>Ga0129336_10001750_pt1 | contig 13260 bp, 11 predicted proteins | sample CPB6_02_DNA_FD_96878 | JGI IMG/M metagenome (GOLD analysis project Ga0129336, IMG submission 96878) | Freshwater to marine salinity gradient microbial communities from Chesapeake Bay, USA - CPBay_Sum_0.6_0.2_DNA | ecosystem: Environmental > Aquatic > Marine > Coastal | place: USA: Chesapeake...
ATGTTGCTACCGAGGTCTTCGCGCTCGGCTTCGCGCCAGATTCGCATAGCGGCAGCAAGATCTTGGGTGGTTACACCCAAAGACTTATAGGCAGTGATGTCATCGGCATGGAGACGTCCAGCGATCGATCCGGCGAACACCTCACCAATCTCACCGCACACGTGCGTCTCGGTCACCATACCCCTCGATATGGCGCCCTTCAGCTCGCCAGCGGCAGCGAATGCGGCCTCGCGGTAATCGACAAAAAACCGGCTGCGACAAACCACTAGATCGTCGACCTCGGCGGTGGTTGGAATAGCCGAGCCGACCAGATTGATGTGCTGCCCGGGTCGGCACCACTCTCCGCTTATGAATGGCTCTTTCGCCGAGGTAACCGTACAGATCACTTCGGCAGCCGAAAAGCTCCCCTCAAGATCATGAGCTACACGCCAAGACGGCGTATGCAACGCTCCTTGCGGCAGCGGCGCTGCGGCGAGACGATCAACCAGTCGCGCTGCGCGATCGGTATTACGCGCCCATATCGAGACGGTTTCAAATGGTCTGACACATAACAACGCACGGGCGTGATGCCAAGCCTCTTCACCCGCGCCAATGACCAGTAGATGACGCGCGCCGACATTGGCTAGCGCATCGGTAGCCGCGGCGGTCATCGATGCGGTACGGATTGCAGTCAGTGCACCGCCCTCGAGCAGCGCCAGCGGTAATCCCGTATCAGCGGAAAACAGCATTACCGCGCCGACATGTGAGCCGTGTGGATCATCCGTAGGCCGTTCGAATTTCGAGACGATCTTGACTCCGAAGCAATCGTCATCGCCGCCGAGATAACCCGGCATCAAACCGAGTTTCCCGCTGCGCCTCGGTATCGGCATAAACTGTCGCAGGGGCAGCAGACAATCGCGTTGCGATGTGGTGATCATCGCTGCACGCATTTCATCGATGCACTGCCGATAGCGCAGCAGTCTTTCGATATCGGAGCGAACGAGCAACCGCAAGTTCAGGCCCGAGGCGGCATGAACCGCATACGCTCGAGAATAGAGGTCACATCAGCTGGACGCTCGAACGGGCCGGGCATGGATTCACCCGCTCGCCGTGGTCTTCCGATCGCATTGAACCAATCCTCTAGCCCTGGCGGCATGAAAACCCAAAACAGCTTCATATCACCTTGACCCGTGTTGTCGATGCGATGACGGGAGTTGCGACAGAATAATACTGTCGAGCCAGGTTCGAGGGGACTCGTGACGTCGTCTATGGTAACTGTGCCGAAACCCTCGTGTACGAATACGAGCTCGTGGTTCTGCAAATGGCCGTGCTCGCGAACATGGCAACCGGGCGGCAATAATTGAATGCCAGCAGAAAAATCTTCGTATGGAGTGTTCTGAGGGGAAAACTTGATAGTGACATAGCCGCGCGACGGCATCGGCTGCCAAAGGGAGTGGCCTTCTTCGGGACCACTGATCATCGAGCACGACCTGCCTGTGGTGTGGATCGCCATGCGTCTTTCCCCTCGTCGCTCGCGCGCTGTTCGCGAAGAAAATCCAGAACTGCCGCGTTGTATTCCGCGGTCACGGTCTGTGGGCAGAAATGCCCTCCCTCGCGCAGCAGATGGATACGCGCTTCGGCGATTAGCTGCGCAAGCTCCTGCGACATCGTCGACGGCGTTAGTTGATCGTCCCGCGCACCGATGACGAAGGTCGGAACTCGTATCTCGTTCAGGCGGTGACGCAGATCGTGCGACATCACGGCATTCAGCCTACCCAGTTCGATTTCGAGACCGGGGAACTCTGCCATCCGCGTCTCGAAAAAAGATCGGGTGTCCGTGAAACGATCGTGCAGATACCAGGTCGGCGTCGCCAACAGCGTACCCACCATCAGATAGTTCAGCGGCCCCGAATTGATGAGGATGTCGCGCCTGGTGTGAAAAGTTTGTAGGAATAGTGGCGTCGGACCTGCCCAACTCGCACTCAGCACTAGCGATGCCAGCCTCTCCGGCGCGCGCAGTGCGATATGCTGCCCAATGGCGCCACCAGTGGAGTGCCCCACGAGGTGTACCCGCTCGAGTTGCAAGACGTCCATGAGTCGCAACAGATCGTCGGCCATCTCGCCGGCATTAGAGATCAGGGGGCCAGGGCCAGAGCGGCCGACCCCGCGATGGTCATGAAGGATGACTCGAAACTCGCGTGAGAAATCTGCGATCTGCGCGTGCCAGAAACGCCCACTACCGCCGAGCCCGGCAACCAGCAACAAAGGCGGCCCATCACCATGCTCTTCAACATGAAGTTCTGCATGGCCAATCGACACCCGACGACCGCCCGTGACGATAGAAATACCGTTCTTCATTCCAAGGATTCTTTACGATTGAACGGGCGTCGAACCAATGCTTTGTACCGCTCCAACCATGCGTGGCCTGTATGGCAGTCAGCGAAAATTCGATTGTTGCTGAGTCCGATGAATTTGGTTGAATGTCGACGTTCAGCATCGCACAGGATCATCTACATGGCGCTCAACCGTAGCCCGCAAAATCCGATTACCGCAGAAGACATCGCCACCTACGAACGTGACGGTTGCGTCGTACTGCGAGGCGTCTGTAACTCGGAATGGATTGATGAGTTACTGCCAGTCGCCATGCGACTCGCAGCGGATAAGGAGGATTTTGGGTTGCTGCCATCGTATCCCGGTCGGTACATGGCGAGAACGATTCCCGAATTTCGTAAACTTGCCTTCGAGGGCCCTCTCGCTGAAGCGGCCTGCCGGGTCATGGGATCACGCGAAGCGCGATTTTTCTTTGATGAAATCTTCGCAAAGCCGCCGCGTTCGGCCGAACGGACTATCTGGCATACGGATCGTATGGGCTGGCCGGTCAGTGGCAAGATGGTCCCCTCGCTGTGGATGCCCCTAACGCGAATCACCCGTGAGAACTCACTGGAGTGCATTGCCGGCACCCATGTGCAGGATGTGCGCTACTGGCTGTTTTCACCAAACGCTCGGAAAATGATCAAGCCGGATGATCGCGTACCGCATGTCGACTGCGAGCCCTGGCGTAACGATCCGGCATACCGTTTTCTTCGCTGGGAGATGGAGCCCGGCGATGTATTGATAGTGCATCCATGGACTTTGCATTACTCGGGCGGTAATCCAGAAGATTTTTGGCGTATCGCTGTATCGGTTCGCATATTCGGCGACGATATCCGATGGGATCCGCGGCCCGATTGCGTCAACCTCGCAGGAATCAGTTTCGACGAAATGATCGTCGGAGAGCGCCCTGACGGCCCACTCTGTCCGCTCGTCTGGTCGGAAGACGGCCGCCGAGATGGCGACGCGGATTATCCGCGGGGCTTCGCTACACGCTGGACTCGCACTCGCAAGTCCGACGTCAATGAATACGATGTCTTCGCAAAGAGCCTTGCAGCAGCCAAAACTGCCCAAGGATCAGGGTGACGGCCGCGCCACCTTGCGGAACTCGGCCAAGACATGCTCTACAGCTGGGCGTGAGCCGGCGCCGGCGCGGTAGATCAGTCCGGCCTGTCGCTCGATAGCGGCATCGACAGGCAGTGCCAAGATATCGCTCTCAGCAGATCTGGCGGCAATCAGGTGTTGCGGTAGTGGACTTAGGAATTTTCCACTATGCACGAGCGACATCATCAAATTTAGCGAGTTGGTACGAAAAATATCGCGCGGCGCCGGCAATCCCTCTTCGGAGAAATAGCGTTCAAGGCTGTCTTGGGCGTGGGGTTGATCAGCGATTACCCAGCGATGAGGAACTAAATCCGCACGAGTGACTGCTCGACGTCGCGCAAGCGGATGACTACGTCCGGCCGTTACCACTGAACGCACGCTGATTAGCGGCTCCAGTACAAAATCCGCCGATACCGCCACCTGCGGAAAATTGGAGAAAATGAGATCCAATCGTCCATCCTGCATGCGACGCAGCAACTCTTCAAAGAATCCGTCAGTGACTACCATCGCGAGCCGGGGATGCACCTGCGCAAGATTTTGCGCAACGTTGGACGTGATATGCGTGGCAAACATCGATCCGACACCCACATATACCGTACCGGTGACGCCGCGCTCAAGCTCGCGAACTTCGCGCGTCAACCGTTGGCACGCGTTCAACACGATCTGTGCATGATGATAGAGGGCAAGTCCGGCCTCAGTCGCCGCTACACCGCGTGGTTTTCGCTCGAGTAGTTCGACGCCAAGAAGATCTTCAAGATTTTTGATGCTACGTGTCAGCGCAGGCTGGCTGATCGCAACGCGCTCGGCTGCACGAGAAAGATTAGCGCAGTCGACAACGGCGACAAAATGGCGAAGTTGACGCAGTTCCATGACGGCTTATAAACCCCCGTTTCCGGCCGTTGTCCGCTGCGATGCGGTCGATGCATGGATTGTGCACCGGAAATGATTGGCTTGGCTACGATACAGAGAGCGACACTGGGTCGGGTATTGGGGGGATTTCGATGGAAGCGTGGGATTACATCATCGTCGGGGCGGGCTCGGCAGGGTGTGTTCTCGCTAATCGCCTCTCAGCCGACCCCTCCATTCGCGTCTTGTTGCTCGAGTCCGGTCCTGCGGATCGCTCCCCCTATCTTCACGTACCCGCCGCGCTTATCAAGGCGGTGGGCAATCCCCGCTACGACTGGTGCCTACTCGCCGATCCTGACGAATCGCGAAATGGAAAAATCGATCTTTGGCCAGCAGGTCGTGTGCTCGGCGGGTCAAGCTCGATCAACGGCATGCTGTTCGTTCGCGGAGCACGCGAAGACTTCGACGGTTGGGCCGCTCTGGGTAATGCCGGCTGGAGCTTCGATGAAGTGCTGCCGGCTTTCAGAAGCATCGAAAACTCAGCGATCAAGTCAGATGGATTGCGTGGGCACGATGGCCCGATGAGCGTCTCGCGTTTGCGCACGACCCATCCGTTGGGTGATGTCTTTCTGCAAGCAGCTGACGAGCAAGGCTTACCGCTCAATCATGACTACAACGGCGCGACACAAGAGGGCGCCTCGCCGCCACAGGTGACGCAGGTTAACGGTTGGCGATGCAGCAGTGCGCGGGCTTTTCTGGCTCCCGCACGCAGTCGTCGTAACCTGACTGTCCTGACGGGTGTCGATGTCGAGCAACTACTTTTCGCAGAGGGTGAATTCCGCTGCATAGGGGTCAAGGCAAAAGCGCGAACATTCATGCTCAATCCCGGTGGCGAGGTGATTTTGTCAGCCGGCGCCCTCGGTTCGCCGAAAATCCTTATGCACTCGGGTATCGGCGATCTTTCCGCGCTCACTTCACTCGGTATCTCTGCCCGTCTACACCGACCTTCCGTCGGCGCGAATCTCCAAGAACACCCGAACTCGCTCGTTTGTGCGCACGTGAATCTGCGTACCTACAACATGGATGCAACACCACTACGAATGTTGCGTAACGCGATTTACTGGGCTTTCACAGGGCGTGGGCCTGCTTCGAGCCCTTACCCACACGCCGTCGCGTTCGTACGCTCCTCCCCGGACGAGCCGCGTCCAGATCTGCAAATGCTGTTCGGACCGTTTGCTTTCTCATTCGATGAGCGCGGCATACTCCCCTATGCTGGAGCTGCCGTCTCGATTGTGGTCAACACTTGCCGACCCCGCGCCCGTGGAAATCTAACGCTCCGCGACGCCAATCCTGCCTCTCCGATTCGAATCTCCCATCAACTACTCGCAGACGAAGAAGACCTGAATCGGCAAATCGCCGGCTGCAAAATCGCCCGACGGCTACTACAAGCAGAGGCTTTCGCGCCGTTCATGCGTGGCGAGTATCTGCCTGGTCCCCAGACTCTCGAGGACGATGCATGGCGCGAACATATTCGGCGCACGAGTTTTCTGGGATATCACCCTGTCGGAACCTGTCGAATGGGGATCGACGCAGATGCCGTCGTCGACCCTCGACTGAGAGTCCGTGATATCACCGGCCTACGTATCGCCGACGCTTCGATCATGCCACTAATAGTCTCGGCGAATACCAATGCCGCTACTCTGATGATTGCAGAGAAGGCCTCGGCTCTGATTCTTCAAGATCGGCATGCGAGTATCCCGCGATGAACGAGACAAGTACCGATCGTCAACCTTGGCCAAGCGCTGCTTACGGATGGTACGTAGTTGGGATTCTGTGTTTATGCAACATGATCGCGTTCGTCGATCGACAGATCATCAATTTATTGGTCGAAGATATTAAAGTTGATCTCGCAATCACGGATACAGAAATCAGCCTGCTTCAGGGTCTCGCATTTGCTTTGTTCTATGCCGTGACGGCGGTGCCTCTTGGAAGATTGGCGGACACGGGTAATCGCCGCTGGATCATTTCGATCGGCATCATGGTCTGGACAGTTGCAGCCGCTGCTTGCGGACTTGCACGTAACTTCTGGCAACTCTTCGTCGCACGGATGTTTGTCGGTGTAGGCGAAGCCACCCTAACGCCTTCCGGATTCTCGATGCTCGCCGATCTCTTCAAGCCGGAGCGCGTTTCACTACCTATTAGCGTATTCACAGGATCGACATTTTTCGGCTCGGGTATCGCCTTGCTTGCGGGTGGTTTCGTCATCGCTGAACTCGATAAACAAGATGTTGTCTCGCTGCCGCTACTGGGTGTCATGCAGCCCTGGGAGGCGGCGTTCGTCATAGCCGCACTGCCCGGCATCGTCGTATCGCTGATTTTTCTTCTTACCATCAAAGAGCCAGAGAGACGTCAGTCTTCTAACGCTATTCCCGTGACGGAAAAACCCGCGCTCAAGGAGGTTGCTGGATTCGTAGCAAAGAACGCAGGCGTCTTCGCCGCGGTATTCGGCGGCGTCTCTGTGTTGGCGGCAGTTCAGTTTTGTCTAGGCGCTTGGGTGCCTGCGCACTTCATCCGCAATTTGGGATGGACCGCGCCGGAAATCGGCTACGCCTACGGACTGATTTTCCTCTTCTGCGGCACAGGAGGCGTCATAGCGGGCGGCGTCTTGGCCGACCAACTCCAAGAACGGGGTCTGCGCGACGGACACCTGCGAGCGGTCATGTTCTCGGCTATCGTCACCCTGCCGTTTGTGCTTGCTTTCGCTGCCGTGGATGATGGACGTCTCGCTATCGCATTTCTTGCACCTACGGTGTTCTTCGGCACGATGGCATTCGGTGCGGGGCCGGCACTGATTCCAGTGATCTGTCCCGCCCGCATGCGTGGGCTACTGGTTGCAATTTATCTTTTGATCGCCAATATCGTCGGACAAGCCGGCGGACCGTTGATTGTTGCATTATTTACTGATCAGGTATTTGGCTCCCCTGAGCTTGTTCGATATTCATTGATGGCGGCGCCCGCGCTACTACTGATCAGCGGCGCAATACTAGTAAAGCTCGGATTTCGCGGCTTGCGTGAAATGAATGGCCCTCATACCAATCCTCAATCATGACTACACAGCAGCAAGCTTTTGCACGCTGGAGAGAGGATCCGTCGGCCTTCTGGCTTGATGCCGCCGCCGGTATTTCGTGGCATCGCAGACCGTCGATCGGTTGCGATACGAAGATATCCCCCTCCGGCAGCTGGTTCGTCGATGGAGAGCTCAACGCTTGCCACAACGCGGTTGATCGGCACGTTGATGCAGGTCGCGGTGAACAAGCGGCACTGATCCACGTCAGCGCCATGACTGGCGACGAGCGGCGCTACACATATCGCGAGTTGCGCGATGAGGTCGCAAGACTCGCTGGTGCATTGCAAAAGCTTGGCGTAACGATCGGCGATCGAGTCGTCATCTACATGCCGATGGTTCCCGAAGCAGTATTCGCGATGCTGGCCTGTGCGCGCCTTGGAGCAATTCATTCGGTGGTATTCGGTGGCTTCGCTGCACCGGAACTTGCTGCACGAATTGATGATGCACAACCCAAATTGATTCTAGCCGCTTCATGCGGATTGGAACCGGGACGTATCGTTGACTACCACGCGTTGCTGGTTCGAGCACTTCAGATAGCGAAGCATCAACCACAAAACTGCATCGTGCTGCAACGTGAACAAGGCCCCGCTGCGCTTCGCGATAGAGACGATCTCGACTGGCGAGTGATGTTGCGTGATGCGCCTTCGGTTCCGCCCGTTCCAGTGGCTGCAACTGCGCCGCTTTATATCCTCTACACCTCGGGTACGACGGGTAAACCCAAAGGTGTGGTGCGTGACACGGGGGGCTATCTCGTCGCGCTCGCGTGGTCGATGCGACACATCTACGATACGGCCGCAGGTGAGACTTTTTGGGCGGCGTCCGACATCGGCTGGGTGGTGGGACATTCCTACATCGTTTATGGGCCGCTCGTGCAAGGCTGCGCAACTCTGCTCTATGAAGGCAAACCGGTGGGCACTCCAGACGCGGGTACCTATTGGCGGATCATAGAGCGACACCAAGTCACAACACTCTTCACGGCACCGACGGCCATCCGTGCGATCAAGAGAGACGACCCTAGCGGTCACTATATGAAGTCGGCCAATCTTCAATCGCTGCGCGCCTTATTTCTAGCCGGCGAGCGCGCCGATCCCGATACGGTACGCTGGGCGAGCGCGTCACTCGGGGTGCCGGTAATCGATCATTGGTGGCAAACGGAAACCGGTTGGCCCATGGTCGCTAATGGTTTGGGCTTCGAGGCCCTGCCGATCAAGGCGGGTAGCCCGACACTACCGGTACCAGGATTTGATATTGTTGTGCTTGACGGTGATAGTCGAACACTGGGGTGCGCTCGACAAGGCTCGCTCGCCGTTCGACTTCCCCTACCTCCAGGATGTCTGCCAACACTCTGGAATAACGACGAGGGGTTTCGCAATGCCTACCTTCGCGAGCATCCCGGCTACTACACGACTGGTGATGGTGGTTATATCGACGAGGACGGATATGTTTTCGTGATGGGTCGTATTGATGATGTCATCAATGTTGCCGGCCATCGATTATCCACCGGTGAACTCGAGCAAGCCCTCGCGGGCCATGCTGCCGTAGCCGAATGCGCGGTCATCGGGATTGCTGATGATCTTAAAGGTACCGTACCGATCGGCCTTGTTGTGCTCAAGGCCGGCATAACATCTTCACCGCAGGACATTACACGCGAACTGGTCGCACGCGTTCGCGACGAAGTCGGACCCGTAGCGAGTTTCCAGCGCTGCCATGTCGTCGCGCGCTTGCCGAAGACACGTTCTGGCAAAGTGTTGCGTGCCACGATGCGCGCCATCGCTGATAAGCGACCGCACGAAGTACCGGCGACTATCGAGGATCCAGCCGCACTTGATGAGATCCGTGACGTGCTCGCGAAACCAGTATCGCGCTAAAGATCGCGCGCGACACGAAAACCAAAGGTAAAGCGACGGTCCGTCGCATTCATCTTCAGACGAAAGGCAGCCCGCGTACTTGCTGCTACTGCCGTCCATCCTTGACCACGCATGACTCGCAGTCCGCAATCCGCGCCCGTCAGACGCGCAGCCTGATTGGTGGCGGCACCACGATGATCATCGTTCCAGCAATCGGCCACCCATTCGTTCGCATTACCCAGCATCCCATGCAACCCAAAGGGATTAGCGACTGTCGCTGTGACCGGCGCCAAAGTTGGATATCCATCGCGGCATGGCTGTCCCTTCCAATCGGTCATTTTGTCGTACTTGATCTTGGTCTCATTCCAGCGAAATTGATCTTGCGCATCAAGATCGCCCAAATTCACGAATTCGCAGATACGTGCTGGATCATCACCAAACCAGTAAGCGGTCGTCGTTCCCGCTCGAACGGCATACTCCCATTCCGCTTCGCTCGCCAAGCGATAGCGTCGCCCTGTTTTGAGACTCAACCATTCGAGATAGGCCGATGCATCGTGCCAATTTATGCAAGTGACCGGATGGGCATCCGTCTCGCCGATCTTCGCGTCCTGCCAACTTCGCGACTCATCGAACAACCACTCCGCGCCGACGAAGTGCCAACATCCAGGCGCCGGTGAGTAGCCGGTCTCGGCGGCGAAGAGGGCAAACTCCTCTCGCGTGAGTTCGTATTTTCCCAAGGCGAACGAGCGCTGTACCAGTACCTTATGTTTTGGTTGCTCTCGTATAGCCCAGAACTCAGGCAACCCGAGTCGTCGCGGTTCTTCGATGTCAGCGCCCATCACAAACTCACCAACAGGGATGGGTACCAGCTCGGGGCAATCGGCGCAATCGCGAATGCTCTCGGGCGCGTCGGCGGCAGCCTGTTCGGTGGTGATCGCTCCACAGAACACCAGGGCGCACAGCAGAGTGATGAGCGGACGCACCGTCAGCCCGGATGGAGATCAGGAATGGCGCGATCGAAGGCTCGTCGATCGACGCGTAACAATTCCGGAAAGTCGCGCGCCGCACGCTGCCGAAATTCGGCAGGCAACCCCTCGACGGAGCGCAACTTGCAACCGCTCCAAGCAGCAAACATGTGACCCGGTTTATCACCCATCTGCATCCAAGCCGGCCACGGGAAAACATAGGCTCCCGACACCTCGGTCGGCAGCCATTTATTATTAGGGTCATCGAAAGTCTTGACGGGCGTAGATTCCGTCCCCATCTCGAGAAACGTCACCGGCCACGAATCCGGCGGAACCCGAATTCCGTCCACCTTGACGAATCCATTCTCACGCCGCAGCACTTTGTAATCCGGTCGTGGCGGCGCAGAGGGTTGATCCAATGAAATTACCCCTGCCGGCGAGCGCACAAGGCCGGGGTCTTGGGTAAGCGCCATCGGCGGTACCGACACAATTTTCCCAGTCACGGGATTGCGCACCTCAGATACGAATTGTCCAGTTTTCAGATCGCGCGGAAAGGACAAGTTGTGTCCATGTATTCGGTAGCGGTTCTCGCTCAATATCTGATGCCGTGAAAGCTCGATGCCTTCCCAGCGAACGACCGCCTTGGGAGTTGCGTCATGGGGCACTGCGACCATGATGAAGTGATACCAATGCAGGATGTCATCCGCGTCTTCGAGACTGCGCTGCAGTCGCATGGCTTGCCGGAAATTCTCCACCGGATCGAGTGTCATGAATTCAGAAATACCCATCGGATCCATAACGTGATCGGCTGCGGCAGCGACCCCGATCAGATTCGTGCTGCCTGCAGCGAGCCCGGCAACCATCGACGGCAGGAGCTCCCGACGATTCACGAGCGTAGAGCCTCTTTCAGGACTGCAGACAACGGGCGATCCAGTTCATCCCAACGGGGCTCGAGTAGTTCTGGATTTTCTCTGGCAACACGCTCGCGAAATTCCCGCGGTAAATCTTGAACGCCCATCACCGCGCGACGCCCACTCCAGGCGCCGAGCATGTGTCCCGGACGATCGCGCATGCGCATCCATGCCGGAAACGGGAAAACATAAAATCCAGATGTTTGATACGGCAACGCGGTCACCGATGAATCAAAAAAGTCTTTCCGCGTCACCGTGCTACAAGAGCTTTCAATAAACATAACCGGCCAGCCATCGGGCGTTGGTCGAATATGCTCCGACTTGATGAGCGGCCCCTCTGTGCGAAGTATGTGATAGGTATCTAGCCAATTTACCGACTTGGCGTCGAGCGGTAGATAACCCTGTGGACCATGCAAAACGCCGGGATCATTTAGCAATTTCATTGGCTCTATCTCGAGCATCTCACCCGTAAAGGGATTAGGTGCTCGGGAGGTAAACTCTCCTGTATGCAGATCACGGGGATAACTGACGTTATGAGCATGAATTCGCCAAATCAGATCGCCAACACGGCGAAAATAAGAAAACTCCATTCCCTCCCAGCGAACGATCGGCTGCGGGCGGTCACCTTGCGGCAAAGCATAGGTAATAAATTGATAAGTACTGACCGTAGTTCCCTCGTCTCGCAAATCTCTCTCGAGACGAAATAGCGCTTTGAATTTCTCGTTCGAGTTGGCAAAACGGATAAAGCCGTCATCGGGGTCGATAACGGTCGCGTCGGCTGTCGACAACAACGCCGCCGATGCACCAAGCATGCCCGCCGGAAGACCAGCAAGCAGCGCGCGACGCTCATGACTTGGCATTTCGTCAGTGGGCGAGAATAGTCGTTGCAGTGTTTCGAGCATTTTTCCCATCCAGCACAAACTGTGCGAGTTCACGATTGAAGGAGACGGCATCTTCAATAAAGGCGGAATGCCCCACGCCCGACAGAGTTTTTATCTTGATATTACGATTCACTTCCAAGATGCCCTGAATTGGTCTTGTAGGAAGACTCGCATCTAGGTCGCCGAGAATTACCAACGTGCGGACTGAGAGCGATGTCAGCATGTCCGTATTATCGAGTCGCTTGTCGATCATCGCGTTACGAACATAAGCGGGCATCATGACGTGCGCATAGGTTCCCCGATCGAGCATGTCGTCAGAGACAGGCTTCGCAGACATGAGTCTCATGAATTCCCGAGCATTGCGTATAGCAACGTCGAGATCGCCTTCATATCTGGGTCGTGGCCCATCTGATCTGGCTATCAATCCTGCGTGACTGCCTGTGAGCACAAGCGCTGCAATGGAACCAGCGCCGTATTCACGAATGTAGTCCATGGCCACATATCCACCAAAAGACCATCCGACGATGACGGGTTTATCCAGCTTCAAAGTTTCGATAACTCGGTGGACATCGTCTGCCCACGGTCGATGCCCGGCATAGGCTTCGCGCAACCATGGCTTACCACTACCGCCGTGACCACGAAGATCGAAGGCGACCACGCGAAAACGCTCGGTTAGGTCTGGATCATGTAACTGCAGATGAAAACTCAGATAGCTTTGCGAAAATCCGTGTAGCAACAGCAAAGCAGGCGCATCGACATTACCGGTCTCGACTACATTGAGCGGTGTACCGTCAGCTGCGTTGACTTCGTGAAAACGCAACGATTGCGGATCGGCGACGGCCACCTGAAGTACCAAGCTGCTAAACAGCAATGCAATGCCCCAGTAAACGACCAGTCGTTTCAGATCGCTCATAGGTTATCGATCAAATATCGCCTCTTTCCCGTCGAGCGCAGCGATCGGATCTGCGGCGATTTTAGGAGCGCGTTTTGCCAACTGCTCACGCCATTGCGCCGGAAGATCGTCGTAGCGGGCAACCTTACGCCCGACCATTCGCGAGGTGAGGTTGCCAGCTCGATCACCCATGTTCATCCAGCGTTGCCAGCCCGTAACTTCAGCAAAAAATACGGTCGCGTCGCCCACTGTGACGGCCGGATCTGCCAAGTTCGATACGCTCCCGTGATAAACGGCGAGATCATTTACCTCGAACGGAATCCCTCGCCCGGCCGGGA
>Ga0129336_10001751_pt1 | contig 13250 bp, 10 predicted proteins | sample CPB6_02_DNA_FD_96878 | JGI IMG/M metagenome (GOLD analysis project Ga0129336, IMG submission 96878) | Freshwater to marine salinity gradient microbial communities from Chesapeake Bay, USA - CPBay_Sum_0.6_0.2_DNA | ecosystem: Environmental > Aquatic > Marine > Coastal | place: USA: Chesapeake...
ATGATGATAATAGTAATAATAATAATAATATTTATCAAAGTGATAATTATAATATAAAATTTGATGATTTTAAAGAAGAAATTGTATTTCAAGGATATACTTATAAATTAGATAGTATTATATTATCTAATTATAATGATTTTTTAAAAGAACGACATTCAATAGCAGGTATAACTTGTAATAATAATAGATATATTTATAATGGATGGTGTAGAGGAACTAATGATGAAGGATTAAAAATAAAAAAAGAAAAAGAAAAAGAAAAATTAATAGCATTACCATTAGTTAAATTTAATTGGTATTCAATAAATAAAAGTTTTTGTTTTACACCAAAAATTAATGAAAAAATAAATGAAATCAAAGATTTGTGTTTTAATTTTACTAAAGGTAATAAACTTTTAATTTATGTTAAAAATAATTTAAATGAAAAAAGTTCAATAATAAAAAGTAATACTTATTCTAGTTTATCAAATAAAAAAAAAGAATTTAAAGATTTTTATGATATAAATTCATTAACTTATAATCAAATAATAAATATATTAAATGAAAAAAAAATAATATTTGATATAAATTATAATATAGAAATCTTAAGAAAAATATTATATAATACTATAAAAAAAGAGAATAATTTATTAAATAAAAATAAAGAATATGAATATTTCACATCATTACCAATAAAAAAATTTAAAAAAGATGAATTAATAAAAATTAGAAATAATTATTATTTAAAAAATAATTTAATAGGATATATTTTAATATCAAATTTAAATGAAAGTTATTTAAAATTAACAACATCAGGAATAATAAAAACACCTAATAATTTTAAAATATCATTAAATAAAATAAAAGGAATAATAAAAGAAATAATAAAAGTAGATGATTTTAATACTCTAAAATCTTTAAATAATTATCAATTGGCATTAATCATAAAAATTTTTGGAATTGAATATTTTACCAATATTTTTAATTTGAAACATTTAAAAACCACAAAAGAATTTTTATTATATATTACAAATGATAAAAATAAAAATAAAATTATAAAAACTTTTAATGATTTAAAAATATTTAAAATTGATGAAAATTTTATTAGTAAGAATTATATAAAAGGTGATATTATTACTATAACAAAAATTGAAGAATTTATTGAATATTTAATAAATTTAACTAAAAATGTAATTGAAAATATACCAAAAAAAGAACAAATTATAATTAAAAAGAATACTTATAATGTTATATTATTATATTATAATAATTCGAATTTTACAGAAAAAGAAAAAAAAGAAATAATAAATAAATATGAAACATTATAATTTATAATATAATAATTTAGGATTATAATTTGCTGTTAAATCTCTAATAGAATTATTATATCTTTTAGGTCCTAAAACTTTTTTCCCATATAATTTCAAATATTCAATTTGAGCTCCGATATTTAAATTTATTTTTACTTTAGTAATATTATTCCATAAAGTTAATTTATTAATTTTTTTAGAAACATCAATATTATATTTATCTTTTCTATTATTATAATATTTCATACAAGCCAATGGACAATTATAAAATTTTCTTTTAGTTAATTTTTCCAATAAATAAATATTATCATATATATAATTTATAATTTTAATTTTATTTGTGATTTTTAAAAAATAATTATAATAATCTTTAAATATATTATATTCCATTAAACATTCTATTCCAGTATCAAAACCCGGAATTAAATTTAATAATTTTAATGGAATATCTTTACATATCTTATCATTACATACAAACTCAAGTCTATAATTATTATTAAAATTATCTACCTTATAACGTATATATTTATAATCATATTCTGTTAATTTAAATTTATTTTTCTTTTTTTCTACAAATAATCGTAATTCATTACTATAAGGTGGTGGATATAATTGTAAATAAACATCTCCATTCAAATAAACCATTGTATTTTTCTTTTTAGGAATAAATGATGGATTAGTTAATTTCTTTTTATCCAAATTTAATTGTTTATTATTTTTAGGTATTTCCTCTAAATCTTCATAAGGTAATTTAAATTTTAATAACATAAAATCTGCATCTAATTCCATTCCCCATTTTGCTTGATTTCTCATATCATTAATTACAGCTGTTTGTTCTACATCAACACGTATATCTGAAATAAATAATATTTTTCTATTTTGACAATTTTCTTTAACGTGTTTTAATGTTTCATCTGTAAAAAACATATTATTAACTGATATGTGTGATTTATTAACTGGATGATTATAAACAACATCTGAAAATTTAGCAGGGTCATATAATAACCAAATTAATTCAGGGAACATATTATATAAAATAGGTAAATGAAATCCTGCGGCAGCACCAATATAAACAACTGCATAATCTTTCAAATTAGTAATTTTAAGAGTTTTAGCAATTCTTGTGAAAAATTGTATTTCTTGCATTAATAATTTCTTTTGTCCCCAATAACATTTTGGTTGAATTTCGTGGTCATCATATTCCATATTTTCAGAAATCTCCAAATCTGGTAAATCATCCACTAATTCTGGTATTTTCTTTAAATCAGTTTCATAACCATATCTCAGACGTTGAAAAGTTAATTCACCACCTTTTTTAATTTCAATAAATTTATTTAAATCATCCCATCTATTATAAATCATTGTTAAAAAAGGTTTTGTTAAATCAAATTCAAGTTTATTTAATTTATCATCATTTAATTCTTCATTATAATAATTTTTAAGATAATTAGTTAATAATATATAATATTTATCATCATCTTTAATAAAATCATTAAATGTAAATAAAGTTCTATAATTACTATTTTTAAAACTAAAATTATTATTATTATTATTTTTAAATTTATTAAATAAAATATTAAATAATTTTAATAAAATTTGATTTTTACCATTAGGACATAACATATAATGCATATATGTTCCATCAGAAACTAATAAATTATAACATAATAAATAACCACAAATAAGTAAAAATTCATTATGATATTTATTAATAGATAAATCATTATCAATAATAATTGTATTAAATTTCATTTTATCACATATAATTCTAATCGTAGAATAAAAAGTGAAATCAATATTATTACCAATAAAATATAAATTTATATTTGGATATTTAGTTTTTAAATTAATGAATTCATTAATATTAATATTATTATAAACAATAAGATAAATAGTGCAATTTTTATGATTTTCTAAACATAAATTTGCAAAATAAATATCAGAAGCAATAATTAAAATTTTATCTAATTTAATTAAATTTGAAATTTTTAAATTTTCCAAATTTAAATTATTTTTTAATTTTTTAATTGCATTTGATTTAGTTTTAATTTTACTTAACATTATCTAATAATTATAATGATTATAATTTTTAATTTCAATTATTTATAATAAGTAGAATGAAAATAATAATTTCAATAATAGTTATTTTAATAATAATTATTTCTATAATTATTATATTTAATAGTAATATCTATTTTAGTGAAGATTTTACATCTCAAAAACAAAGTAGTTTTGATCAAAATAATATTGAAGATTTAATACCAATAAGTTATTTACCAGATAATCCTTATGAAAAAGTTAAATTAAACGAATATGATGTTATAGATATTTATAAAAAAATATTAATTCGTTCTCCAACTGATGAAGAATTAAAAAGTAAAGTTTATTTATCAAAAGAAGAATTAAATGAAGATTTATATAATTCAATTGAATATGATAAAATTTCAAAAGTTCAAACAAATTCATCAGATAGTAATATAGAAAGTTCCATTGCTAAACGAAATTTAAGTGCCAAAATTTATGAAATCTATTTAAAGACTTATAATAAAGATGTTCCATTTAAAATGGATGCAATTTTAAGAGATTGTTATATTCATTTAAGAAGTAATTATTATTTATTTATGGCATTTATTGAAAGTCCTAAATATCCCAAATTTGAAAATGAAATTTTAACTTCTATTTCTATGACTAAACAGAAATTATTAGAATTATTTAATGAACATTTTAATTTATTAGAACTTAAACTAAAAGCGGAAGATAAAATAAAAGCATTAAAAGGTGCTAGTGGTATAAAAGAAAAAAATATTGATAAAATTAAGGATGAATTAGATAAAATTACATTAAATGTTCAAATACCAGGAACTCCAAAATCTATTATTAATGATATTGATATAAATAAATTAAAAAACTATTTAAAGACTGATATAAAGCCATTGGAACTTAAAGAAACTTATACAAATAAAGAAGATGATAATGTTAAAATCTTAAAAGATATGATAAAAGTTAGAGGACAAGAAAAATTGAATGATGAAACAGTAGATATTACACAAGGACTTCCAAAAGATAGTGAAATTTATGCAAGAATATATAATCCCATTAATTATAAACAAAGTTATAGAGGACCAGCAGAATATAAACCTCCACTTTGTAATTCATTAGGACAACCATCATTAGAAGTTCCTGTTTTTCCTGAATCAAAACTATTATTTCAAGGAACAGAATTAGATAGAGCTTTTAAAGATACTCAAGTAGGAAGTATTATGCCTAAATTTGAATATAAAGAATATCAAGAAGTAAGAATAAAATAAAAAAAATGATTTTTATCATAAAATAAAAAATAAAAAAGGAATGGAAATATTTGATGCCAAAGGTGAATATGATGAAATCTTTATTGCAATGTTAATTAAAGATTATATTCAACCATTTCAAGTTAAGGGCAAAATATATTTGGATGAAAATCCATTTGAAGAAATTGGAAATAGATTGATAGATAATGGTTTAGAAAATGGTAAAGTATTATTAAATGATAGTAATAAATGTATAATATATTATGATAATGATAATTATACAATAACTTATAATTATTTAAATAATGAAAATGATGTTTTATATACAATAAACAAAAATAAAAACTAAAGTTTCATTTAAGAACCAATAGCTTTTATTTCAACATTTTTCATTTTGTTGCATAAGTCCTTCATACGATTAGCTTGTGAAAGAATTTCTGCACTCGTTGCTGTCTCCAATTTTGCATTAGGTCCAATGTCAATTTTCGGAATTTCCAATATTTCAGGCAAACAAGACTTTTTGGACCTCTTCAAATCATTAAAGTTGTAATAACTTTTTCTTTTTTCACCGACAGACAGCATTTTATATTATTAAATAATAATTATTTTTTAATCATTTTTTTTTGAAATTCATTTATTTTAATAAAAATGAAAATAAAAACAAAAACAAAAACTTAATTTCATCAGAAATGCAAATTGTTATTCCATATGACATTTAACTGCATTATTTCTTCCTCATTAGGATTGTAATACAGATCATTGGTGGCAACTGCGTCAAATTCCTGAATTAAGTTTCTTGCGGTGGGTTTAACAACCTCTTCTGCGGTCATTTCTTAACCTTGAATATTATAATTATTAAATTAATAAATAAATCATTTTTTATTTATTTTCATATATTTTAATAAAAATATATATATTAAAAAAAATTAATAACTGTATCTGTATCTTAAAGCTTCATTTCTATTATTAACAGTAAGTATTTTATATATACATTTATCATTTAAATCTATTGAAAAATTAATAATTATATAAATATTATTATAATTAAATATAAAATAATCAGGTTTAATCATAATATCAAGATTATTATTAATATTATTTAATCCTAAACAATAAACTAATTGTTTTCCTAATTGTTCTAAATCTTTATCAGCATTATCATAAGCTTTAATATATTTTACTTTATTTTCAGGATGCATTGAATTAAATAAATCATCTATATAATTATAAATTTCAAATTGTAAAATTTCAAAATTCATTTTATAGAAATCTTTAAATAAAAATAAATCATTTTTTTTCTTCTAATTCAATAAGAGTTAAAATAGAATAATTAATTAAATCTTGTAATGTATCTTTGAGTTTTTCATCATTATTATATACAATTTCTGTTTTTGTAATAGTTAAACATCTTTTAATTTTTTCATTAATACGAGCTAAAAGACCAATTAAACCAAATTCTTTATAAGCTTCTCCATAATCTTTATTTTTATTTATAAGAATAGTTCTAGTTTCATCAATAATTGAATCATATTTTTCAATGAGAGCCATAATAATTCTTATAATATTTATCTTTTAAATATAGATAAAAATGGATTTTTGTTCTAATATAGCAGTTATACCTCAATTTGAAGGAACATGTTGGTTTAATGCTATTTTAATGAGTAGTTTTTATAGTCAAGAAATGCGAAAATTAATGATTAAACAATCAAAAACTTGGGATAAACGAAATAATTTTTTTAAATTTCTTAAGACAATTCTAAAAAATAGTTATGATGTAAGAGAAAAGAAAAATTTAGAATTATTTCATAAAATAAAACCTGAAATATTATTATTAAAAATGTTAAATATGTATGATATAAAATTAAAAGAAGCTATATTAAAAACACATTTTGGTTGGGATATGTTTTATATATCTTTATTTTTAAAAAATTTAGGAATAAATGTATTAGATATAACTTATACTAATTTTAATTTATATAATGAATTAAAAAAAGATTTTTTTATAAATACATTTGATATTAAAAATATAATTAAACTAAATGATAATAAAGCTTTTGATTATAAAAAACATTTTAATGAAACAAGAGAAAGTATTAAAAATATACCGGATGTATTATTATTTAAAATAGATATGAATTTATTTAACGATTTATATGATTTTGCAAATTCAAATGAGTCAATTATTTTTAATATATTTTTAAGAGATGTTTATTTTGAAGATGTTGATTTTAATCAATTTCTTAATTTTTCCAGAATTATAAATTTCAATGGACATCAATATATATTAGACAATATATTATTAGGTGATTATAATGTATTTAATAGTAAGCATGCAATAGTTGGTATAACTTGTAATAATAATAGATATGTTTATAATGGTTGGAATAGTAAAACAAATGATCCTTCATTTAAAAATAAAGGAAATATTAATCCTTGTTCATTAATGAAATTTGATTGGTTATTGGAAAAAGAAAAAGAATTTTGTTTAAATGCAAAAGATTGTAAATTAGATGATAAAAATGAAAAAGATTTATGTTTTTCATTTAATAAAGGTTATAGAATATTTGTTTATGTAAGAATGAATGAAGATAAAACATCATCAATTCGAAGTTCATCATTTAAAAATTTTTCAGAATCAACAAATATAAAATTAAAAGAAGATTTAAAAAAATTTTATAATATTGATGATGATAATATATATACATTAAAAAGTAAATTTATTAGATTTAATATTAAATATGAAAGCAGTTTATCATTTGAATTAAATAAAAAAAGATTATTATATAGTATTTATGATGAATATAATATTGAACATCCATCTATAAAAGATGAAATAGAAAATGAAGTAATGAATATTTTTACAGAGGAAGAAATATTTAAAAAATCAAGACTTATGGATACAATGTATAATAAAAGAATTCCTTTAAATATAAATAAAAAACTATTATTATATGCTATATATGATAAATTAGAAATTGAACATCCATCAATATATACTGATATTGAAGAAGAATATTATCCCATAAATTCGGTAGATTATTCAAATGAAACAACTATAAATTTAAATGATAAAAACTATATAAAGAAAAATTTATTTTATTATTATTTCATAATTAATTTAAATTCAACATTGGATAGTTTAAGAGAAAATAGGGATATATATATTCCTATAGATAGCAAACCAATAAGTATAAATGAATTAAAAGAGATATTTGATTTTGAAATAAGTTTAGATAGATATATAGGATTTTATAAAATGAAATCTTTATATGTAATGGATAAAATTTTAAGAGATAATTATATAATTCTAGATACATCTCTTAAATTAACAGATTTTTATGATATAAAATTAATAATTAAATTGTATGGTTTAAATTTTTTCATAGTTTATTTATTAAATAAACCGTTATTATTAGATTTAAATGAATTAATTAAATATTTAAGAGAAATACAAGAAGAAAAAGAAATAAATATAATTATTAATAGATTTAATAAATTAAATTTAATATCAGAAATAACATCAATAGAAGAAATAATAGAATATTTAAAAAAAGAATTTGAAATAAGAGGTGGAAATAAAATTAAAAAATTAAAAAGATATATATAAAATAAAACTTATTTTTATTATTAATAAAAATATGAATATTAATAATTATGATATTTTTATATTCGATTTAGATGGAACAATAATTGATAGTGAAATTAAACATTATGAAGCTTATAACAATCAATTAAATAATAAATTATCATATAAATCTTATTGTGATATATTTCATACTGATAAAAAAGAAGATTTTCTAAAAGAAAATAATATAGATATAATTAAAAAAGAAAAAGATTTTAAAGAATTATATAAATTAAATCATAAATTAATAGATGGTTTTGAAAATTTTTTTAATTCATTAATTAATAATGGTAAAATAACTTGTATAGTTACAAATAGTAATAAAGAACGTTGTGAATTTATAAAAACATTACATCCCATTCTTAATTATATAGATTTATGGATTACAAAGGATGATGTTATAAAAATTAAACCAAATCCTGAAGGATATATAAAAGCTATTCAAAAATTAGGAAATGATAATGAATTGGAAAAAATAATTATATTTGAAGATAGTTATATGGGTTTAGAAAGTATAAAAAATATTCCATATGTCTCTAAAGTTTTTATAAATACTAATAATTATAATAATGTTAAATATAATTATTTGAATTATTTAAATTATAATAATATTTTAAATGATAATAATAATAATAATAATAATTATGATAATATATTTAGAAAATATGAAAATGGTTTAAAATTATTAAAGAAATATTCAAAAAAAAATATATGTTCCATAATACCATTAATTATAAATAAAATAATTTATATAACAGGAATTGGTAAATCAGGACTTATTGCAAAAAAATGTATATCAACTTGGAATTCTATGGGAATAACAGCATTTTATATAAATATAAATAATTTACATCACGGTGAATATGGAAAATTAATAAAAGATAGTGTTATTATATATATAAGTAATAGTGGAAATACTGAGGAATTAATAAAAACGGCAAAATATATAAAAAAAGAATTTAAATTTTTACAAATAGTAATATCAAATAATGATAATAATAAATTAAAAGAATATTGTGATTATAATTTTTCAATTTTAAATAATAATTTAATTGCTGAAATTGATGATATAAATATGGCACCAACAACAAGTTCTTTTATTTATTTATTATTTTTAGACATTTTAGGAGTAGAATTAAGAAAAATAATGGGAAAATTTACAAAACAAGATTTTATAAAATATCATCCTGAAGGAGAATTAGGAAACAAAAAAATAATAGAATATGTTGTAATAATGGCTTGTGGAAAAGGAACAAGATTATTTCCATATACAAAAAATTTTCCAAAATGTTTATTTAATTTAAATAATGATAATATACTTTGTAATCAAATTAGTTATTGGAGTAAATATACAAAATCATTTGTAATAGTAGTTGAAGAAATATATAATGATATAATTAAATTTTATTGTGATCTAATGTCAATTGAATATAAAATAATTAATGTAAATATTGATAATAATCAAGAAAATTCTTATACAATACAAGAAAGTTTAAATGAAGATTATTTAAATAAAAATATAATAATAACGTGGTGTGATATATTATTTACTGAAGAATTAGAATTAAATAAATTAAATACCAATATTATTTTTACTTTTGGTGATGATTGTAGATATACAGCTAAAAATAATGAATTAATAAAAACAAATACTTATGGTAATGTAATTGGATGTTTTTATATTAAAAATTATCATCCAATTAAAACAAAAGACCCAAAATTAGATTTTTGTGATATTTTTATTGATAATTTTGGAAATTTTAATATATATGAATTAGATAATGTGATTGATATTGGTGATTTAAATAAAGTAAAAAATTATAGAACTAATAATATAAATAAATATAAAACAAGATATTTTAATATAATTACAGAAACTATAGAAGGTGATTTAAAAAAACAATCTTTAAATAATCACGGATATAAATTAATATTAAATGAAAAAAAATTTTATAAAATGATTTCTTTAAGTAATATTAAAAATTTATTTCCATCAATTATTAATTATGGTGATAATAATTTTATAATTGAGAAAATTGATGGCTTACCTTTATATAAAAATAAAGAAAAAGAGAAATATTTATCAATAGTGCTTAAAAATCTAAATGAATTACATAATTATAATTTTAAAACGGTTTCAGAAGAAGAATTTAATATTAATCTTAAAAAGGAATTTTATGATAAAATAATAGAACGTAATAATGAAATAAAAGTATTAATAGATTATTTGAATATTACGAGTATAAATAATATTAAAATAAAAAAAAATTTTAACGAAATATTAACTATTTTATTTGATGATATAAAAGAATTTTATAAAAATAAACCATATATATATAATATAATTCACGGTGATTGTAATTATAGTAATATATTAACTATAAATGATAATAATAAAATAAAATTTATAGACCCACGTGGATATTTTGGAAATTCATTATTTTATGGAATTAAAGAATATGATTATAGTAAAGTTTTATATTCATTATCAGGTTATGATGAATTTAATACAAATGATGATTATTATTTAGATTATGAAAATAATAATATAAATATAGGAATTGATGATAATGATTTATTAAAATATAAAGATGATTTTAGTAATTTTGATATATGCTTAAAAATGATAATAATACATTGGTTTGGATTAGCAGAATATAATAAAAATAATATACATAAATGTATAGCATCATTTTATAATGGATTATATTTATATCATAAATATTATTTATAAATAAAATTTAAAAAATTAATTTTAAAATGCTAACATAAAATTCCATTAGTTTATTCATTAAACTAATTTGATTATATTCATTATATTTCTTTTTTGACGGTTCAATGTAAATTGAATTTTCATATATAGTTTCCATTTTTATAATTTTAGTTTTTATTTTAGTTTTTTTATTCATTTTTTTAATTATTTATTATTAAAATTAATACAAATTATTCACATATATATCTCATAATTACATTCATTGTATTTAATTCCTGTGTTAATAATTTAAATGCATATGGAATTCTAATTTGCACTATATCGGTAGCATTTTTACAATGAATACATTTATAAATATTTTTATCTGGATTTACATTTGCAATCATTCCACAATCTTTACATATAAATACTCTATAATTATCAGCACAATCCAACATCTTTTCCTTAAGAAATAATGCGGAACCGTGTCCAATAAAACAATCTCTTTCCATTTCTCCTAATCTTAATCCACCACCTCTAGCTCTACCTTCACTACATTGACGAGTAAGCATAACAATAGGTCCATTACTACCTCTAGAATGAATTTTATCAGTAACCATATGTTTCAATCTTTGATAATAAGTAGGTCCAATAAAGATTTCAGTTTTAATTTGTTCTCCAGTTCTTCCATTATACATAATTTCATTTCCATATTTTTCTAATCCTGTCTTTTCTAGATTTTTAGCAATATCTTCAACTGTACATCCTGAAAATGGTGTTGCATCTCCATATGCTCCAATATGACATCCTACTTTTCCCATAATACATTCCATTAATTGTGCCATTGTCATTCTCGAAGGAATTGCATGAGGATTAATTATAATATCAGGCACTATTCCCTCCTTGGTAAATGGCATATCCTTGTGATCGTAAATCATTCCACATGTGCCTTTCTGCGCACTGCGTGAATTACCACACCAAATTGGTCGTCCATTTTTTCTAATATAAACAATACCATCGCCTTCTTTTAAAGTGCAACAATAAACCTTTCCTTTATAATCAACATATTCATCTTGAAATTCACATTCACTAAATTTAGGATGCTTTTCACTAACAATATTTTTATTAATAATTGGTTCATTCTGAGATGTAATAATAGTTAATACCCAATAATCAGCATTAGAATAACTTTCTTTATCACATTTAGGATTTTTTGATTTATTTAATTTTTCTAAACTTAAATTTCTAGTTCCTTTAGGTGTTTTTAATAGCTTATTGCAAGAGTAACCAGCATGAAGGCATAACCTTTGAAATTCATCAGCTAATCTTGTGGAACTTGTATAATAACGCCAAGTTCCATTTTCCATCATTCCTCCATCACCCAAACACATAGCATGAATTAAATTTTGCGATTGTTCTCTGTTTAATAACCAAACCCAATCTTGAAAGTATTTAGTAATAGCAATATGTCCTCTACCAATGAAATTAGCAATTTGAACATGATTAATATTCCAAATAACTGTATCTCCTTTATCAAAAGTTTTAGTTAAATTAATTCCTGTTTTTTTAACAACCTCTGTTAATGCTTCTTGAACTCTTGGTTTATGTGCTGCTATTCTTACTAAATAATCATATACAGTACCTTCCGCAAGATAAATACCATATATAGTAATCCAACTATCAATATCTAGAATTAAATCATCTTTCTTTTGATTATTTCCATTAATAAATCCATTAAATTTAAAATGAGTTATAATTGTTTTATTATCATTTAATATTAAACATTCTGGAATAATTCCTGAATAATCAGGGTTCCATTCATCTACATTCTTTTTAATTTTATATCTGGTATGATATAATTCTTCAGCTTTTTTAACTTGAAATTTTGTTGCAGCAGGTTTTCGATAATACATACGATGATTTGGTGTAATTAATAAATCAGTATGATTATTATTAATTGAATACATTTTACCCTCATAATCAAATTCATGCAATTCAACTGCTTTTTGATAAACTAATTTACCATCTACTAATGAAGCTAACGTATGATTTAAAGTTAAATCTGCTACATTTACCCAACCATCAGTTGTTAAATATTGATGGTCTGGCGAATAACAAGCTAATTTATCACCAATTTCAGGTTTTCTATTTTTACGAATACGAATTTTGCAAAATTTATAACCATCACTATTAGTTCCTGTATAATTTAAATCTATATATCCATCATCATTTGATTTCATAGAAATACTATTATCCTGATAATTAACTTTTCCATTAACTTTTCTAGGCATTACCTTACCAACAATAATATCTCCATTATCTACATAAGTATTCTTTGGAACAAATCCATCATC
>Ga0129336_10001752_pt1 | contig 13243 bp, 13 predicted proteins | sample CPB6_02_DNA_FD_96878 | JGI IMG/M metagenome (GOLD analysis project Ga0129336, IMG submission 96878) | Freshwater to marine salinity gradient microbial communities from Chesapeake Bay, USA - CPBay_Sum_0.6_0.2_DNA | ecosystem: Environmental > Aquatic > Marine > Coastal | place: USA: Chesapeake...
CCAATTAGAGCAAGTAGTAGCCACCACTCTCTTGCCGAAAAGCTAATTAACTCTGTGCTTGAAAAGACTGCAATTGGAAGAGTTGTTACGGCACAAACAAAATAGCAGATGGAGGTGTATGTGGATGTGGTGAGTTGACGCTGTGCTTTCGCTCCCAACATGACATACAGCGCAGCTAAAGCAGCACAGGCAATAGCCGCTAAATCTCCTAGAAAAGCTCGCCTTGATATTTGAAAATCAACACCAGTGATAATCAATACGCCAACAAAACTGATTACCATTCCTAGCCACGCTTGGCGCGGGATGTGACCTCCGGTTCGCTTAACAAAATACGCAGCAAAAATTGGTTGTAATGCGGTTAGAGCGGTTCCTGCCGCAACGCTGGTGAAACGCATAGCGATAAAGAAGCCTATGAAATGAAAGGCAAGCACAACACCGGCTAGGGCAGACCACTTAATAGCCTCACGATTTTTGACATCACTCCACTCTGCTTTTCGTAACGCAAATGGCAGCATTAAAAGTGATCCACCTAAATTGCGCCAAAAAATCAGAGCCAAAATTGGCATAGTACTTAGGGCAATGACTGGACCCGAGGTTCCTATGCCGATAATTCCCAAAATTAATAGTGGGATATCGCGGCCAACTGGAAGTTGAGTATGGAAATTACTCGAAAGAGATTTTCCCGAATTCGAGGTGGTCATGGCACAAACCTACTATCGGCTAGCCTTTACCCATGGAGGTACCGGATGCGCCAAGCAGAGTTAACGCGGATATTTCTGGCCAAGCTGGCTGGTACTCCAGTATTTGATCCCAACGCTGAAAGAGTCGGCAAGATTCGTGATGCCGTTGCATCTATCAGACAAGACAACCAAGCGCCGAGAATTCTCGGATTCATTGTAGAAGTTCCCCAACGTCGCAAGATTTTTATTCCTATCACACGCATTACCTCAATTGATGATGGTGGAGTATTCATCACGGGGTCTTTAAATATTCGTAGATATCAAAAACGTCATGGCGAATTGCCATTACTAGAAACTTTATTGGATCACCCCACACGTTTACTGGAATCTGGCAAGACTGTGGTTATAGAAGATATTGGCATGGAGCGTAAAGAAAACAAAGATTGGTATGCCTCCTATATTCATGTCTTGAAGCGAGCTGGAACCTTCCGTCGTGGAATCAGCACTACGGTTAATTGGTCTGATGTTGAGTTTGATTCCGCACATCACACAGCTAATTTGGCAGCGGTCGATGAGGACATAAATCTATTGCCGGCGCAAGAGGTAGCAGCCGCACTTCATGAATTAGATGTTGAGCGTCAGACTGAAATCGCTCGCACGATGGATGATGAAAAATTAGCTGATGTTTTAGAAGAGATGGATGATGCTGATCGTGTTGCGCTAGTGTCACAACTGGAAGGTGAATTAGTCGCTGATGTATTGAGAGAAATGGCACCGGATGATGCGGCCGATGTTTTACGTGAGGTTGGTGCAGAGAAGGCAGAGTCGCTTCTCAATCTGATGGAGGAGGATGAGGCAAAAGATGTACGCCGTTTAATGGAGTATGAAGATTTCTCTGCAGGCGGCATGATGACAACAGATCCCGTCATCCTTAGCACCGATTCAACTGTTGCCGAGGCGTTAGCCACCGTAAGAAACAAGGATTTGGCTCCCGCATCAGCAGCGCAGGTCTTTGTCTGCCGCGCTCCCCTTGAAACCCCAACTGGCAGATTGGTTGGAGTAGTTCATGTACAGCGCTTACTTCGCGAACCTCCGGCTTTAACCCTAGGAATAGTTGCTGAAAAGGATACCAACGCTATTTCTCCGGACTCCTCGTTAAATGATGTTGTGAAGCATTTAGCTAATTACAACTTGATTGCAGCTCCAGTGGTTGATGAAAATGAAAGATTACTGGGAGCGGTAACCGTTGATGATGTACTTGATCACCTATTACCGGCGAACTGGCGCAGCGCGTAAAGGGAGGGAATGTAATGGCTCGTATTTCTAGATTAGAGACTCCGCGCGAATCACGTCGCGCCCTGCGTCCTAATTATGATCCTGAAACCTTTGGACAGATCTCTGAGAAGTTTGCCAGATTTATCGGAACCGCCAGGTTCCTAGTTTATATGACGGTTTTTGTGACCGTTTGGGTCTTTTGGAACACACTTGGGCCTTCTGATCTTAGATTTGATAACTTCCCTTTTATCTTCCTAACTCTGCTTCTTTCACTACAAGCTTCATATGCCGCTCCCTTAATTCTCTTGGCGCAAAATCGTCAAGCTGATCGTGATCGAGTTACCTCTCAAGAAGATAGAGCTAGAGATGAGCGCAACTTGGCCGTTACCGAGTTCATGGTTCGAGAGATTGCTGCGATGCGTAAGGAGTTAGTAGCTGAGATTAAGGAGTTACTGGAGGAAAAATCAGGTACTAACACCCAGTCGGACACCAAGAAGTGATTTTTTCCTGGGTGCTAACGCATCAACAATTTTGAAGAACTCTTGAGCCGCCAGTGAGTCTGGATCTTGCCAAACTATTGGTTTGCCCGAGTCGCCACCTTCACGAAGTTGTATTTCAAATGGAATCTCTCCAACCAAAGGCACTTGGGCGCCCACCAAGATACTGAGTCGATTAGCGGTCTCTTCTCCGCCTCCTGATCCAAAGAGCGCAACTTTCACACCAGTATTTGCATCTGTGTACGCAGACATATTCTCAATTACCCCAATGATGTGCTGCTTAAGTTGGTGGGCAATTCTTCCTGCTCTTTCGGCAACCTCAGCGGCCGCAATCTGTGGCGTAGTTACAACAACAATCTCTGAGGCCGGGATTAACTGACCAAGAGAGATTGCAATATCGCCGGTACCTGGAGGTAGATCTAGAAGTAGAAAATCCAAATCGCCCCAGTAAGCATCACTTAGCAGTTGCTCCAAAACTCTATGTAGCAAAGGTCCACGGTAGGCAACTGGATCGGCTCGATCCGGCTTAAACATCTCGATGGAGACCACTTTGATGCCATTAACTTCGATTGGGATAAATGTTTGATCTATAGCGGTTGGCCTTTGCCCTTCGATGCCTAACAATCGAGGAATTGAATGTCCATAGACATCAGCATCCAGCACGCCTACTTTAAATCCACGTGCGGAAAGTGCGGCCGCAAGATTTACCGTAACGGAGGATTTTCCAACTCCTCCTTTACCTGAGGAGATGCCCCAGACTCGAGTTAATGAATCGGGCTGGGCAAATGGAATAAATTTCTCTCTTCCGCCGCGCAGTAATTTCTTTACGTTATCTCTTTGCGCTTCATTCATTACCCCAAACTCAAGGGCAACTTGATTCACCGCTGAAACTTTTAGCACAGCTTCAGTGACATCTTTTTGCAGACGATCACGCATTGGACAGCCAGAGATCGTCAGAAGAATTTTTATCTCAGCCTTGCCATCAGAAAATTCAACCTTTTCTACCATGCCCAAATCTGGCAGTGGTCGATGTAACTCTGGGTCTGAAACCGTTGCTAGAGCAGCGTTAATCTCTTGAATTACAACTGAACTCACAATAAGTCCGGATCTATTTTGGCAACCTCTTTAATATCCTTGCTTTGGCGTTTAATCTCGCCGACAACAGGTTTTACTTCGCCTTTAACATCATCCATCGCGCTGCCAATAACCTTCTTTGCCAAATTCTTTGGGGTCAGATCTGTTACATCTAAATCTTCAAAACCTGGTCCGAGGTTCTCCTTCAACTCCTTTGAGGCATAAGACGTGAAGTTACGTACCTTATGTAAAAATCGAGCGAAATCTCGAGCTGCGTTGGGAAGCTTGTCAGGGCCAACTAGGAATAGTCCAAGGACAACAAGTCCCAGAAACTCCCCCATTCCAATTCCGAACATCTGCCTATCCTATTGATGCGACTTTTGTAGCAATTAGTACTCCATCGCCCACTGGCAACAAAATCGGTAGCCATTGATTTGGCGACTCTTTAATGACCTTTATTGCCTCTTTGTAGGCGATGGTCTCTGGATCACGTTGGGTTGGATCAGCTACCTTGCCGGCAAGAAGAGCTCGATCAATAACCAAAACTCCACCGGGGCGAAGTGAGCGATAAGCGTTTTCGACGCTCTCAAGTAAATCTGAGCTCCCTCTTAAAACAAATATGTCATAAAGACTATCCGCCAATTTACCCACTATTTCACGGCTATTTCCGGTAATTAAGCGGTAGCGAGAGGAGTTAATACCAGCTTCATCAAATGCTTGCTTTGCAAGTTTTGCATTTTCCACTTCATCATCAATTGAGGTCAGCAAACCTTTTTGCGCCAAACTCTGAAAGATCCACAATCCGCTTACGCCAGCACCTGTTCCAACTTCAACTATGGCATGCGCCCCAATTAAGTGGGTTAAGTATCGAAGTAACGAACCAACAGCGGGAGTTGTGTCATAGGTTCCGATATCTGCGCCACGCGCACGGGCCCGCTGCATTATTTCAGTTTCTGGCACAAAAGAGTTTGCGTATGGCTTCATATCGCCACGGTTTGCCAAAAGCCTTTCTGTAAAGGCTTTGTCGCCAATCTCGGGGATCACAATCCGGCAATCCACTCTGTTAGCAAGCGGACTCCATATCCGGTTCCACCTTTAACATTTTCACCAGCATCAACCTCTGAACGGGCCGGTCCGGCAATATCTAAATGCGCCCACTTACCTTTACCGACAAACTTCTCAAGGAATAGCGCGGCGGTAACGGAGCCACCTTGAAACTTAAATTTATCGGCAGTGTGATTGTAATCAGCTATATCGCTTGCTAATGCAACGTCGTAATCATCAACGAGTGGCATATGCCAAATTCGATCTCCAGTGAAATCACTTAGAGATGAAAGTTGGTTAGCCAGCTTTTTATCCCGGGTATACATCGCCCCGTAAAAACGGCTCAACCCAAGCGTCGCCGCACCGGTTAATGTTGCAACATCGATTAAGTAATCAGGATCTAAATTTTTATCAGCATAAGCCAAGCCATCTGCCAAAACTAGTCGGCCTTCCGCATCAGTATTTATTACCTCTACCGTTGTTCCACCATAATGAGTAATGACATCAGATGGTCTTTGCGATGTACCAGAAAGTGCATTTTCAGCCAGCATCAATAAGGCGGTCACCCGCACGGGTAGTTTTAACTCTGCGGCGGCAATAGTGGTCATTAATACAGCTGCGGCACCAGACATATCGCTTTTCATCGCAGTCATCGTGTCGTACGGGCGTTTTAACGAAACTCCACCCGTATCAAAGGTAATTCCCTTGCCTACCAAAACGACATGAAGCGGATTCTTAACTCCGCGCGGCTTATAGGAAACCTCAACAAATCTTGGTGGGTTTTTCTGACTTGAGTTTCCTACCGCACGAAGACCACCAAACTCTGACAGCTCTTTCCCGGACTTAACCTTTACAGACAAGGCATTGTTTTTAGCAAACTTCTTTGCCTGTTCCGCCATCCAACTTGGAGATTTAATATTTGATGGAGTGTGGATTAGATCTCTAGCTTTCCAAGTAGCTTCAAGCAACACTGCGGAACGCTCACAAACTGGAGCGAAATCCCCTAGCAAATTAATCTCTGGTGTATCTGGTTTTGGAGAACTTTTCTGGCTCCAGGAATAGGTTGCAAGAGCGGTACCTAGGTAATGAATCTGCGCTTCTATATCATTTTCCGCTAACAACGAAATCAATTTAGACTTGCTTGCCCTCACCTTTCGTCCTAAAGCGGTTGCTGCCTTTCGAATTTCAGTCTCTGAACGATTGCCGACCGCAACCAAAATGATTCTCTTTACTTCATCTTCTAAAACGGGAATATCTATTAACTCTCCAGCTTTGCCGGTAATACCGGCTCCATGTTTCTTGATTTCGTTGGCAAAGGAAATATTAAAGATTTGCTCAAAAGATTTAATCTCTTTTTTGCTTTTATCGACCCGCAGATCTCCTTCTTCTGAAATTAAAGGTAGTGCGATATGGGTAAAACTCTTAAAAAACTGCTCCGAGAGTTGTTTCGGATTCTTGACCGATCCGAGTTTCGGAATCGGTCGGTTCACTTCTTTAGAAGTGCAATCGAGGCGTTTAGTACATCAGCCAAGTTTCGTGCCTCTTCTTGATTTAGCTCGACGACCAGTCTTCCGCCACCTTCTAGTGGAATGCGCATAACCAGGCTGCGGGCTTCCTTGGTAACTTCCATTGGTCCATCGCCAGTGCGGGGTTTCATGGCTGCCATTGGTGGGGCCCTTTCTCTAGATTAGCTTGCGCTAACTCTCGGCAAGATGCGAATTATCTCGTATCTAGCTACCTAAGGGGAAATTGAAAGCTGAGCTCAATCGTGCTCTGCCTGACGCCAGAACTGCGCTCACAGCACCTTCCGGTACCCCGATTTTGCCTGCAATTTCAGCGGTGGAAAGTTGGCGCATGTAGTGCAGGGTCAAAATCACCCGCTCCTCTTCAGGTAGCGAGTCGATTAACTCTGTCAATGTCGGCGTTCCCACAACCTTAAGGTTACTGGCTGGCGTGGAAACAGGTAGTTAACTCGTGGCGCAGCTACGTGCGAACTTCCTGAGGGAATAGGTAACAGCAAGGATTATGCCGGGCTTGACCAAAGCCATCACTAACTTTGGAGCAGCAATCTTTTCATACCAATCAAATCTAACTTTGTCCGGTGAGATTTGAGTCAAACGAAACTCCCCGACACCCTTAATCCATTTGCCGTAATGATCAACTGCACAAAACTCTGGCGGCTCCCATTGGGTTACCCGCATTTTGTCTAACACGCCAAACTTTCCAATCCCGGTGAAGGCTGAGATTTCTGTTCCTACTCCAGAGGCTCCACCGTTATCAACGCTAGAGTTAACTTCTGTTAACGCCATCCACTCGCCTTGAGATTTCCAATCAACCAACTTTTCCCAAACCTTGTCAATATATCCATTAACAGTCACGGTAACTCTAAACTCTTCTAACATTTAACTCTCCTGCTTTACTTTTGGTAGAAATTTATCGAGCTAACTGGGTTGTCCCACCTATATGATGCAGCGCTTGCTCGATTTCGGTACACCATTCGACTAACTCATGTTGTCCTGGCTTCATGAAATTCTTATCGGTCAAATCATCTAGCGCCGCTCGCAATGTTTGATAAACACTTGCAGGGTCAAGCACTGCAATCGGCTTATTGTGAAAGCCTAGATAACGCCCCACCCAGATCTCAAAAAACTCTTCTAAGGTTCCAATTCCACCAGGTAGAGCGATGAATCCATCTGATAATTTTTCTATCAATCCTTTACGCTCTCTCATATCAGCAACAACATGAATCTCGCTCGAGTCATGATCTATGAACTCAACGTTCATCAATCTCTCTGGAATAACCCCGATGGTCTTGCCGCCAAATTGGCGTGCACCTTTGGCTACCTCTCCCATAACAGAGATCGCGCCACCGCCCCATACCAACTCATGACCTTGTCCGGCAATTGCCGCTCCCAAATCAAAACCTAATTGGAGATTCTCAGGAGATACCGCGGTTGATGATGCGCAATAGACAGCTATCTTCATAACTCAACTCTAGATGCTTGATTGAGTTATCTCGGTACCGTATTGGTAGCGTTTGCCCATGGTTGAATCACAAGGCATTAACCGCACCGCATTTGGTTTTGGAGTAGCGACCGTTGCCTCAGATGGATCAGTCCTAGATACGTTTTTTCCGGTGCTGGGGCTGGGCGGGCTAGATAAAGCAAAAACTCCAGATTTGGGTGTGCTGTTAAATTCGGACTCGGTTCGGGAAGTTTCAAAGGAATTTGTTGCGTTAGAGATTGATTTAGATGCACCGCCTGCCAATGTCTCGGATGCCTATTTAAGACTTCATTTATTGTCACACCGATTTGTTAAACCACACCATGTAAAGCTGGACGGCATCTTTGGCCTGCTTAATAACGTGGTTTGGAGCTCTTTTGGTCCCTGTGCAGTTTCTACTTTTGCAAAGGTAAGGCTAAAGCTGCAGGAAAAACATGGTTATGTTGCGGTTTACGGCGTCGATAAGTTCCCTCGCATGGTTGATTATGTAATTCCTGAAGGGGTTCGAATTGCAGATGCTGATCGGGTCCGTTTGGGAGCGCATTTAGCTAGCGGTACCACCGTTATGCATGAAGGATTTGTTAACTTTAACGCCGGCACGCTGGGTGCCTCAATGGTTGAGGGCAGAATTTCAGCTGGGGTTGTTGTGGGAGATGGTTCTGATATCGGTGGTGGCGCATCAATAATGGGAACTCTTAGCGGTGGTGGCAAAGAGGTTATCTCCATCGGCAAAAAAACTTTACTTGGAGCTAACTCGGGTCTTGGTATCTCATTGGGTGATGATTGCGTTGTTGAAGCGGGACTTTATTTGACCGCGGGCACAAAGGTTAAGTTACCTGATGGTGCAATCGTGAAGGCGCTAGAGCTGTCTGGAGTAAATGGAATGTTATTTAGGAGAAACTCACAAACTGGAGCAATTGAAGCCTCGCCTAAATCCGGTACCTGGGGTGGCTTAAATGCTGCTTTACATGCCAATTAAAACTATTTAAATTCGACATAATGGCATCATTGGTACTGTTATTTCTGGGCAATCGATGGCAACCAATGGCAACCTTATGATTGGTCTTGAGTTGTGAATCCATGTAGAAGGAAGTTTTACTCTCGAGCGAAAAATCTCACCAGTGAGTGTCACCTTTGCGCCATTTGATGAAAACCCGGTGATGGATGAGATGCTTCCGGTTGCGGTTCTAGAGTCAATTGAGAAAAAAACTACATCTGGTAGACCAAAAGCCTGGGACATAGTTGGTTGCGGAACAATCCGGGACCACAATGCGTATCTTTTATTTAACTGTGGATCTAAGCTCCATGGATCTGGAACCCCTTGGAGATAATCAATTGGATTCCCCCAAACATCTTTAACATTTTGAGTTTGCCCACCACTCGATGAAAAGTAAAAGGCGCTTATTGGTCGGCCATTTAAAGTTACTGTAAAGGCGTTATCCGCATCTACAAAGGTACGACTCACCGCCTCCTTCCATTTAATTCCCCAAATGGCTTCAGTTTCTTTGGCGTATCCCACGAAGTTTTGATCAACAGTGGTATTATAAATATTGCAATCACATTCCGGGCGAATTCGACTCAGCTTACCTAATGCATAAGTTCTGGCAGCTATTGCTTGCGCCTCTAATGCTGCGGCTGGCCATGAGGATGGAACCTCGCCGATTCCCCACAAATACTCATCATGCAACCGCAAGGTGTTTGTTACGGCAAGATAAGAAGTTAGGAGATTCTTCACACTCTTAAAAACTATCTGGCCATACTTATATCGACTAGTCGTCTCACCATTGGTAAATGCAATTGTGGTTGTGCTGGTTTCCCATCTAACTGTCCAAGCAGTTTCCGGATTAATCGGCGCGAATTTCGCGGTCGGCGATGATAAAGCTGGCACAACTGTTCCAGCGAAATTAGTAAATAGCGCCGTAGTGTCTCCTGAATAGACACCAAATGGTTCCGGATTTTCACCCATCGGAACATCTCCGCGATACAAAGTGATCTGACCAGTTGGCTCTATAGTCTTAATAGATACTGAATTAACTAAGTTTGCGATATTAACTCGGATTAAGTGGTTGTCTGGAAATGGGGTTACCGAGGTTCCGGGATAGTAATAATTTAAAATTTCATTGGCGGTTTTACCTTCGAGCGCTTGACCACGAGCGCCGATTTGGCTCATGCCTACTCCATGACCATAACCAGATCCAAAAAACCGAAACTCTGTAGGAATATTGCTGCGCGCCTGCGCCGAACTCAGAAACGGCACTCCAGATAGTAGTGACAATGCAGTGATGAGCACTGTAAAAGAAGTGAGGAAGTGAACTCTTTTACTCATATTTCTTAGAGTACCGCAGAGCCGAGGTTTTACCGCTTTATTAGGTTGCGTGGAGATGAAATGAAACCAAATCCCCAGGAAAAATGCATAGTAGTCAAAACTATTGGCAATCTGATTCGCTCCGCCCAACTTTTTCCAAGATAGGCGGAGGACAAGAGGATTGCCAAACCATAAGTCATGCTTGGAATAAAAAACATGGGATTTATGAATACTCCTAGAGTTACAGAGAGAAGATTGATAACGAGGTTTACCGGCGGTGCCAAATATCGAAAATTAATCGTTCCCTTGTGAGTTCTCGAAACTATACGGCGCCAACGACCATATTCAAAGTACTGCTTTGCTAATTTTCTTATTGAGTTGCGTGGTCGATAGGTCACCTTCAGTTCCGGGTTAAACCAAATAACCCCACCCTTCTCTCGTAACCGAAAATTCATCTCCCAATCTTGGGCTCTGACAAACTTTTCGTCATAACCTCCAATTGCTTCAATTGCGTTGCGTTGAAAAACTCCTAAATAAACAGTGTCGGTTGCGCCCTCAGAACCACCGTTATGAAATTTCGCCGCTCCAACGCCAATTGGCGATCGCATAGCTCGCGCCACTGCTCTCTCAAAATTGGTAACACCTTCTGCAGCCATGATTCCCCCGACATTAACTGCACCAGTTCGCTTTAGTGTTGCTACCGCTTTACTTATGTAATCAACCTCTATCTCAGAGTGACCATCGAGACGGACCACAATTTCATGGTTCGAATTCTGCAGCGCTGTATTCAACCCCGACGGTGTCTTACCTGAAGGATTTTCAATGACCTTTACTCGAAAATCTTGCGCAGCTATTTCACGCGCAATCTGCTTAGTTTGATCCCTAGAAGGGCCAACCGCCATGACAATCTCAATCTCACCTTGATAATCAGAGTTGAGAGCGGCCTGAATAGCTCTATGCAGATGAGTTTCTTCATTGAGTACAGTAAGAATTATTGAGACAGGGGGGAAATCTGTCTCGTGGGGTTTATCACCGTGCCGAAATTGAGTGGTCATAACGTTCAAACGCTATCGTCCAATTACGCTAAGCCCTGTGAAATCACCTCGGGCAATTCGTTTCTTTACGATTCTCTCCATATCTATTGTGGCGATTTCCGCAATCTCATGGGTGGGGCTGGGTCAAATTACAGCGGCAATTCCCAAGGTTGATGCTTTTGCTGGTTTGGATGACCGACCAAAAAGAGAGTCCAGTGCAGTTAATTATCTAATCGTGGGCTCCGATACCCGTGAAGGTCTAACGCGGGCTGAGATTAAAAAATTAAAGGTGGGTGGAACCGAGGTCGCGGCTGGAAAGCGTTCTGACACCATGTTGTTAGTACATATTTCAAAAAAGCGGGATAAGGCCGCAATTATTTCGATTCCAAGAGATACCTATGCCCAAATTCCTGAGCATGAGAACTCGCAAGGCAAGCTAATCCCCGCTGCTTATTCAAAGATTAACTCTTCTTTTAACTGGGGTGGCGCGCCATTATTGATTCAAACCTTTGAAGAGATGTCGGGACTAAGGATCGATCACTACATTGAAGTAAATTTTGTGGGCTTTGTAAGAATGGTTGATGCGCTCGGTGGAGTAGAAATCTGCACTAAGCGAGACATCGATGACCCTAAGAGCCACTTGGTGCTTCCGGCTGGACGACATGTTTTAGATGGGCTTGACTCATTAAAATATGTACGGACTCGTTACTTTGATGGATTAGGTGATTTGGGAAGAATGAAGCGCCAGCAAGAGTTTGCAGGAGCTATGTTAAGGAAAGCGACCAGCGCGGGAGTCTTACTAAACCCAGTAAAGATGGTTGATTTCATTGGATCTGCTTTAGATAGTGTTGTAACTGATGAGGGATTAAATCAATCTGATCTATTGACTCTAGGTAAGCAACTTCGCAATCTTTCTGCATCAAATGTCAGAACTTTGACTATTCCTTTGAAGTATTACAACTACAGTAAGAATGGTGTCAGTGGCGCGGTTCTATGGGACCCAGTGCTCGCTCCAGAGTTGTTCAACAGAATCAAAAATGATGAGGCCTTACTGGACAAGGTAAAGGCTGACCCCTCCACTTCGCCAAGCATCGTTGATAAGTTCAAGACTGGTAGTGCCGCCGACAACCCCTGTAAGGGCTAGGCTTTTCGCATCATGCTTAAGCTTTCTGTAGTGGGAACCGGCTATTTGGGGGTTACCCACGCCGCTGCAATGTCCTCCCTTGGTTTTGAGGTCGTAGGTGTAGATGTCGATTCCAAAAAAATCGCTCAATTACAAAGTGGCCGGGTACCATTTTTCGAACCTCATCTCGAGGAGCTACTTTCAAAAGAGCTAAGCAGTGGGCGTCTTAAATTCACAACAGATTTTTCACAGCTAAGTGATTGTGATGTGCACTTTATCTGCGTCGGCACCCCTCAACAGAAAGATGGTATCGCCGCTGATTTAACTTATGTGGATGCCGCTTTCAACTCAGTAGCTAAATACGCAAAAGCTGGTTCGCTTTTGGTTGGAAAATCAACGGTCCCGGTTGGAACCGCTGAAAGAATAAAAAGTGAGTTAGCCAATTCTCATCCCACTCTTGAACTAGCTTGGAACCCAGAGTTTCTTCGAGAGGGTTTTGCGGTTGAAGACACCTTACGTCCTAATCGCTTAGTGGTTGGAGTTACCACTGACAAAGCTGAAAAGGTTTTGCAAGAGGTTTATCGTTCATTATTGAACGATAATGTGCCATGGATTAGAGCAGATTTACCCACGGCAGAACTAGTCAAGGTTGCAGCAAATTCATTCCTTGCCACCAAGATTTCTTTCATAAATGCAATGGCAGAGATATGTGAAGCTGCCGGCGGGGATGTAACGGTGCTGGCAAAAGCAATTGGTTACGATCCCAGAATCGGTTCACGTTTCTTACAAGCCGGCATTGGATTTGGTGGCGGATGTTTACCTAAAGATATTCGAGCATTTATGGCCCGCTCTCAGGAGTTAGGAGCTGAGCAATCCCTTGAGTTTCTGCGGGAAATTGATTCGATTAATCTGAGGGCTCGGCAACGAGTGATTGATTTGGTCCGGGCAGATATTGGGGCAGATCTAAAGGGAAAGAGGATTGCGGTTTTAGGCGGAGCCTTCAAGCCAGATAGCGATGATGTTAGAGATTCCCCTGCCCTTGATATTGCCGCGCAGATTCACGCTGCAGGAGCAATTGTTTCGGTGCATGATCCAAGGGCGGTCGAGCCCGCTCGGATCTGTCACCCTGAGTTGCAGTACACAACTGAGATTGATGATTGTTTGCGCAATGCCGATATCGTTTTACATCTAACTGAGTGGAAGATGTA
>Ga0129336_10001753_pt1 | contig 13241 bp, 13 predicted proteins | sample CPB6_02_DNA_FD_96878 | JGI IMG/M metagenome (GOLD analysis project Ga0129336, IMG submission 96878) | Freshwater to marine salinity gradient microbial communities from Chesapeake Bay, USA - CPBay_Sum_0.6_0.2_DNA | ecosystem: Environmental > Aquatic > Marine > Coastal | place: USA: Chesapeake...
CCAGGGCTTAGTCCATTTATTTGTTATCAGCTCGACGCATTTGTTCCGTTTTCAACTCTGGCAGTTCATGATTTGGCGTGGGCAGGAATGAGATGCCGGTTATGAAGCCAATGACAAAAGAGGTCGCAAGGGCGGCGATTTCCACCGGGTGAACCTCTCCAAATCCGCCATTTTCATGCGGGGCTAGTGGCGCGGGCCGTGGAAAAACCAGGGTTGTCGGTCAGGTAGGATTTCTCCCGCACAGAGTAAAAAACTCTGTGACTTCACGCATCTGCCTCTTGGCTGCTCCCGCAGCAGCTTCAAGCGGAACCATTTCGGTCTAACTTAAAAAGTTAGTCGGTGCTCAGATGCTAGAGAGCTAGCAAAGCGCTAGTTCAATAACCGATGCGAACCTTAAAAAAGTTCGCGCTTAGGAGCGTGCCGCCATGGCGGTTGTAACAATGCGAGAACTCCTCGACAGCGGTGTTCACTTCGGACATCAAACTCGTCGCTGGAACCCAAAGATGAAGCGCTTTATTTTCACAGAGCGCAATGGCATCTACATCATAGATATCCAACAATCACTTGCTCTTATCGACAAGGCTTATGACTTTATTAAGGACACCGTTGCAAAAGGTGGACATGTTCTATTTGTTGGAACAAAGAAGCAGGCACAGGAGCCGATTCAATCTCAGGCGACCCGTGTTGGAATGCCATATGTAACAGAGCGTTGGCTTGGTGGAATGCTCACCAACTTCCCAACCGTTTACAAGCGCATCCAGCGCCTAAAGGAACTAGAAGCACTAGAAGCTTCAAATGATCAGGTTTTAACAAAGAAGGAGCTGTTGCTGCTTCGTCGTGAGCGCGAGAAGTTGCACAAAAACCTTGATGGCATTCGCAACATGACAAAGCTTCCATCTGCAATCTGGGTAGTTGATACCAAGAAAGAACACCTTGCAGTAGCTGAGGCGCACAAGTTGGGAATTCCAGTAATTGCAATTTTGGATACCAACTGCGATCCAGATGAAGTTGATTTCAAGATTCCAGGCAATGATGATGCAATCCGCTCTGTAACTTTGCTTACCCGAGTTATCTCAGATGCGATTGCTGCCGGTCTCCAAGCTCGCTCTGCAACAGTTGCAAAGGAAGCTGCAGAAGCTGCTAAGGCCGGCGCTGAGTCAGTTGCTGCTGGCGAACCATTGGCGGATTGGGAGAAGGATCTTCTAGCTGGAGCAGATGCTGCCAAGGCTGAGGAAAACAAATCTGAAGGAGCGGGTGCATAAGTGGCATACACAGCAGAAGATGTAAAGCGTCTCCGCGAAGCTACTGCGGCTGGCATGGTCGATTGCAAAAAAGCACTCGATGAGGCCAATGGCGATTTTGATAAAGCGGTAGAGATCATCCGCGTTAAAGGTCTAAAGGGCGTCACCAAGCGTGAAGGCCGTGCGACCTCTAATGGTTTGATCGCTGCGAAGTCAGAGGGTTCAACCGCTGTGATGCTCGAACTTAACTGCGAAACAGATTTCGTTGCTAAGGGCGATCGCTTCCAGGCGGTTGCTGATGAATTGTTGTCACATCTTTATGCGACCAAGCAAAAAGATCTTGCAGCCTTCATCGCCTCAAAACTTCCTAATGGCAAAGGTGTGCAAGAAGCAATTGATGAAGCAAATGCAACAATGGGTGAGAAGGTAGAGCTACGTCGCATTGCGATAATCGATGGTTCCGCTAGCGCCTTGTACCTACACCGCACCAGCCCTGACCTTCCACCACAGGTAGGTGTTTTGGTCGCTCTTGCAAAGGCGGATGAAGTTGTAGGTAAGGATGTTGCACAACACATTGCAGCATTTGCACCTCAATTCCTTAACCGTGAAGCGGTTCCATCAGATGTAATTGAAAATGAGCGTCGCCTTGCTGAGGAGACCGCACGCAATGAAGGTAAGCCTGATGCGGCAATCTCCAAGATTGTTGAAGGTCGGGTAACCGGTTTCGTGAAGGAGGTCTCATTACTTGAGCAGGCCTTCGCAAAGGATCAGAAGAAGACGGTCCAACAGGTGCTTTCCGAGGCTGGAAACTCCGTGTCTGCCTTCTATCGTTTCCGAGTTGGTCTGTAACCTTTAGGCAGTATTACCAGGTAATACCGCGGTTTAAGAAAGGAGCACTCGCATGACACAGCTTCGAAAGAGCTATCAGCGGGTGCTCCTTAAACTTTCTGGCGAGGTTTTTGGCGGCGAAAAAGGTGTGGGCGTTGACCCAGATGTAGTTCATGATGTCGCTCTCCAAATCGCTGATGTAGTGAGAAGCGGTGTTCAGGTAGCAATTGTTGTTGGCGGCGGAAATTACTTCCGCGGCGCTGAATTACAGGAGCGCGGAATGGATCGCGCCCGCGCGGATTACATGGGAATGCTCGGCACAGTCATGAACTGTCTAGCGCTCCAAGATTTCCTGGAAAAAGAGGGAATTGATACCCGAGTTCAAACCGCAATCACCATGGGCCAGGTTGCTGAGCCATATATTCCAAGACGTTCAATCAGACACTTAGAAAAAAGCCGTGTTGTAATTTTTGGTGCTGGCGCAGGTATGCCTTTCTTCACTACCGATACCGTTGCAGCACAGCGTGCACTTGAGATTGGCGCTGATGCCTTGCTACTCGCCAAGAGTGGTGTTGATGGTGTCTATTCTGCTGATCCTCGTAAAGATAAGAGCGCAACCAAGTTTGATTTCATCTCTTATGACGATGTTCTTTCGAAATCTCTCGCAGTAGCAGATGCCGCAGCATTCAGTCTGTGCCGCGAGAACAAACTGCCAATCGTAGTTTTCAACTTGATGCAAAAGGGCAATATTGCTCGAGCGGTACGTGGCGAAGCGATCGGCACACTAGTCAACTAATTAGAAGTAATTAATTAAATTAGGAGAGCACAATGACAATCCAGGCCGTACTCGCAGATACCAATACCAAGATGAATAAGGCCGTCGATGTAGCTAAAGAGGATTTTGCAGCGATTCGCACCGGACGTGCACACCCATCAATGTTTGCCAAGATTTTGGTGGAGTACTACGGCACTGCAACGCCACTTTCACAGCTGGCAACAGTTCAGGTGCCAGAAGCCCGCACCGCACTAGTCACCCCTTTTGATAAGAGCGCTATACCCTCAATTGAAAAAGCGATCCGGGAGTCAGATCTTGGGGTAAATCCCGGCGGAGATGGCAACGTTATCCGGGTTAATTTCCCACAGTTGACCGAAGAGCGCCGCAAGGAGTTCATCAAGGTTGCTCGCGGCAAAGCTGAGGATTCCAAGATTTCTATCCGCTCTATTCGTCGCGCCGCTAAAGAAGCAATGGAAAAGCTAGAGAAAGATGGCTTGATTGGTAAGGATGATTTGACCCGTGGAGAGAAGGATTTAGAGAAGGTTACCTCTGATCATGTTGCCAAGATCGATGAGCTTTTGAAGCATAAAGAGGCGGAGCTTCTCGAAGTTTAACTTTGAGGAAACATTATGAGCGACCTCCACTCTATTAACGAGGCGATTAACAAGCGGGCTGGTCGCAAATTAATCCCATCCATAATTGTTGGGCTAGTTCTTTTGGCAATAATCTTTTCAACAATGGCTTATGTACCTCCACTTTTCGCGTTCCTTGTTGGCCTAGCGGTACTCATTGCACTTCGTGAGTTGATTGGCGCCTTTAAAGCACAGGATATTCAAATCAATTATCTGCACTTAGCTCTTGCAACCTCACTAGTGTTGATAAGCACTTGGATTGGTGGATTGCCAGGATTATCGGTCTCTATTGTTATTGGATTGATAGCAATTCTTTTTCTTACCTTAATAAAAGGCGTAGAAGGATTTGTAAAAAACGCCACCGCTGGCGCCTTTGCACTTCTCTATCCTGGTTTTGTTGCTGGATTTATCTTCTTGATGGCTCGCTCCGGAGAAGGATTCTCCTACATCGCAACTTTGGTGATTCTTGTTGGATGCAATGACACCTTCGCATATGTTTCAGGGGTGTTGTTTGGTAAGCATCCATTAGCGCCCCAGATTTCGCCGAAGAAAACTTGGGAGGGGTTTATTGGTGGATTAATCTTCACCGCCATAGGAAGCGCTTTAGCTTTTTACTATTTGCTCGATCATCATCCGTTGATTGGAGCGGCTGCAGGAGTAGCTGGAGTAATTGCGGCCACAGTTGGAGATTTGGTCGAAAGCGCCATCAAGCGTGATTTGTCCATCAAAGACATGGGCACATTGCTACCTGGCCATGGTGGCATGTTAGATCGCTTAGATTCTGCCCTTATTACCGCACCAGTTCTTTGGTGCTGCATTGAATTATTGAAGAGATTTTCATGAGTGAGTTGAAGTTAGTTTTTGAAGAGCCCAAACAACGCAAGAAAGCCCCGGAGCATCTAGCTGATCTCACAAAAGAGGAGCGCCGAGCGAAAGCCGAGTCGTTAGGGCTGCCAGCTTTTCGAGCCAATCAAATCTCAACCCACTACTTCACTCATTACAACGACGACCCTGATTCTTGGACCGATATCCCTGCCGCGCTACGTCCTGTTGTCGCAGAACATTTCCTACCAAAGTTGATTACCTTGGTACGTTCCATCACCTGCGACAATGGCAAGACCCGTAAGGATTTATGGCGACTACATGATGGTGTTCTAGTCGAATCTGTTTTGATGCGCTATTCCGATCGCACAACAGTTTGTATTTCATCGCAAGCAGGTTGCGGCATGAACTGCCCATTCTGCGCAACCGGACAAGCAGGGTTAACCCGCAATCTCACGGCAGGAGAGATCACAGCACAGTTAGTTGCATCAGCCCGTGCCTGTGCGACCGGTGAGTTGCCCGGTGGACCAACCCGTTTATCAAATGTCGTTTTCATGGGAATGGGCGAACCACTTGCTAATTACAACGCAGTGATGCGAACAGTAAGAAACATAATTACCCCACAACCAGACGGATTAGGAATCGGAGCCAGATCAGTAACTGTCTCAACTGTTGGTTTGGTTACTGGAATTGAAAAACTTACCGAAGAGGATTTACAGGTCACCTTGGCGGTTTCCCTGCACACCCCGGATGATGAGTTGCGTGACACTTTGGTGCCAATCAATTCAAGATGGAAGGTAAAAGAGGTACTGGCTGCGGCCGATAAATATGCTGAGAAAACCGGTCGCCGTTACTCAATTGAGTATGCGTTAATCAGAGATATCAATGATCAGAAGTGGCGGGCCGATCTGTTGGGTCGATTACTGAAGAATCGCCATGCCCATGTAAATCTGATTCCGCTAAACCCGACCCCAGGCTCTAAATGGACCGCATCTCGCAAAGAGGATGAACGTACCTTTGTAAAAACCTTGGAGAATTATGCAGTTCCGGTAACGGTTCGGGATACCAGGGGTCGGGAGATTGATGGCGCATGTGGCCAATTAGCCGCTGCTGAAATCAAGAACTCTTGATAGAAACTCACTTCGCGAACTAAACTCTCCACATCAACTACCCGGAGGTTTAGCTTGAAGACTCTACAGAATTTCATCAACGGCAAAAGTGTTGCCTCATCCTCTGATAAGACACAGGATTTGATAAATCCCGCAACCGGTGAAGTTTTTGCAAAGGCTCCGGTATCAAATGCAGCTGACATTGATAAGGCGATGAAGGCCGCAGAGAGCGCATTTGAAGTTTGGAAAGAATCAACGCCGGGAGAGAGACAAAAGGCAATCAACAAAATTGCTGATGCGATAGAGGCCCGCTCGGAAGAGTTAATCAAGATTGAGAGTGAAAATACCGGTAAGCCAATCGCAGTGACACGGGCAGAAGAGATTGGTCCGATGTTAGATCAGATTCGTTTCTTTGCCGGTGCTGCTCGTCATCTCGAAGGTAGATCCGCCGCTGAGTATTTTAAGGGGCATACCTCTTTCATACGTCGCGAACCAATCGGTGTTTGCGCACAGGTGACACCTTGGAACTATCCAATGATGATGGCGGTTTGGAAATGGGCACCAGCCATCGCTGCCGGTAACACAGTCGTTTTAAAGCCCAGTGACACAACCCCTGTTTCAACACTTTGGATGGCTGAGTTAATGCAGGAGTTTTTGCCGGAAGGTGTTATCAACGTGGTGGTCGGAGATCGTGACACTGGTAAGCATTTAGTTGAACATGAGATTCCGCAGTTCATTTCAATCACCGGATCAGTTCGCGCCGGCATGGAGGTTGCAAGTAGCGCAGCTAAGGATTTGAAGAAGGTGCACCTAGAGCTTGGTGGCAAAGCGCCAGTCGTAATCTTTGATGATGCCAATCTTGAAGCGGCTTGTGAGTGGATTGCGGTGGCTGGCTACTTTAACGCGGGACAGGATTGCACCGCAGCTACCCGGGTGTTAGTTGAGGCCAGCGCATATGAAGATGTAGTCGCGCTACTAACGGAGCAGGCTAAAAATGTCATCAAGGTAGGTATGCCTGAAGAAGATGTTCTGGTCGGACCAGTTAACAACGCCAATCAGCTCGCTCGAGTAAAGGGCTTCTTGGATCGAGCTCCAGCGCATGCCCGCATTACCGCAGGTGGCTCAGCCATCGATCGCCCAGGTTATTTCTGGAGCCCAACCGTTGTGGCTGACCTGCGTCAGGATGATGAGATGATTCAAAACGAAATTTTCGCTCCTGTGATTACAGTTCAGAAGTTCTCCGATGAGGCGGAGGCGGTGCGCCATGCCAATGGCGTGAAGTACGGCCTGGCCTCAAGTGTTTGGACCAAGGATCATGGTCGAGCTATGCGTATGGCCAAGGCCTTTGATTTCGGATGCGTTTGGATTAACACCCATATTCCAATGGTGGCTGAGATGCCTCATGGTGGGTTCAAGCATTCCGGCCATGGCAAGGATCTCTCAGGCTATGGATTTGAGGAGTACACACGCATCAAACATGTCATGACTAATCTCAACGCCTGATAGATTTCCCCAAATTCCCAGTCCTAGTAACCGACCCAGAAAGTGAAACGATGAAGAAAGACAAAAACTCACTATCGCCCGAGGCCCGCGAAATTATCAAGGCCCAAATCACTCGTCGCTCGCTTTTAGTGGGAGCTGGAGCTATTGGTGGAGCTGCATTTCTAGCTTCATGTTCTAGCGATTCAGAGACAAGCGGAGCTGGATCACCTGAAGATGTTGGCGGAACAGTCCGTTGGGCCAACTGGACCGCGTACCTAGATGCAAAGAAAGTTGATGGAAAGCGAACCTATCCATCACTTAATAAATTTATCGAGAGCACTGGAATTGATGTTGATTACCTTGTGAAGTACAACGACAATGATGAGTTTTATGCTTTAGTTCAAGAAAACTTGAAGGCTGGAAAAGATATCGGTTACGACATCGTCACGCCTACCGACTGGATGGCTGCTCGATGGATTCGTCTGGGTTACGCGCAAGAGCTCGATGCGGCAAATATTCCAAACAAAAACAACATTCTAGACACGCTAGCTAATGTCAGCTTCGATCCTGGAAGAAATTATTCGCTGACTTGGCAATCTGGATTTGCTGGTTTCTGCTGGAACAAAGATGTAATTAAGAATGATGTTGTTTCTATCGAACAAATCTTTGCTCCTGCAAACAAAGGACGTGTAGTAGTACTGTCCGAAATGCGGGACACGATGGGAATTATTCTGCAGTACCAGGGTGTGGATATTTCTCAGCCATTTACTGAAGATCAGTTCATGAATGGAATTGATTACTTCAAGAAGCTAATCGCCGATGGATTTATCCGTCAGGTAAAGGGCAATGATTACCTTGAAGATATGGCCAACGGAGATGCTGTTGCAGCAATCGGTTGGAGTGGCGACATGTTCTCGGAGAACCTGGATGGGAAGAACTACGGTTTTGCAATTCCTGAGTCAGGTGGAACTCTCTGGAGCGACAATATGTTGGTTGCCTCAACCTCAGCTAATAAGGCTAACTCTGAGGCATTGATGAACCATTATTACGACCCAGCCATTGCTGCTGAGGTCGCAGCATGGGTTAACTACATTTGCCCAGTTAAGGGTGCGCAGGCCGAGATGGAGAAGATTGATCCTGAGCTAGCTAATAGCCCATTTATTTTCCCTGATGCTGAAACTCTTTCTAAAGTTAAGGTATTTCGTGGTTTGGATGCGGAAGAGGAGTTCAATTTCGCTGCCGCATTCCAAGAAGCAATCGGTGCATAAGTAGTTTCGTGTGAGCGAACCGAAAAAGGTACAAGGGGATTTAGTTTTATCCCATGTAACTAAGTCATTTGGTGACTTCACTGCTGTTGATGACCTGTCATTAACGATTCCGAAGGGTTCATTTTTTGCCTTACTAGGACCTTCTGGTTGCGGCAAAACAACAACCCTTCGGATGATCGCAGGTTTGGAAGAGCCAACTTCTGGCACAATCTCAATTGGTAGTACTGACATCACAGACACCAAGCCTTATGAGAGACCTGTCAATACAGTTTTCCAAAACTATGCCCTATTTCCGCACCTAACGATTTTTGAAAACGTCGCTTTTGGTTTAAGACGTAGAGGCATTAAAAATGTTGATGCGGAGGTTGAGAGAGTTCTAAATCTCGTTGAACTCTCACATCTCAAGAGCCGCAAGCCCGGTCAACTATCGGGAGGGCAGCAACAACGTATTGCCCTGGCTAGAGCTGTAGTAAATAAACCAGCACTTCTGCTGCTCGATGAACCTTTAGGCGCACTTGACTTAAAGTTGCGTCGCCAAATGCAGATTGAGTTAAAGTGGATTCAAACCGAGGTCGGAATTACCTTCGTTCATGTTACCCATGATCAGGAAGAGGCCATGACCATGGCTGACACTGTTGCAGTAATGAACAATGGACGCATTGAGCAGATGGGCTCACCAGCAGAGCTTTACGAAAATCCACGCACGGTTTTTGTGGCTAACTTCTTAGGACAATCAAACTTTATTGATGGCTCTATTGAAGGTACTGATGGTGAAAATGTGATCGCAAATCTTCATGGGGTTCGAATTGTTTTTCCAAAAACACGTAATAATGCGAATGGCAAAGCGGTTAAGGTTGGTATTCGACCTGAGAAGTTCCGATTGCATGATGCAGGTAGCTCAGCCATCGGCAATGTCCTTACAGGCGGAATAATCACTGATATTTCATTCTTTGGAGTCAGCACGCAATACATGGTGGAGATGCCATGGAAGCAAGAGCTTATGGTTTTTGAACAAAATGATGGAGGGGCGCCCGATCTCGCGAAGGGCGATGCTGTAACTCTTTCATGGGAACCACAGTTCACCTTTGCCTTAGATGGCACAGATCCTTCTCAAGCAAAGTAGCTAAGCAATGGCGCTGGCTCATGCAGAGGTAGGAAACAAAGCTCACGCGCCAAAGAAGCGCGCAAAACGTATTGCTTACTTCTTGTTGGCGCCGGGCCTTACTTGGCTGCTGATCTTCTTTGCTTTCCCTTTAATCAATCTCGCTGAAACCTCGACCAAGACCCCAGCACCAACTTTTGAAACAGGGGAGTTTGTACAAACATTTCGCTTTTCAAACTTTGTTGATGCATTTGTAAATAATCAAGAACAGTTTTTCCGCTCATTCCTCTATGCATTGATTGCGACTCTTTTTGCACTCGCAATCGCATACCCACTGGCCTATGCCATCGCATTCCGAAGTGGGCCGTGGAAAAACTTAATGTTGATCTTGGTTGTAGCTCCATTTTTCACCTCATTTTTGTTGCGCACACTGGCTTGGAAGCAGATCTTGGGAGCCGAAGGACCTGTGGTTTCCGCCCTGCAATTTCTAGGAATCCTTCCACCCGAAGCGACAATTACCGCTACAGCATTCTCTGTAATTCTCGGATTGACCTACAACTTCCTTCCATTCATGACATTGCCAATATATGCCTCATTGGACCGTATTGATTATCGACTTTTAGAAGCCTCTGGTGACCTTTATGCAAATGGCGTCACAACATTTCGCAAAGTGACTTTGCCATTGTCAGCCCCAGGAGTTGTTGCGGGGACCTTGCTCACTTTTATTCCTGCTTCAGGGGATTACATAAATGCTCAACTATTAGGCAGTCCAGAGAATTACATGATTGGAAATGTAATTAACTCGAGATTCTTTAGGGTGGTCGATTACCCAACAGCTGCTGCGCTCTCATTTATTTTGATGGCAACCATTTTGGTATTGGTCGTAATTTACATCCGCCGATTAGGAACGGATGAACTCGTATGACGCATTGGCTCTCTAAAAACTTAATTCGACTCTATGCTGTTTTGGCCATATTTTTCATTCTTCTGCCTATTTTCTACACAGTAGCCTTTTCTTTCAATGATGCACAGAAACGTAATATCTCATGGCAGGGATTTACGCTTACGGCTTGGCTTAACCCTTGCGAACCTATCGGTATATGTGAGGCGTTGGGGAACTCATTTAAAGTCGGAATACCCGCCACGATATTGGCAACCGTGATGGGAACTATGATCGCCTTCGCTCTAGGTAGATACAACTTTCGGGGTCGAGGCACAACAAATCTATTGATCTTCCTACCTATGGCAACACCTGAAGTGGTCTTGGGCGCATCTTTGCTCTCAATGTTCATTAACATCAAAGTAGGCTCAGGTTTGCTCCCTGTAATTATTGCTCACACTATGTTCTGCGTTTCCTTCGTGGTTGTCACTGTAAAGGCACGAGTTGCAAGCTTAGATCCAAAACTGGAAGAAGCAGCTCGTGATCTCTACGCCAGCGAATGGGAAACATTCCGCCGCGTTACTTTGCCACTCGTTGCACCGGGAATTGCTGCTGCTGCACTTCTCTCATTTGCACTTTCATTTGATGACTTCATCATCACAAATTTCAACTCTGGCGTAGTGGATACCTTCCCAGAGTATGTTTGGACAGCTGCCTTACGCGGTGTACCTCCGCAAGCAAATGTCATTGGAACGCTTATGTTTATTATCGCGCTAGCTTTTGTCTTCGCAGGTCAAGTATTGTCAAAACGTCGATTGACAAAATAAAAATGACCAACATAGGAAATATGTACGGCCCAAACTTCACATTTCTTGGTGTTCCAGCCTGCGATTTAGATGATCCAAAGAGTTACGAAGGTGCCGATGTCATCATTGTTGGCGCACCAATCGATAGCGGAACATCACACCGATCTGGTGCAAAGTTTGGCCCACAAGCGATCCGTATGGGGGATTACCTGCCTCATGATGGTGAACGTCCACATCTTGCCCTCCGCGTAGATGGCTTGAAAGCACTTAAAGTTTTTGATGCGGGCGATTTGATGATGCCACCTGGAAATTTAGAGGATTCACTTCAGGTTCTAAAAGCAGCCACCGAAAAGATCTCCCGTGCGGGAGCTATCGCTGTTGTTCTTGGTGGAGACCACTCGATTGCCTCTGCAGATGTTGCTGGAATTGCCGAGCATCGGGGCAAAGGAAAGATTTCCATGGTGCACTTTGATGCCCATGCCGATACCGGAGATTTACAGTTTGGTGCGCTGGTCGGACATGGCACGCCAATGCGTCGCTTGATTGATTCTGGTTATGTTCGTGGAGATCGTTTTCTACAACTGGGCCTTCGCGGTTACTGGCCCGATGATGCCACCCTTAACTGGATGCGTGATCAAGGCATGCGTTCCTACGAAATGACTGAAATTCATCACCGTGGTTTGAAAGCGGTACTTGATGAATCATTTGCAACACTTACAAATGAATGTGATGGAGTATTTCTCTCCGTTGATATTGATGTAGTTGATCCCGGGATGGCGCCAGGAACTGGAACTCCAGAGCCAGGTGGAATGACTTCCCGCGAATTACTTGAAGCAGTACGCCGGATATGTTTAGAGCTGCCAGTGATAGGCATCGATATTGTTGAAGTTTCACCGCCATTTGATTCAGCGGAAATCACAGCAATTCTCGCCAACCGAGTTGTTTTAGAAGCTATTAGTGCAATTGCAAAGCGTCGCTCTGGTGAAACCTATTCACCCACCCAAAACTTGTTGGATCGCTAAGCCTGAGCTAAAGCCTCATCAAGAATCGCAAGAGCTTCCTTCAATAAATGCTCAGGCATCACTAACGGTGGTAGCAAGCGGATAACATTTCCATAAGTGCCTGCTGAAAGAATTAATACACCTTTTTGCTGGCAGTATTTAATTGCAGAAGCTAGTGCAGCAGGGTTTGGATCCTTGCTGCCCGGAATGACGAGTTCAATGGCTTGCATCGCGCCACGGCCACGGACATCTCCAACAATTGGATACTTCTTCTTCATATCTCCTAAAGAGGTACGCATAATTTTGCCTAGGTCATTGGCTCTCTGGACCAGGTTTTCCTCTTCAATTGTTGCGATGGCACCAAGTGCCGCTGCGCAGGCGACAGGGGATCCACCATATGTGCCACCTAGGCCACTTAAGTGAACGGAATCCATAACATCGGCGCGGCCGGTTACTCCAGCTAGAGGCAATCCACCAGCAATTCCTTTAGCGGTGGTAATCAGATCAGGAACAATTCCTTCATCTTCACAGGCAAACATCTGGCCGGTACGAGCAAAACCGGTTTGCACCTCATCTGCAACAAAGAGTATGCCATTTTCTTTACAGAACTTGGCCAGTCCAGGCAGAAAGCCTTTGCAAGGAACGATGAAGCCGCCTTCGCCCATGATGGGTTCAATGACTATGCAGGCGACGTTGTTAGCGCCAATCTCTTTTTCAATTTTGTGGATTACATTTTCTAAAACTGAGTTTTCGCAAGAGTTAAAGCAAGAGTCACAGCGGAATGGGTAAGACATCGGCATGCGATAAACCTCTGGGGTAAAAGGCCCAAAGCCATCTTTGTATGGCATGTTCTTTGCGGTCATAGCCATAGTTAGATTGGTGCGCCCGTGGTAACCATGTTCGAAAACAATAACCGCTTGGCGATTTGTAAACTTGCGCGCAATCTTTACAGCGTTTTCGACCGCTTCTGCGCCAGAGTTAAAGAGCGCTGATTTCTTTGCATGGTCGCCAGGAGTCAAGCGATTTAATGCTTCGCAAACCTCGATGTATCCCATGTAGGGAGCGATCATGAAGCAGGTGTGGGTAAATGCAGCAACCTGTTCTTGAACATTTCTAACAACCCGGTCAGCTGAGTTACCAACATTTACTACGGCGATTCCGGCGCCCATATCAATAATCGAGTTGCCATCAACATCAACAATCACACCGCCGCCCGCTTTTTCAACCACGACAGGGATAGCCATTCCAAGTGCAGCAGAGACCGCTGCGCTACGACGCTTGATTAACTCTTGGGA
>Ga0129336_10001754_pt1 | contig 13235 bp, 11 predicted proteins | sample CPB6_02_DNA_FD_96878 | JGI IMG/M metagenome (GOLD analysis project Ga0129336, IMG submission 96878) | Freshwater to marine salinity gradient microbial communities from Chesapeake Bay, USA - CPBay_Sum_0.6_0.2_DNA | ecosystem: Environmental > Aquatic > Marine > Coastal | place: USA: Chesapeake...
AACGAACCTCAGTTTGCAAGGTGTTCAATGCATTTTCTCCAAAAAGAGTCATAGAAAATAATGGATCCTCATACACAGGACGCCAACTATGAAAATTGAGAATACGAGTAGATTTTGGGTAAGACATTACAGGATACAGTCCTGACTTATTAGAAAAATTTGTCCACTTGTCTGTAGTTTGCTGGAAGGCCACTTTCTGTATATCCAAAGGCTTTATCAATGATAAATCAAACTCTTTCGGCTTTAATGAATCAATCAATATCGATCGTAATTGATACCCCTCTGCCTGCTGCTCAGACCAATATATTCTATTATTAGCTACATGTACCTGGTACTTGCCAAGCCCTTTATCAAGGAGGCGATAAAGTTTCTTGGTTGAAAGTTCAAACTGATACAAGTTATCATTGGCAGAAAATCCACCGGAAAAATAAATAGAGCCAAGGTGATGCTGAAGAAATCCAATGCTGAATGGTAAAAAAGGAGTAAGTACCTCCTCCCTATCTTTTGAAACTAGCAATAAAGCCATGGTACCATTCGTTTGGCGTGCAGCCGTAATCACACTATCCTCCCCAATGAATTTTGGATCGGTAAGAAAAAAGCCCTGAGGAGAACGGTACGTACGAATAGGCTTACCCGTGGGGGTCTCCAACCAGTGAAGTGATGTAGTGCCCTCCTCTTGTACTTGTACTGCCACCACCACTCCTGCTTCAGAAATATCAGGAGAGAAATAACGAGTCTTATTCGTGAGATCAACTTGAGAACGGGTTTGTACATCCAGTAATCGCAAAGCACTGTAGGTAATCCAGCCTCTGCGTGGATCCCGCTCAAAAGCAGCATAAACAATTTTACCATTTCGGTAGCTGAATTGAGGCTCCAACGCAATATCCTGCGTTCGTAGACGATGTTCCTTTACACCATCAAATAAATAAAATCCAGGCCGATGACGATTTGTTGAACGAATATAGAGCAGCGAGTCCTGGCCAACTGCATAGGGAAATTGCCGATGATCCACATAACGTTTATTAACACGAAACAGTGGCTGTCCAGCGGTAGCCAGTTCAGTAGTGGCTGATTGCTGATAGTAGCTTAGCGAATTTTTAATGAATGTTTGATACGTTAACCCCGTTTGTCTTTTTATCGCTCCTTGAAATGGATACAGCAAAGAACGATATGAAACAGCCTCCCGTATAACTTTCTTCCAAAATTGATGACCGAATTGCTGATATCCGTAATTCACTAACAAGTAACCTAATTCATAGTGATTGGGGACCCAATCCTTATAAGATCCGTTTCGGACCTTCATCCAGGAATAATTTTTACCTGCTGACCAAAGTACAGGAAAACTATTCATAAACCGGGGTAGTTTTCCTCTACCCTGATTACTTAAAGCCGACTCTTGCCAAACCGCATCTCCTTCAAAAAACCAATTTGGTACCGCTGCATTGATAGCTAAATCAAATGCTTGTTCACCAAAAAGCTGCAGCGCAAACTTGCTAAGACCCTGTTTCATACTCTCAAATTGCTCCACATGTCTGTACTCATGTAAGGCTAATTGATCAGACCAACCGATAGCCCCATTAGAAAAATTATCGAGATCAGGTTGGAGAAACCACTCACTTCTCGTAGGCCCAACCTGCACATATCCATTAGGAATAACAGTGCGATGTTGCAGTATAATGGGTATAGGGCGAATACGAGCCCCCAACCTAATAGGACGTTCATGCGCCAGTAGATGAATCAATTTTGATGCCCGTTGGGCTTGACTATCTAAGCCAGGTGCAAATATGAGTTGTACGGTATCGGTTTTGATTTGCAACCAACGCTGACGGCTGCGATGCCCTCCAAATTGCTGTGAAAAAACAACCAGTGAAATACCCTGCATCAAAAAAAATAACAACTGCTTTCTCATAATCCTAATGAGGTAAATTCTTCAACATATCAGTAGTCATCATGTCCAGGTTGTACTCCTCTTTCCAACCCCAATCCGAGCGAGCTGCCTGATCATCTATACTCTGCGGCCAACTATCTGCAATTTGTTGTCGGTAATCAGGCACTACTTTCATTTCAAATGCGGGAATATGTTGCTGGATTGATGCACAGACCTCGCGGGGAGAGAAACTCATTGCGGACACATTATAAGAAGTACGAAACTTGATTGAAGAAGCAGATGCTTCCATTAATTCAAGGGTGGCTCGAATGGCATCCGGCATATACATCATGGGCAGATAAGTATCCTCTTTTAAAAAACAGGTATACTTTTTCTTTGAGAGTGCTTCGCGGTATATTTCTACCGCATAATCCGTTGTACCTCCACCAGGCTCCGACTTATAGGAAATCAAACCGGGATATCGAATGCTACGCACATCTACCCCAAAACGATTCCAGTAATAATTACACCAGAACTCGCCAGCATATTTACTGATCCCATACACAGTGGTAGGTTCGATAACCGTTTGCTGCGGACAGTTTATCCGAGGGGAGCTGGGACCAAAAACTGCAATAGATGAGGGCCAAAAAACCTTACTTAACTTTTCCTCTCGCGCAATATCCAACACATTCAGCAACCCTTGCATATTTAGATTCCAAGCTAAAGATGGATTTTTCTCTCCGGTAGCGGATAAGATAGCCGCCAATAAATATACCTGTGTGATGTTTTGACGAATAATTTGAACATGTAACATCTCCTTGTTCATCACATCCAGTGAAACATATGGACCAGTGCCTTGCAACAACGGATTTTGCTCACGTAAATCAGCTGCCACCACTTGATTTTCACCATAAAGTTTCCGAAGCGCCAAGGTTAATTCCACTCCAATTTGGCCAGAGGCACCAATAACAAGGATTTTCTCTTTTCGCATGGCAGGGTTTTGTAGACAAACTTAGCATTACTTTTGCAAGATGAAACCCTTTCTAAAAACCCTTTTTCAAGGTCAGACCTACGATTCAAATTCCTTTTTTTTAATGGCGGGGCCTTTCGTAGTTGAATCTGAGAAAGGGGCGATGGAAATTGCTTCTACAATCAGCGCATGGTGCAAGGATTTAAAGATCCCCTATGTCTTTAAAGCCTCTTACCGTAAAGCTAACAGAACCAGCGCCTCATCTTTTACTGGCATTGGGGACCTGAAGGCTTTAGAGATTTTACAACAGATTCGTACGCTTTACAATGTGCCAGTGGTTACAGACATTCATACCGCCGAAGAAGCTAAGCTGGCTGCCCCCTACGTAGATATTTTACAAATTCCTGCCTTCCTTTGTCGTCAAACTGACTTGCTATTAGCTGCCGCTGAGACAGGGAAAATTATAAACATAAAAAAAGGACAGTTCTTAAGTGGGCCTACCATGCGTTTTGCTGTTGAAAAAATAACAGCAACCAACAATCAACAAGTTTTACTCACTGAGAGAGGCACCACGTTTGGCTATCAAGATCTAGTGGTTGACTTTAGGAATATTCCTTGGATGCAGGAGATTGGTGTTCCTGTGGTTATGGATGTGACACATGCTTTGCAGCAACCCAACCAATCCTCGGGTGTTACCGGGGGTAATCCACAACTTATTGGCACTTTGGCAAAAGCCGCCATTGCCACAGGAGCTGAAGGGCTATTTATCGAAACTCATCCAAATCCATCTATCGCAAAAAGTGACGGCGCCAATATGCTACCATTGGATCAGCTAAAACCGCTGCTAAAGGAGTTGATAAAAATTAAAAAAGCAATTAATACTAGCGAAGATCTTCAATAGCTACACCAGGAAATTTAGCCTTATCAAAAACAAATAAGGCATCTGCAGCAGGCATATTAGTTTTAAGTGTATTAACCGTATAGGTGTAACGATTGCCAGCATTCTCCATTACTTTGGTTGAATACATTGTTTTCGCATTCTTATCAATTAGCAGGTAAACCGTATGAAAGTTTTTGCTTTTATCAACAGGAGTTAATTGAATTTCCTGCACCAACCGAGTTCCAACTTTTTTCTCGCCATTTAGCAGGTAAAAGAAATCCTTATCATAAAAGTTTGAGAATAGCTTTTGCGGCGTTATCATTCCACTTGAAGCATCAAGCGTATTGATGGTTACTTCATTGGCAGCCTTGTCGTAATTCCAAACAGTAGTTCCGTTGCAAAAAATTTCTTGCCCTCCAAAACTAAGCTTATAGCGAGTGCCTTTCATGGTAATGGTCCCCGACTTGGTGGAGAGGACTTTTCCAGCAGCATTTTCTACTTTATAAGTAAAACTTGCTTGTACCGTAGCAAAGGATTTAAATCGAGTGCTTACCGCATCAAGTACCTTTTTGGCCTCCGGGTCATTTTTGGTTGACTTGGTTTGTGCATTTGCCACGCCTACAAGAAGGGTGAACAATAAAAACAATGCAAGAGGTTTTTTCATGGGGTTGATCCTGCCTTGGGTTAGGCGATGCAAAGATAGTCCAAATCAGCCCATATTTTCTAGATGTCGAATCAGGTCGGCCTCAGTTTTGATCAGCACATCTCGGGGTTTACTGCCCTGGCTAGGCCCAACAATTCCTGCAATTTCAAGCTGATCCATTAAGCGTCCGGCTCTATTGTATCCCAACTTCATCCTGCGCTGTAAAAGCGAGGTGGAACCAATCTGATTTTGAACAATTAAGCGGGCAGCATCGTCAAATAAGGAGTCTCTCTCTGACAAGTCCAGTTCACCTCTAGCTTCAGCTTCTTTTTCGTCAATATACTCAGGTAATAAAAATGCTTGTGGATATCCCTGTTGCTCCCCGATAAAATCAACCACCTGTTCCACCTCAGGGGTATCGACAAATGCGCATTGCAAACGCGTCAACTCACCATTATGGGAGATCAACATATCCCCTTTTCCAATCAACTGTTCGGCCCCTCCTGTATCCAAGATGGTACGTGAGTCTATTTTAGAAGAAACCTTAAAGGCAATACGGGCAGGAAAGTTAGCTTTAATAGTACCTGTAATGATATTTACAGAGGGGCGTTGGGTGGCAATGATCAGATGAATCCCAATGGCGCGGGCCAACTGTGCCAAACGTGCAATAGGCATTTCCACCTCTTTACCAGCCGTCATAATTAAGTCAGCAAATTCATCGACCACCAACACAATAAAGGGGAGATAAGAGTGCCCCTTCTGAGGATTTAATTTTCTGTTAATAAACTTTTCATTGTACTCCTTTATGTTTCGAGCCCCAGCCTCTTTTAACAAATCATACCGGTTATCCATTTCAATACAAAGTGCATTGAGCGTATGGATTACTTTTTTTGTATCCGTAATAATTGCATCCTCCTCGCCAGGCAATTTGGCTAAAAAATGTCGTTCAATATGCCGATAAATACTCAATTCGACCTTTTTAGGATCGATCAAAACAAATTTCAGCTGTGAAGGATGTTTTTTATATAATAACGAAACCAGGATAGCATTGAGACCAACAGATTTACCTTGACCAGTAGCCCCCGCCATCAGTAAGTGAGGCATCGAGGCCAAGTCAACGATATAGTTATCGTTATCAATTTTCTTTCCTATAGCAATTGGTAGACTATAATTGTTGTACTGGAATTTTTCAGAAGACAATAATGTCTTCATGCTTACAATGGTCTTCTTGAGGTTTGGCACTTCAATACCAATAGTTCCTTTTCCAGGTATAGGTGCTATAATACGAATACCCAACGCCGCCAAACTCAAGGCAATATCATCTTCTAAGTTCTTAATCCGAGAAATACGAACGCCGGGAGCAGGTACAATTTCATAAAGCGTAACAGTGGGACCCACGGTGGCACTGATTTTCTGAATTTCTATTGCATAGTTCCGAAGCGTGTTGATGATCTGTGTTTTATTACTCTCTAATTCACTGGGATCATGAACGATTTTTTCAGAACCATGCTGCTCTAATAGCTGTAGGGTTGGATAATTGTACTTGCTTAAATCAAGTGTTGGTTCATAGGGAGGAAGGTTCTCTGGAACCGCTTCTGCCTCCTCAATAATCGGATCAGGAACTGTTTTAATTTCTAATTCAAGATCTCCTTCCTCCGTTGGAGGCAATATTTCAGTAGGTGGCGGTACCACTTCGTCTATGGCTGTTTCTACTACTGGAACTTCCTCTTGAGAAAGCGGTACTTGATCTATTGTAACAGGAAGGGGTTCGGATTCCTGAATGGAAACTTCTTCTGTGGTGAGCGGGAGATCATGCTCTACCAAACTAAGTGGAATCGGTTCAGTTTCTGATGAGGGAGGAACCAGCATGGCAGATTCCTCTTTTAATTGATTCGGACGAACCCCGGCTGCGTATAAATCATTCAGTGTTTGCCCCGGCGCCAAGGGTACAAATTGATTTTGCTCCTCATTGGAATGATCCTCTTCACTTTTCGGTTCAGACTCCTCTTCGCTTTCTACTGGCAAAGGCTGACGTACAGGCCATTTAAAGGAGGGATTGAATTGCCAAATGATATATGCAAAAGCAGTTAAAAACAAAATAGCACCAGTTCCCACCACTCCAAAAAGCCCCTCCATTTCAACTTTTATCAATTCCCCCACTCCACCGCCAAAAGAAAAATTACTAGCCCTGAAAATATAGGACAGCGAAACAGACAACACGGTAACACCAATGGTTACATATTTCAAATTCCTCCAAATAGAAAATACGCGTTGACGAAATAATAAATTGACCCCTACTACAAAAAAGAAAGTACAAACCAGGAAGGAAGCAAGGCCAAAAGCTTTGAAAAAGAAAAAATGTGCAACCACGGCTCCCAAACGTCCCAACCAGTTGAGTGCGGGCTTATCATCCTCCAATAGAGCAGATAACCCCTGCTGCGCAATAGCCTGATCTTCCTGCCAAGTGAAAAGGTAGGAAGCAAAGGAAATAAACAAGAACAAGGAGAGAATAATAAAGCTGACGCCTACAATTTTCCAAGTACGCTCATCCCGAAGTAAAGCCATCAAATCAATTTGCGCTTCTGGTTCTTTTTTAAAATCACGAAGCGAGGGATCCTTGTCCGTTTCTTTTTCCTTTTTTGAATTACTTGATTTGATGCGATTGGCCATCCAAACAAAGATAATTAGTTTGCTTGTTTGAAGGAAGCAAAAGAAAGACCTAATAAAACCCAGCCGGTGATCAAAAAAAGTCCGCCTACAGGAGTAACAAAAACAATCCATTTGAGCGCTTGTATCTCCTGCACCCGCAAGTAAGTAAGCAAATACAGGGAGCCACTAAAACAAACCAACCCGGCTAAAAAGGATTGTCTTGCCCAAGAGTTGAACTTGGCTTTACCATAGGGAGCAGATAAGCCTGTTAACAGTAATGCTACAGCATGCCAAAAATGATATTGTACCGCAGTTTGATAGGTCTGAATTACCGTAGCCTCCTGTGTAAGCTGCTGTAATCCATGTGCACCAAAAGCACCTGCTGCTACAGCAATAGCAGTTAAAACAGAAGCTAGAAAAAAATTTACTTTACCCATGTTGGATTAGTTTAACAAGCTGGGATGGTTCAGCCATTGTATCCTGAATTCTATAATGCGCCTGCTCATAATGGGTAGAACGTTCTGCCAATTTCAGTCGAACATAATCTTCTAAATCAGATGGAACTATTTCGGCCAACAACGGCCGACTATTCATTTCTTCTTGTAATCGATTAACCAGTATTGAAACCGGAGGATCAAGCCAAACAACAGTTCCATTTTTTTTCATGAATTCAAGGTTATCAAAAAAACAGGGCGTACCTCCCCCACAGCTTAATACTAAATGGGAGTTATCGGCCGTTATTTCGTGCAAACTATTTTGCTCCATTGACCTAAAATAATCCTCTCCTTTTTGTTTGAAGAGAGCAGGAATAGATTGACCCGCCCGCTGCTCAATACATACATCGAGATCAAAAGTGGGCAACCCGGTTAACAAGCCAACTTGCTTCCCCATCCAGGTTTTCCCGGCGCCCATAAAACCAATCAAAAAAACTCGCAAAGACTACTTATTTAAAAGCATTGATACCGGTAATATCCATACCTGTAATCAGCAAATGAATATCATGTGTTCCCTCGTAGGTAATCACACTTTCCAAATTCATCATATGTCGCATAATTGGATATTCACCCGTAATACCCATTCCACCCAGCACCTGCCTTGCCTCTCGACAAATGGTAGTGGCCACCTCACATGCGTTACGCTTTGCCATACTTACCTGTTGTGGCGTAACCTTTCCCTCATTCATCAAAACACCCAAACGCCAGTTTAAAAGTTGAGCTTTGGTGATTTCCGTAAGCATCTCAGCTAACTTCTTTTGTTGCAATTGAAATCCGGCAATGGGCTTTCCAAACTGCTCTCTTTCTTTGGCATAACGCAATGCCGTATCATAACAATCCATAGCAGCTCCAATGGCTCCCCATGCAATTCCAAACCGAGCTTTGGTTAAACAACTTAATGGACCTTTCAACCCTTTCACGCCAGGTAAAATATTTTTCTTAGGTACGGATACATTGTCGAATACAAGTTCTCCGGTAGCAGATGCTCTTAAACTCCATTTGCCATGCGTGGTAGGTGTAGAAAATCCTTTCATGCCTCGCTCCACAATCAAACCCTGTACTTCCCCACTTTCATCCTTGGCCCAAACAACCGCCACCTGCGCAAAAGGAGCATTACTGATCCACATCTTTGCTCCATTCAAGATCACATGGTCTCCTGCATCACGAAAATTCGTAAGCATACTGGATGGATCACTTCCGTGGTTGGGCTCCGTTAACCCAAAACAACCTAACCATTCGCCACTAGCAAGCTTAGGTAAGAAGTGCTTTTTTTGTTCCTCACTTCCGTATGCCTGAATAGGATACATCACTAAAGAACCTTGTACGGAAGCCGTTGAACGTACGCCGCTATCGCCGCGCTCCAGCTCCTGCATCATTAAGCCGTAAGAAATATAATCCAAACCTCCGCCTCCATATTCGACTGGTACGGTGGGGCCAAAACATCCCAATTCACCAAGCTGTTTCACAATATGCTCGGGGAATTCTGCCTTTTGTGCACAATCTTCTATGATAGGTGAGATTTCCTTTTTCACATAATTACGAACAGAATCCCTGACCATCTTATGCTCTTCGGTTAACAAAGCATCAAGCTCAAAATAATCGGGATGTTGAAACTGATCAGTTCTGGCAGCCATCGCTTGGATAATTTAATGTAAAAGTAAAGAAGGAAAAGGGAATCAGCTCTTACAAATAAGTAGCCATCTCCGCCTGGTATTCATTTGCTACCCTTGCTGCGGCCTCAGCAAAATCATCCCCCGCTGATGCATATAAAATAGCTCGGCTAGCATTCACTAACAAACCAACATCTTTATTCATTGCTTTTTCTGAAATTTCACGCAAACTACCTCCTTGGGCACCCACACCCGGAACTAGAAAGAAATGATCTGGGCATATTTGGCGAATACGCGTGAATGACTCCGCCTGTGTTGCCCCTACTACAAACATGAGGTTACTTGGAGTACCCCAGGTGGAAACCTTACGCAGTACCTGTTCGTAAAGAGGAGTGCCTTCACAATTCAACAACTCAAAATCAGCCGCACCACTATTAGAGGTCAATCCCAGTACAATTGCCCACTTATCAGGAAAAGTAAGAAATGGCTTTACGCTATCCTCCCCCATGTATGGAGAAACGGTAATCGAGTCAAATGCCATCTGTGAAAAAAAGGCTGCAGCATATTGCTTGGAAGTATTTCCGATATCCCCTCGCTTGGCGTCTGCAATAATAAAATGCTTGTCCCCAATGTAACGCACCGTTTGATCCATGATCAACCACCCCGCTGCTCCCATACTTTCATAGAAGGCAGTATTGATTTTATAAGCAACACAAGTGGCCCTGGTAGCATCGATGATTGCCTTATTGAAAAGCAGTACACCCTCAGGATTTCCTTGAAACAAAGCAGGCAATAACGCTGGGTCCGTATCCAGTCCTACACAGAGATAGGATTGCCTTTCCCGAATTATTTGTATGAGTTGAGTGCGATTCATTAACAAATTGTGTTACACAGTGGTGGCAATTTTTTCAGTAGAGAGATTGGCATTTCGCATAGCAATACTACGTACGACCAGCGAAGCAAATTGAGAAAAAGCTTGTTTTGTGATTGGTTCATCATTCATCATAGCTGGAACCCCTTGATCTCCTCCTTCACGAATCGATTGCACAAGTGGTATCTCGCCCAAAAATGGAATATCATACTCATCTGCTAAGCGTCGCCCTCCCTGTTTTCCAAAGATATAATACCGGTTATTGGGTAATTCTGCAGGAGAAAAATAACTCATATTTTCTACTAATCCAATCAACGGAACATTCAACTGAGCCTGACCAAACATGGCAATTCCCTTTTTTGCATCCGCTAGGGCCACGTCTTGTGGTGTTGTTACAATTACTGCGCCCGTTACGGGAACCGTTTGCAGCAAAGTAAGATGAATATCTCCGGTGCCTGGAGGCATATCAATAACCAGATAATCCAAAGCACCCCATTTCACATCGGAAACAAATTGTTTTACTGCACTACTAGCCATTGGACCTCGCCATACCACGGCATTTTTTTCGTCCACTAATAACCCAATACTCATCAGCTTGATTCCAAAACGTTCAAGCGGCAAAATCATTCCCTTACCATTCACATCTTCCATCAAAGGACGTTCGCCTCGAACACCAAACATAATTGGAACGCTCGGGCCATATATGTCAGCGTCCATCAGGCCTACTGAAGCACCCCCATGTGATAGTGCCAATGCCAAATTAGCCGCTACAGTAGATTTCCCTACCCCACCTTTGCCGCTAAAAACAGCAATTATATTTTTAACATTTGGCAAAATTGTACCGGCATCAGCTCTTTTTGAGGTTGTTTGTGCCGTGAAATTTACGGTTACCACTGCCTCTTTACTCACTAATAAGCGGATTGCATTTTCACAAGCCGTACGCATCATATCCTTCATGGGGCAAGCAGGGGTTGTTAAAACAACGGTAAAACTCACTTGCGTTCCATTCACTTGAATATCTTGAACCATGTTCAACGTCACCAAATCCTTTCCCAGATCAGGTTCCTGAACATTTTGTAAAGCGGCCAGTATTTTTTCAGTTGTAATCATATTGTATGGTTACCAGCAAAGTTAACCAATCGAAGTCCATTTTGTTGAGCGGTTGGCCAGAACCAGTTAATTTTGCATCAGTTGAAAAGTTGCATACGATATAGTTGCTTGCTCCTGCTATTGATACCTCAGTTAGTCAAGGCACAATTTGAGACCACACGGGATTCGGTTGTGCAACTTTACGGAGTAGTCATGACAGCAGATAGCCTGATTGGAATACCAGCCGTAAGCATCACCATAAAAGGACAAAATCGAGGTACACTTTCAAATAATCAAGGTGTTTTTTCAATTGTAGTGTTAAAGGGAGATGAAGTTGAATTTACACACGTAAGCTATCAATCAAAAAAAGTAGTGATTCCAAGGGAGTTGGTCGGTAACCAATATGGCCTTGTTCAATTAATGGTTGCAGATACCATTTATCTTCCGGCCACTGTTTTAAAACCCAGACCAACACCTGAACAATTTGCAAGAGACTTTGCCAATGTGCCCGTGCCGGATGATGCCTATGAAATTGCTCGAAAAAATACGAGTGCCACTACCCGTAGGCTGTTACTTCAAAGCACTCCTGGTGATGGCGGAGAAGCCACCAGAATGCAAATGAATAAAATTGCCAACAGAGCCGTTTATCAGGGACAGGCTCCACCAATGAACATCTTTAACCCTGTCGCTTGGGCCGATTTTATCCAAGCCTGGAAGCGAGGAGATTTTAAAAGAAAAAAATAAGCAGTATGAGTAAGATGGCCGTTATCGGTGCAGGAACCATGGGTAATGGAATTGCACAAGTGTTTGCCCAAACTGGGTGGGAAGTAACGCTGATTGATGTGCAAACTGCGCAACTTCAAAAAGCATTGCAAACAATTGAAAAGAATTTAGATAGAATGATTGCCAAGGGTACCATACCCGACTCACTCAAACAAGAAACACTACAAAGATTAACAACCGACACTACCATTGCTTCTGGAGTCAAGGAAGCAGAAATTGTAGTAGAGGCGGCCACTGAAAATAAAAAAATTAAACTCGAAATTTTTAAAGAAATAGATCGATACGCTCCCGCCTCCTGTATTCTTGCCTCAAACACTTCCTCAATTCCAATTCAAGAGATTGCCAACGCAACACAACGTCCTCAGCAAGTAATTGGAATGCATTTTATGAATCCCGTTCCTGTTATGAAGTTGGTTGAGGTCATCAAAAGCCCAGCAACTTTACAAACCATTACGGAAAAAACAGTTATGCTCAGCAAAGCACTGGGCAAAGTTCCTTGTGTAGTTAACGACTTCCCCGGTTTCATCTCCAATCGTATACTAATGCCCATGCTCAACGAAGCAATCTGTAGTCTGGAGGAAGGTGTAGCAGGGGTTGAAGAAATTGATACCATCATGAAGCTAGGAATGGCTCATCCAATGGGGCCTCTGCAATTGGCGGATTTGATTGGATTGGATGTTTGTCTATCCATCATGCAGGTATTGGAAGCCGGATTTAACAACCCCAAGTATAAAGCCTCAACACTATTGGAAGAATTAGTAAAAGAAGGGAAACTCGGTGTTAAATCAGGAGAAGGGTTCTACCAATACAAACCCGGCAGTAAAGAACTAGTGGTTAGCCCACGTTTCAGATCTTGAATTACCCATTTTCTTTCCACTGTAAGGAAGGGATACTCGCCATAGCCTCGAGGGCGCGTGTATAATTACGTAATGGAATCTCCACTTGCATTTTTGGAAAGATTCCTTGCTCAAATCCTAAAATTGAAATGGTGAACTGTTGAAGAATGCGGTGTACATGATGCTCCTGTGTATAATCATAACAGATCCAACCAGCCTTGACAATTGGTTTTTCACCCAATGTTGCATGCTCAATTGAAAGCCGAGCAGCAGTGCGGTATGCCTGAATCAATCCCGGCACACCGAGTAAGGTTCCACCAAAATATCTAACTACTATTACGGCCGCACAGCTTAAGCCAAAACTATCAAGTTGCCCCAATATTGGCCGACCCGCCACCCCAGCGGGTTCGCCATTATCACTACAACGCCATACCAACCCATCGTAACCGACTCTGTAAGCATAACAGAACTGAGATGCCTTGGGATGAAGGTTAGCAATTGCACTCATTCGCTCCTTGAACTGAGGCTTACCATCGATGGAAA
>Ga0129336_10001755_pt1 | contig 13230 bp, 12 predicted proteins | sample CPB6_02_DNA_FD_96878 | JGI IMG/M metagenome (GOLD analysis project Ga0129336, IMG submission 96878) | Freshwater to marine salinity gradient microbial communities from Chesapeake Bay, USA - CPBay_Sum_0.6_0.2_DNA | ecosystem: Environmental > Aquatic > Marine > Coastal | place: USA: Chesapeake...
GATGGCGCCGGCGGCAAAGAAGAGGGTGATCTTGGCCACTGCGTGGGCCGCGATGTGCAGGGCGGCCCCGATCAGGGACAGGGGCGCGAGGATGGCAGCCGACATCGTGACATAGGACAGCTGGCTGATGGTCGAATAGGCCAAGCGTCGTTTCAAATTGTCCGCAAAGAGCGCCACCACCGAAGCGGCCACGATGCTGAATCCGGCCAGCACCACCAGCCAGTCAGCCGCCCCTGCGAGTCCTGCCTCGGCCAGGTTGTTCGCGCCAAAGATGTAGACCACAACCTTGAGCACACTGAAAACACCGGCCTTGACCACGGCCACCGCATGCAGCAGCGCCGAGACCGGCGTGGGCGCAACCATGGCCGCAGGCAACCATCGGTGCACAGGCATGAGGGCGGCCTTGGCCAGGCCAAAGACGATCAAGCCCAGCAAGCCAGCCATGCCGGCATGACCCAGCTGACCATGCAGGATGCCACCAGGGACAAAGTCGGTAGTGCCAGCCACAAGCCAGATGAGAATCAAGGCTGGGGTGAAAAATACGATGGAGGTGCCCAGCAATATCCCCACATAGGTTCTGCCGCCATCGCGTGCGGCCTGGGTTCCATGATGGGTGACCAGCGGGTAGGTGACCAGGGTCAACATTTCGTAGAAGATGAACAGGGTCAGCAGGTTGGCCGAAAAGGCGATACCCATGGTGGCCGCCAGTGCCAGGGCAAAACAGACATAAAACCGGGTCTGATTTTCTTCCCGGTTCGCCCGCATGTAGCCGATGGAGTAAATCGAGTTGACCACCCACAGGCTGGATGCGATGAGGGCAAACAACATGCCCAGAGGCTCGACCTGAAAGGCGATCTCCAGCCCAGGCAGCAGGCTCCAGAGAGCCAGGGATGGTCGCGCGCCCGCCAGGACGCTGGGCAGTAGCAAGATTGTGCCCAGCAGAAGGAGCAAAGCGGTGGCCAGGGTAATGCCTTCACGCAAATTTGGCCGCCGACCTGCCAGGCTGATCAGTATGCTGCCCAGCACTGGCACTAGCAGGCAGGCCAGGATCAATGGCGTGGGAGCAAACAAACTCAACGCACGCCCTCCAGCAGCAACTCGGCAGCCTGTTGGGCAGAGCCGATGGTGAAGGAGGTGTCAAGGCCAAAGTACACCGTTGCAATCACCAGCAATGCGCTGGGTATCACCATGCCCAGCGGAAGTGGGCTGGGGTCGGCAAGATCCTTGCGCGGCTCGCGAAAGTAAGACACCTCGACAAATCGCCAGACATAGACCACAGCCAGCAGGGAAGACATGACAATCAGCGCAACCAGCCACCAATGACCTGTCTGGAGCGCAGCAAGCAGCAGGTACCACTTGCTGATGAAACCTGCGGTGCCAGGCACGCCGATCAGCGACAAGCCGCAGATCACCAAGCCCAAGCTAAGCAGCGGTGAGCGTTTGCCCAAACCATGCACCCGGGCGAGGCTGGTGCCGCCCACAGACAGGGTGACCAAGCCCAGCAAAAGGAAGATCGCACCCTTGGTGACACCGTGGTTAAAGAGGTGAACAATGGTGGCGGTAAGCCCGGTGGCCGAGCCAAGGGACAGTCCCAGAATGATGTAGCCGATCTGGGCCACGCTGGAATAGGCAAACAAGCGTTTAAGATCGGACTGGAAGATGGCTATGGCGGAGGCTACAAACATCCCAGAGAGCGCCAGCAGCAACATCATTTCCTGCATGGGCAACTCGGTAAAGATCTGAGTTGCACCAAACACACTGAAATAAAACCGTAACAGCACATAGACCGCGACCTTGGTGGCGGTGGCTGCCAGAAAAGCGGCAACCACCGAGGGCGCATAGGCATAGGCATTGGGCAGCCACTGGTGGAGCGGAAACAGCGCCAGCTTGAGGGAAATGCCAACGGTCAGGAAAGCGAGTGCGGCCAGCACAGGTCGCGTTCCCTGGACATCGGCCAGGCGGCGCCCCATGTCAGCGATATTGAGGGTTCCTGTCATGAGGTAGAGCAGGCCAATGCCGATCACGATGAAAGTGGCGCCTATCGTGCCCAGGATCAAGTACTGGTAGGCCGCCAGCAGGGAGCGCCGATGTTTTCCAAGGGCGATCAGCACATAGGTGGACAGAGAGGAGATTTCCAGAAAGACAAAAACATTGAAGGCGTCTCCGGTGATGGTGATGCCCAGCAGTCCGGTCAGGCACAGCACGAACATGGTGTAGAACAGGTAGTGCTGTTCGTGAGGAATTTCATGGGCGATGCTGTCGCGGCTATAGGGCAGGGCCAGGGCTGCCATGCCCGACACCAGCACCAGCACAAAAGCAGTGAGACGGTCGACGCGGTACTCGATGCCCCACGGAGGCGGCCACTTGCCGATGGCATAGGAGATCGTGCCACCCTGATCTACCTGCACCCATAGCTGAAGCGATATGGCCAGGGCCAGCCAGGAGGCTGTCAAGGCCAACAGATAGGGCAGTTGGCCACGACGCAGCAGAACGGTCAAGGGCGCTGCGATTAGGGGCAGCACCACCTGGAGTGCTGGCAGATGGGCAGACAGGCTCATGGGTGCGGCCCCTTGCCGTCAGACTGGGTGTCTTCTGACAATATCTCGTCTTCCTCGATCGTGCCGTAGGCTTCGCGAATGCGCACCACCAGCGCCAAACCCAAGGCCAGCGTCGCCACCCCCACCACAATGGCGGTGAGTATCAGCACATGCGGCAGAGGATTGGAGTAGACGCTGAAGTCCGGGCTCAGGATTGGCGCGGTGCCCCCCACCAGTTTGGCTGGCGCGATATAGAGCAGGTAGACCGAAGTTTGGAAGATGCCCAGACCCACCAGTTTCTTGATCAGATTGCCTCTGGCAATCACGATGAAGAGGCCAGCGATCATGAGAAAGATCGTGATGAAGTAACTGAAATGGCCGGAGAAGGTCATGCGTTCACCTGGCGCTCAGTCATCTGCCCGGGCACGGGCTGCAAAGACATAGAAGATCTTGAGCATGACGCCAGAAACTGTGGTGGCCACGCCCACCTCGACCCAGAAGATGCCCCGGTGCTGGCCCAGCACAGAATTGGGGTCCAGCACAAAATAGTCCAGGTAGTTCCCGCCCAGCACCAGCCCAGCCAAGCCCACGCCAGAATAGATCAGCACGCCCAGCGCCATCATGGACTCCACCAGCGCTTCGGGCACCACCTTGCGGGCATCATCCAAACCATAGATCAGGGCATAAAAAATGACGGTGGCAGCCAGTATCACCCCGGCCTGGAATCCACCACCCGGTCCGAAATCCCCATGGAACTGGACATAGAGCGCGAAAAGCACAATGAAGGGAATCAACAGCTTGGCAATGACGCGCAGGATCAGATCGTTTTTCATGGCTTGCGTTTTTTGCTGCGGCGACGAAGCAACACGATGACTCCGGCTCCCGCGGTAAACACCACGGTTGTCTCTCCCAGGGTGTCATAGCCCCGGTAGCTGGCCAGGACCGCGGTCACCACATTGGGCACATCCACTTCATGCTTGATATCTTCCAGGTAGCGCGGCACCACATGGGTGTGGATCGGCGCCTGCGGGTCAGAAAAAGCGGGCAAGCCCAGGGTGCCAAAAATGAGCAGGCCACCCACTGCGACAGAAATCAGCATCGGCAACCAGGCTCGATGCATAGGCCGGGCCTCTTCAGAGCGGCACAGATGAAGTGCGCCGAGCAGGAGGACAGTGGAGATGCCCGCACCCACCGACGCCTCGGTCATCGCCACATCCACTGCGTCCATGGCCACCAGGACCGTAGCAGTCAGGAAGCTGTAGATGCCGCCCAGCACAATCACGCTGAACAGATTTCGGGTATTGGCGATCACGCAGACAGTGACCGCCATAAGAACCAGCAAGACATTGATGATCAGGGCTTCGATGATGCATCCTCCCTCGGTGCGAGCAGGGGCTTGAGGCCACGTTCCAGGCTGGCGCGTGCCAGGGCATGTGTGGCCGTGGGGCTGACAAAGAAAATCAGCAGTCCCAGGAAGAACAGTTTCACCGCCACCAGGGTCCAGCCCGCCTGCAGCATCAGACCCAACAGAATCAGGCCAGCGCCAAGGGTGTCCACCACGCTGGCGGCATGCATGCGGGTAAAAAAATCAGGCATGCGAAGCAGGCCAAGTGCGCCAACCATGCAAAAAAATCCGCCCAAAACCAGACTGAGCCAGCTCAGGCCCTCCACCAGTGCGCTCATGGGGCGTCCGCCTTCTGGTCTGACGTCGCGCCGAGGTCACCACTGCGGAAATATTTGAGCACTGCAAAGGTGCCGATCACATTGAGCAGTCCGTAGACAATGGCCAGGTCAAGAAATTCCGGCCGGCCGCCAAGGAACCCGAGCACAGACAGCAGCAGCATTGCGGCAGTACCAATGGTGTTGGCAGCCTGGAGCCGGTCAAACACGGTTGGCCCCAACGAGGCGCGGGCAAGGCTCAGGGCCAGGGTGACCAACAAGGCGATGGCGGCAACTGAAAACATCATGGCTTGACCTCCAGCGCGGTGACACGTTGGTCCATTTCGCTGTCAATCACACCCTCGGCCGATTCCCTGGTGATGCCGTGGACCAAAAATTCAGTCAAACCAGCCTGAACGGTGATCGTCCCGGGGGTGAGGGTGATGGAGTTGGCATGGATCACCAGGCCGACCTTTGTTTTTTGGCTAGGTGTGAAACTGATCATGGTTGGGCTGATGGGCAACTTGGGGCTGAGGATGATGCGGCTGACGGACCAGCCCGACTTGATGATTTCCTTGATCAGCCAGGGCCAATAGAGCAAGGCCTTGGGGCCAAAATGGACAGGATGCCCTTCGGCGTCGATCACATCCATGCGATGTGCAAACCAGACGACGGCCAATGCGGAGCCTGCACCTGCAATCATCAGAAATGCGGTGAAGTACCCTGACAGCAGTAGCCAGAAGATATAGAGGAAAGCAAAAAGACTGACTGAATGAAACACGCCAAGCTCAGACAAAGAAAATCATGCGAATCAAATGAAACTGTTTCATTCTAGCCAAGCCGCCGGCGCTGGCACATGGGGGAAACCATATGGCTGCTGCTTGGTCGGGTTGCAACGCTGATCAGGCGGGCAATGCGATACATTAGCCGTCATTCTCAATATTGACCCTCTCGCAACCGAGGTATCCATGGCCAAAGCTAAAATTTTTGTGGCTCGCGCGGTATTTCCTGAAATTGTTGAATATCTGGCACAACATTTCGAAGTCCAGTCCAACCAGTCTGACCAGGTGCTGAACAAGGATCAGCTCGCGCAGCATCTGGCCGACAAGGACGGTGCCTTCACCACCGGCAGTGACCGCATCGATGGCGAATTGCTGGCGGCCTGTCCTCGGCTGAAGATTTGCGCCAATATGGCGGTAGGTTTCAACAATTTTGATCTGGACGCCATGACGGCGCGAGGCGTGCTCGCCACCAACACCCCTGATGTGCTGACCGAGACCACCGCCGACTTCGGTTTTGCCCTGATGATGGCCACCGCACGGCGCATGACCGAGAGCGAGCATTACCTGCGCGCTGGGAAATGGACCAAGTGGAGCTATGACATGTTTGCCGGCTCGGATGTGCACGGTGCCACTTTGGGTATCCTGGGCATGGGACGTATCGGCCAGGGCATTGCCAGGCGTGGTGCCCACGGCTTTGGCATGAAGGTGATCTACCACAACCGCTCTCGCCTGGATGCAGCTACTGAGGCCGAGTGCAAGGCCCATTACGTCAGCAAAGAGGAACTGCTCAAGACGGCCGACCATCTGGTGCTGGTGTTGCCTTATTCGGCCAGCAGCCATCACGCCATCGGTGCCGCAGAGATCGGGCTCATGAAGCCGACTGCGACCTTGGTCAATATCGCGCGTGGCGGCATTGTCGATGATGCGGCACTGGCACAGGCCTTGCGCGAGGGGCGCATTGCCGCTGCAGGCCTGGATGTGTTTGAGGGGGAGCCCAAGGTCCATCCCGACTTGCTGACTGTTCCCAATGTGGTGCTGACACCGCATATTGCCAGCGCCAGTGTGCCGACCCGCCTGGCCATGGCCAGGCTGGCCGCAGACAACTTGGTTGAGTTTTTCAGCAAGGGCAAGGCGCTGACGCCGCTCAACCCCCAGGCGCTCGCCAAGCGCTGAGTGGGGCACACGGTCAGACGCGAAATTTCTGGCCGGCCTGACGCGTTGTCTCGGCCAATTGTTGGTCGCTTTCGAACTGCTCCCTGAGCCATCGGGCATCGTTGTGCCCCATCTCGGTGCTGCGCCTGATCAGCCGCAAGGATTCCTCAGCACCCTGGGCGCTGGCATGGCGCTCGAGCTGGTCCAGGGTTGCCAGCAAATGTTCACGCAAGGGCTGGTGCTGGCCTGAGCTGGGGTCGACATACACCGCATCCAGGCCAAAACGGCAGGCCTGAAAGCGGTTGTAGGTGTACACCAGATAGTCGTCCTCGCTGGGCATGAAGGGTTGCTCCTGCAAGAACCAGGCACCCAGGGCCTGGACAAAGCCAGCCAGGGCCGCTGCGCGGTGCACGGTGAGCGGGGTGTCAAATACCCTGATCTCGATCGTGCCGAATTCCGGCTTGGGGCGGATGTCCCAGTAAAAATCCTTCATGCTCGAGACCACGCCGGTATGGGTCATCTTGTCAAAGTAGTCATTGAACTCGTTCCAGCGCAAAGTGAAGGGCGCGCGGCCCGAGAGCGGGAAGGCAAACACCGAATTGAGCCGGGCCGAATCAAACAGGGTGTCCTGGCCCTGGACAAATGGCGATGAAGCAGACAGCGCGATGAAATGCGGGATGAAGCGTGACATCCGGTGCAGCATCAGCAGCGCGCTGTCGGCATCCGGGCAGCCGATATGGACATGCTGGCCAAAAATGGTGAACTGTTTAGACAGGTAGCCGTAGAGTTCATGCAATTGACGAAAGCGTGGCTTATCGTAAATACGCTGCTCGTGCCATTGCTGGAAAGGGTGTGTACCGCCACCAATCACTGCAATGTTGAGCTTGTCGGCACACTGCACCAGGGCATCACGAATTTGCACCAGTTGGCCGCGGACCTGGGCAGGCGACTGGCAGACGCCGGTGGAGATCTCGATCATGCTGGAGGTCATCTCCGGGACCACACTGCCAGGCAACTTGCGGCGCGCCATCAGGCGAAGCATGTCGTGGGCATAGGGCGCCAGGTCATAGTCATGGGTATTGACCAGCTGCAGTTCGAGTTCGACACCCAGCGACAGGGCCTCAGACTTTTGAAACGCTTCAAGGGCCATCGCCGGTCTCCTGCGTTCGTTGGCTGACTGGCTTGCCAATTGCAAGATGGGCTTCACCGGCACGTTGCAAGGCAACTGTGCTCACCAGGGCGCCCAGCATCTCCATGCAGAGGATCAGGGGCAGGGCGATGGCAGCCAGTTGGGTTGCGAGTTGTGGTAGGTACTGGACAAATTGGGACAGCAGGAGCAGGGCCACCGCTGACATGGGCCACATGGCTGAGGCCGTCCAGAAGGACTGCTTCAAGCTGGCGCCGCTGCCCAGATTGGCCAAGCCGATGCCCAACCCTTTGGCCAGGGTACGAACCAGCACCAGCGCAGCAATCAGTTGCCAGGAAAGCAGGTGCCAATCGGCCTGTGAGGCTGCCATCGAGACCAGCACAAACATGAGAATGGTCAGGATCGAGGATGCAGTGCCAAATTGCCGTGACCAGGACCAGGGTCGCGGGTGCATGGACTTGAGCAGGCTACCCGCCAAAAGGGCAGCCAGGGGCGCTGAGCCGCCCAAGTTGGCGCACCAGGTGGTGGTGGCTGCGACCAGGGCCAGCATGAGGACCGAGGTGTTCTCACTGGAAGCACTCATGTAGCGCAAGGCTGTGTGCAAGGCCAGGGCGAGGACCGCACCAAACAAGATCGACAGCGACAACAGGATGATGACAGGTAGGGCTGCCTGCACGAATGATGCATCGCTTTGACCTAGAAAGCGTGCCATGCCACCACCCAGAGCCAGGACATAAAGCGTGTTCAGGCCAGCCAGGGTGATGGCGCGGTCGGTCACCGGACCACTGGCGCGGATATCGCTGGCCACCCGCATCAGGACGGCAGGCGAACTGGCGACCGCAAGCAATGCCAGTGGTGTGCGAAGCGCGGCGTCCACCTCCAACCATTGAAGGACCCAAAGAATCGCCAGGTAAGTGGCCAGCGATTCAGTTAGGCTCTGGGCCAGCAGCATCGGGTTGTGCTTGAACCAGCGCAGGGTTAGCCGCCCACCCGCTTCGAACAACACGATCGACAAGCCCAGTTCCACCATGAACAAGCCAATACCTTGCAGGGGCCAGGGGGCATTTGTGAATCCTAAAAAGCCAGCCAAGGCCCCGGTGATGGAATAGCCCAGTACTTTAGGTAAGCCGAAATACCGCTGGAGCAGGTGACCGGCTGCCGCTGCCAGCGCCAGCAACAGTGACCACTGCACCACCGGTGTGCTTTGGGTCACAGGACCCAGCCAATCAGACCAGTTGAACATAGGGCAAATTGTGTCGAGGGGCCTCAGGGTTGCGTTGAGGCGCAGGCTAGCTACATTTGTGCCAGCGGGATACGCGCGGCCTTGTCATCTGCATCGAGCAGTTGAAGTATGGTCTGCAAGTCCTGTTCGATACGCAGCAGCGTCATTTCATCCAGTTGCGCCAGGGCATTGGGCAAAACGCCCGCAAAGGGTCCGGGGGCTTTTTCCAGCACGCGCACCCCGTCCGGTTGGACATAGAGTTGCACCGTACGCCGGTCGACCCCTTTTTTTTCTATCCTGACCATTTCAAGGCTGACAAGCGACCTCACCAAATTGCTGGCGGTGGTTTGGTGAATATCCATGGTGGCAGCGAGCCCATTGACGCCAATTCCAGGCTCGGACTGGATCACACTCAGGGCCCACAGCTGGGCGCCACCCAGGCCGGCTTTTTTCTCGACCTGCTGGAAATGCGACTTGACGGCATTGAAGACTTGCCGAAAGTTACGTAAAACCCTGACGGCAGGGTCCGAGCCGTCATTGGCTGCGTGACGTAGCTTGGCAGAAGTGCTTTGCTTGGATTGACGTGCGGTTGCCATGAAATGCGTAAAGATCTGTTTGTCCGAATAGAAGCATACGATGTTTTTGGTGGCCGCGTCGCCCGGCTACATGGGAAAAAAAACGGGGCCAATGAAGGCCCCGAAACTTCTCTTGTTCTGGCAGAAGAATCAGCCAGAACTTCATTATATTTGTCTCAATGTATAAAGCGATAGGTGAAAACCCCTATTCCCGAATTTCATCGGCAAAAGGGGGCGCCAACACCAGTTTAGATGTTGTCCGTGAAGCTGCGCAGCTTGTCCGAACGGCTGGGGTGCTTGAGTTTGCGTAGCGCCTTGGCCTCAATCTGGCGGATGCGCTCGCGCGTCACGTCGAACTGCTTGCCCACCTCTTCCAGGGTGTGGTCGCTGGTCATCTCGATGCCAAAACGCATCCTGAGCACCTTGGCCTCACGCGGGGTCAGGCTATCCAGGATGTCCTTGACCACATCGCGCAGGCCTGCCTGCATGGCCGCCTCGACCGGCGCGGTGTTGGCGGTGTCCTCGATGAAATCGCCCAAATGGCTGTCATCATCGTCCCCGATCGGCGTTTCCATGGAGATCGGCTCCTTGGCGATCTTCATGATTTTGCGGATCTTGTCCTCCGGCATCTCCATTTTGGCGGCCAGGATGCCGGCATCGGGCTCGAAGCCGAATTCCTGCAGATGCTGACGGCTGATGCGGTTCATCTTGTTGATGGTCTCGATCATGTGCACCGGAATGCGGATGGTGCGCGCCTGGTCGGCGATCGAGCGGGTGATGGCCTGGCGGATCCACCAGGTGGCATAGGTCGAGAACTTGTAGCCACGACGGTATTCAAACTTGTCCACCGCCTTCATCAGACCAATATTGCCTTCCTGGATCAGGTCGAGGAACTGCAGGCCACGGTTGGTGTACTTCTTGGCAATGGAGATCACCAGACGCAGGTTGGCCTCGATCATCTCCTTCTTGGCCGCACGCGAACTGGCTTCGCCTTCATTCATGCGCTTGTTGATGTCCTTGAGCTCTTCAAGCGGCACCACCACCCGGGTTTGCAGATCGATCAGTTTTTGCTGCAGGTCCTGCACCGGTGGAATATTGCGCCCCATGATGGCGCTCCAGGGCTTGCCAGCAGCGGCCTGTTTTTCGATCCATTTGAGGTCGAGCAGGTGCGAGGCCACCCTGGCGCCTTGCTTGTTGCGGCCGGTGAACTCGACAATAAAGCTGTCGCGTGGATAGCCGCATTTGTCCAGAATGATGCGCCGCAGTTCGCGCTCAATCTTGCGGATTTCATCGACCTGGCCGCGCACCATATCGCACAGTTTTTCAATCGTCTTTGCGGTGAAGCGAATAGTCATCAGCTCATCGGAGAGCGCTTTTTGTGCCTTCACAAAGGTTGGCGAGCCGTAACCTTCCTTGTCATAGGCTTTGTGCACTTTCTCGAACAAGGTGGCGATGCGCGCAAAGCGCTCGAGGGCCTGGTTTTTGAGCTCTTCGAGTTTTTTCGTCAGTGCTTTGGAGCCGCCCTTGCCGTCGTCATCGCTGTCGTCGTATTCGTCAAAGTCTTCCTCGGCCACATAGTCGTCGCTCTCATCGGCGTTGGCAAAACCATCCACCACGCTGGAGATCACCACCTTGTTTTCGCGGATCTCCTCGGCCATGGCCAGAATCACCGCAATCGTGGCGGGGGAGGCAGAAATGGCTTCCATCATGGCCATCAGGCCGCCTTCGATGCGCTTGGCGATTTCAACCTCACCCTCGCGCGTGAGCAGCTCCACGGTGCCCATCTCGCGCATATACATGCGCACTGGGTCGGTGGTGCGGCCAAACTCACTGTCCACGGTGGACAGTGCGGCCTCAGCCTCTTCTTCGGCCTCTTCTTCCGTGGAAGCCGAGGGCCCGGTGTTGTTCAACAGCAAGGTCTCGGCATCGGGTGTTTGCTCATAAACCGCCACACCCATGTCGTTGAGCATGGAGATCACAACCTCCAGGGTTTCTGCATCCACCAGCTTGTCGGGCAGGTGATCGGAAATCTCACCATGGGTGAGATAGCCCCGGGTCTTGCCCAGCTTGATCAGCAGCTTGAGGCGCTGGCGTCGCTTGGCCAAGTCCTCTTCGGACAGGACCGTCTCGTCCAGGCCAAACTCCTTCATCAAGGCCCTTTCTTTGGCCTTGCTGATTTTCATGCGCAGAGGCTTGACCTTCTCTCCGGTGCCTGCCTCCGCAGTTTCAACGGCCAGTTCGGTTTCCAGTTCCGCGAGGTCCAGGGCTTCTTCAGTCTTGGGCGCGGCCTTGGGCTTGCGGCCGCGCTTGCCAGCAGATGAGGGGGGCGAGGCAGGCTGTGCAGCAGCATTGGGGGCATGCGCACTGGCTTTGCTGGCGGTAGCCACTACGACCTTGGCCTTGCTGGTTTTTTCGGGCGCAAGTGGCTTCGCCAGTTTTTCTGCTTTGACAGGCAATGGTTTTTTGGAAGGGGTCACTGAGGGCGCTTTCTTGGCGGCGGTCACTTTCTTGGCAAGCGGCGCCTTGATGGGAGGGGCTGCTTTCTTGGCAACCGGCACTTTTTTAACGGCAGACACCTTTTGCGGAGCGGGCGCTTTCTTGGTGGCACTGGCCTTCTTGGCAACCGGCTTTTTGACAGCGGATTTCACATTGGCTTTGGCAGGCTTTTTGGACTTTTGAGCAGGCATGGGACAACCTCGTAAGTTCAGGAAAGGGGCACACAAAGAGACACAAAAAAACGCACCGCACAAGCGGCGCCAGTCAGACTGAGGAACTCAGCTCATGGGCAAGATGGTGGGGCGAACATTTGGGGTGCAGTCCTTGCGGTATGGAGGCCGGTCGTGACACTTGGGTCTACGGTTGGCCGGGTCCGGAGGTGCTGCTGTCGCTCTTGCCGCTGCGAGGGTGAAATTATAACCGGTCCGAGGTCGGTATGGGCTCAGACCAGCTCTTTTTTCAGTGCCAATTGCTGGCGGATAAGCAGTGCCTCCTGCTCAGATCGGGCTGGGTCATCGGGGGCTAATGTCCGCAATTGCAGAAGTTCCTGCTCAATGACATCACGCCGCAAGTGGTTCAGCGCTCTGCGCAGATCGGCCAGCGAGCTGGCCAGGTCATCCACCTGCCGGCCCAGAGGTTGCAGGGTATCCAGGGCAATCAGCTCCTGAACAACCGGTTCGAAAGGCAGTCCGGCCAGGGACCCGCTCAGCTGACCCAGCGGCAAGGCGCCATGCTCATGCATCTGGCTTTCCAGCCAACGGAAGATTTCGCCAAAGCTGCCCTCGAGTTGACACAGGGCCTGGTGGTCCGCTGGAGTCAGTTCTTCCCAAAAATGCGTGTTGCGCAGCAGCAGGCGAGCAATGTTGTTGGCCCGCGCCTCCAGCGCAGGACGTACCAGCAGACGCCTGGTGCCGCTGCTGCCCACGGGTCGGGTGGCGCCGGACGTCCTGGCCTGGCGAACTGCAGCCTTGTTGGATACGCCGGGGCGGCTCCTGTCGCTCCACAGCTCTTGCAACTCCTGTGCCTCGAGGTGCGCCAGTCTGGCAATGGCGCCAAGCAACTGACGCTTGAGCGCCCCATCGGGCAGGGCAGTCCACATGGGTTTGGCCCGGCTGGCCATCAATGCGCGTCCCTCGGCGGTGTCCAGGTCGCAGCCTTCGCCCGCACTGTCGAGCAGAAAATTGCTCAGGGGTGTGGCTTGCTGCACACAGCGCGCAAAAGCCTCCTGGCCGTGGGCTCGCACAAAGCTGTCGGGGTCATGTTCAGGTGGCAGGAACAGGAATTTGATGCTGCGCACATCCGAGGCATAGGGCAGGGCCCCTTCAAGGGCCTTGCGGGCAGCGCGCCGCCCGGCCTCATCGCCATCGAAGCTGAACACCACCGCATCGGTAAAGCGAAACAGCTTGTGCACATGGTCCGGCGTGCAGGCTGTGCCCAAGGTGGCCACGGCATGGGGAAATCCCAGTTGGGCCAGCGCCACCACATCCATATAACCCTCAGTCACCAGCACATAACCAGCTTCCCGAATGGCTGTTCTGGCTTCAAACAGGCCGTAGAGCTCATGCCCCTTGCTGAAAACCGGGGTTTCAGGTGAGTTGAGGTATTTGGGCTTGTCGTCGCCCAGCACCCGCCCGCCAAAGCCAATGCACTCGCCCTTGAC
>Ga0129336_10001756_pt1 | contig 13230 bp, 15 predicted proteins | sample CPB6_02_DNA_FD_96878 | JGI IMG/M metagenome (GOLD analysis project Ga0129336, IMG submission 96878) | Freshwater to marine salinity gradient microbial communities from Chesapeake Bay, USA - CPBay_Sum_0.6_0.2_DNA | ecosystem: Environmental > Aquatic > Marine > Coastal | place: USA: Chesapeake...
ACTATCATAATTTGTCTTAATCTCTATCTCTTGGGAAAATTCATTCTCTTGGGAAAATTCATTCTCTTGGGAAAATTCATTCTCTTGGGATGTGTAATTTTTAGAATTCATTTTGGGTTATTAGATTTACCAGAGATTAATTCTTAAAAAATCAATTTATAAAATTTTGGCACAATAGTTTAAACCTATGGAAACGATAAACTTACCGAATGATATTATAGATATTATTGTATCGTATTTAGATTTAGATGTACAATGGAAACTTATAGACCAGTCACAATGGAATGGTATTTGGAAATTATAACTTAGATGATTATATTATGGTAATTTTATTGATTTTTTAATTGAAATTTGCCACCCTACCATCCCTTTTTTTCATAATAGGAAGGGGGGTGGCAATTCTTAAATTTTAAGTTGGAAATTTTATTAATATTTTAAAGTATAGAATACACTATTATAATATTTTTCTAAATATTCATTTGTAAATACTTTCGTTAACGTTTCGTCATCATAATCTCTGTTATCTATATTTGAATTAATAATTGGAATAGTATCTAAAGTTAATTTGTAGGTATTCTTTTTCATAACGTTGATATCATCTTCATCTTTGTCTATACGAATTCTTTCTAATTTTACTGGTAATCTTTCATCTAATATAACTGGATGTATAAGAGTTAAAATTAATCCATCATTAATAGATTGTCTTACACCATTAATCATAATTCTTCTTGATTTAAGAGTTCTAAATAACAATCCTACATTTTTCAATAAATCATTAAAAACTTGCTTCACATCTGAAATTTTTGGATTTGGTTTCATCTTTGAAAAACTACACAAGATTAAATCTAAATCATATAATCTGTTATGATGTTCTTTATAAAATTTCTTAAACTTTTCATATCCTTTCATTAAATCGTCATCTGTGATAGTCATATTTTGATATAAATAATGATAGTCTTCAAAACAATACCTCATAATTCTGTCTATCCATAACGATTTAAGTTTATATGCTTTGATAATCTCCCAGTGTTCGTTAGTCTTTAAATTTGGAATATCATATAATTTAATATCGTAACTAATTTTTTCAATATTGAAATCGTAAACTGGATTTGTATAACCTAATTCCTTACCTAAAATTGGTAATGTATCTGTCTTATGTTCTGTTTGAAATTCTGGATTGATATTATCTTGAATATTTTTTACATTACTTGTTAAATTCATAATCTTTTTGTAAGTAGGAATAATATTACTATCTATAAAACCTCTAACAACACGATAATCTTTATGTTGATTGATATTATTAGTAAAGAAAGTATCTAAATTCTCTCCAGATTTTAAACCCATATTACATTTGTAGATATATTTAAGATATTCTGGTGAATTTTCGTGTTGTTGGGTATTAACTAATTCTTGTGCTTGAAGGGTATTGATATTATCAGCAGTAAAAATCTTTTTAGCACTTTCATTTTTAGCAGATTTAATATTTTCCTTATTAACTTCATCTAATTCTCCATCTATAGGTTTATCTTCAGGAGATTTAAACTTACAAATATAACTATTCTTTAGTGAATTTCGAAGATAATACTTGAATAATGTATAAACTCTATTTTGATTAATAAAATTATGAATAAATAAATCTGTTCTTTCATTGTGAATAATTTCATAACTAAAAGTATCATAATTGAATTGTTTTTCTAATTGAGTTTCAGATAGATTATATAAATCATCTATGTTTTGATACAACATTTTTATAACTCTATTTCTATTTAAATTTGGATATTTATATTTTGGATTAGGTCGTTCATTAACGTAAATGTGAATATTTGGAGTTTTTGGATATCTTACCCTACCTATCATCTGAGAACTATCCAGGGGATTACAACTAATATTTGAAAAGAAACAAAACACTTCATCAAAATGATTTTTCCCAGTATATGATACACCACAACTAATTGTTGGTGATATCATAACAATGTCATAATTAGACCATAACTCAGTGTTTTCTATTTCTTCTTTATACAAATCTTTTGTTTGGGAATTAATATATAAATATTTAGCATTAGGATTACCTTTCTGAACTAACGTTTCTAAAATTCCGTTGCCATAATCTATTGCTCTTGTATTAGGAATAAATAATTTTTTACCTTCTTTTAATTTCTTACACATTGTGTCTATCATTAAAATATCAACTTCATAAAAAGTAATATTCTTATCTTTTCTTGGTTCAATTTCCCATGATAAAACCGAATTTTCATTTCCTCTAATTTTTTTAATATAATTAATTGTATCTTGGTCTATATTAGCATCCATAATGACAATCTTTTTAGCAGATTTAATAAGACCAATAAAATGATGTTGGTTTGTTTCTATGTTATCTTTATGAGTTTTGCGTTCTTGTAATTGAGGTAATAAAGACATTAGTTCATCTAAAATAAGCACATCACAATTCTTCTGAACTCTCGGAGTAAGACGATGTAAACTTTCACAACAAATAATAATAGACTTACCATATTCATCAATCATTTTGGTATCGTCCTTTCTTTCTCTATAACTCCAAGTAAATGGATAATCAAATCTAACGTTATCTGTTAATGAAATTCTGTTTAATATAGAAATAGTAGTAATGGTATTACCTTGTAATCTTAACATATTAACATCATTATAAATTTTAAAAGTTTTTCCATCTCCCATAGCAGATTTGAAAACGAATATATCTTCTTTAAAATCAGTAAATAAATTATCAGTAATAAAATCACCTAAAAACTTACCAGTAGGCAACTGAACTTTTACACTATTTTCTAATTGCTTCATTTCTGCTAAAGTCTGGGATTGATTATTAATAATGTTAATCATATCCATATTCAAATCAATTTCTTTTCTAAGAAATTCAACTTTATATCCAGTTTTTTCAAAGCATTTTTGAGATAGAAAAGGTAAAAATAAGGTATCAATATAGTAATCATTTTCAAAACATTCATTATCCTTTCTTTTAACCATGAAACCATCGTATGCGTACACATCTACACTTGCTTTAGCAGTGTGTATAGTCCAATGAATTGCTTCATCTATAATTTCTTTTTCAATTTCAGTATTTTTAGTGTAAATGAATTTTTTGAGTTTTTCTAAAGATAAATCATATTTTTGTTGTAAATATTTTTGAGTATCCCATAATTCTGTCATTAATTTTTCATATCTTTGGTTGAATTTTTCATCTTCAATAGGTTTATAATGAATTGAATTACAACAATTAATGATGGAAATAATAGGAGTTTTAATATCCTTACCATAAATTTTAATCCATTCATCTCTGTTTTGAATATAATCACCAAATAACTCTAATTTTTCTTCTGGATATTTTTCTTCTTTAAGAAGATATTGATAATAAATAACGGGGTGACAATTCTTAATATCAATATCTGTATACATTGGTTTCAAATCGTTATCTACTAATAAATAATTTCTAATTTGTCTAGGCATTGAAATAACTCCAAGTCCATTTTTAGGATATAATCTTCCTTTATATTTTTTATTTACAGATTTAGGAGTAGTATACTCAACTCTAGAAATACCAAAATTTTCATTTAATTTTTCTATCTTATTTAAATAATTGTATAGTATAGTATAAAGACCATCAGTTTTCTGGTTAGAATCAGCGGGGTCTTTTTCTTTGTTGATGAGATATCCGAGATGTAGGAGTTTCTCGTAGTTATTGATAATATTATCAAAGTGAGTAGTATTAATGGTTTCCAATAGGGTCATGTTGTTGCTTTTATTATCCATTTGGAATTCTTTAAACTAATGATTTGTAATGTGATTATATTATACATTACAAATCTTTAAACGAAAAATCAATTTTTTTTCCTTGAGGTTAACTTTGGGAAGGAACAACACAAGCGGTATAATGTGCGGATGTTTCTAGATTAGAATGACCGAATAGTTGTTGTAAATAATGTATTTTACTAATTCCATTATTATTTAGATTTTGATAAGCGATATCACCATAAATATCTCTAGAATCGTGTAAAGTTGCTTCCCGTCCAAATAATTTTTTAAATCTTCTATTTAATCTATCTCCATATTTCTTTCCAAGTACTTCATTATGAATATCTTGGAGAGGAGTATTATTATTATCAATAACTAAAAAATTACGAAGTTCTCTTATCATTGTCATAAACTCAGTATGATTTATAAAGCATAGTGGTCTAATAATTCCTTCTGGTGGTATAGATTGATTTTTTGCTAACTTATGAATAATAATTTCCCGTTGTTTTGTAGCATCAATTCCAAATTCTAATTCTTTCATAATTTCTATTTTTCTACAACCAGATGCTAGACACAACAATATAATCAAATCAATAATTTTTTTCTTAGGATTTTTATTTGGGTTTGGGTATAAATCATTTCTAATCATATTTTCAATGATATTTATGGAAGGAACTCTAAGGTTTAAGGTTTGAGGTTGAAGATTTTTTTCTGTAATATTTATTGTTTGATTATTTCTGAGACTATCGTATTCTTCTGAAGTTAATCGTATATTTTCATATACTGATTGTTCCACAATTTCTTTGGATACTATTAACTTTTTAAAGTCTGATAATAATCTCGATAATGTATTTTTATTAGTATATAGTATACGAAATATTGAAACTATATCTTCTACAACTTCTTTGGTTAAAGTTTTTTTTATAGTTGATGGTTTTCCCATGGTATACAAGTCAAATATGAATTTTTTAAATGTTAATCTTGAGTTATCAATATCAGAAATATTATTAAATGATTGAAATAGTATGTAAGATGATAAAGTAATACTTTTATCACCACTTTCGAGTTGTTTTTGTATATCATCTTTTTGTGAAAGAATAGACTTTAAAAATTCTCCATTATTGTAAAGACAATATTTAATTTTATAAGATTCAAGGTTAGTGAGCGAATTCATATCGTTATAGTTTTTTTTTTATAAGGGGTGTGGTTTTTAAACCATTTGGAAATGTTTTAAAAAATCACTCAAGTTTGGTTAAAAATGACGCGAAGCATATGTCTTAAAGAACAAAAAGTTCGTCGTGTAGAATTTTTAAAAGATTTTATTCTTAAAAATTTTACACCCGTTATTAATGAAAATCAAAAAACAAAAAATACAACTTCCATAAGTTTTATTTTATTACTATTACAGATATCTTCACCAAGATTATCCCATGAGTATCGGTCTTGGTATGGTATTGATTTGGTAAGTTTAGGATACACAGAATATCGACTACATATTTCTAGAATATTACAAGAATTAGGTTGGAGACAATTTCAAAATAAATATCTTTGTATACCACGGGTTCCAGTATTAGTATCACTACGAAACTGCCCTAAGAGACAACATAAAAGTATATTTATGATTAGTTGGTAATTTAACTTTTAATCCCCTATCATTATACATCGTAATTTCTATTCGACTTAGAGCACTTCGTTTAACAAGATGTTCTACTGGAACTTGTGCTTGATAATTCTGAATTGAACCTTTAGGCACATCAAAACTCATTCTACACATAATATTACCCCGTTGATTTACTCCCGAAACAACACTCCCAGTCTGATGATTTACTCTGATGTCTAAATATCTACTACCACATAAATTAACAACATAATCTCCAATTTTAGCAGTACTAAAAGTAGTAGTCCCGCTGGAAAATCCCATTTCTGGTAAACAAGTACTACCACTGGAAGCTCCTAAAATTCTAAAAGTATTAGGAATTGTTGTAGTAATAGTAATTTTGAATGTACTGGGATTATAAGAACAAGTGTATGTATTACTAGCTCCTGAAGCATTCATCCTCGTCTGGAGTTCAGACGCAAAAGTACTTCCTTGATAAAATCCCTCAGTAAGGGTAGCAGTAAACACATTAATTGTATTTAAATTTTCATTGAAAAGAAATTTATCATTAACTCCTGCTATAATCACGGGTTCTATGTTGGGAGCACTAACTTCAAGTAGAGATAGAGCATACAAATCAAAATCATAATTGACGGAATTTTCAAGAGAAAAAATTAAATCAGAAGGAGAAATATCTGGAGTTTTATATACAGAATAATCTGAATCTAAATAAATTTTTGTAGCACCGGGATTGCTTGATGACATTTATTAAACCCTGAGAGGAAAATTATTATGTATTTTTTTTTTAAACTTTGAAACAACAAATTTAATCGATTATGAATAAACTATTGTCGAACTACGTGAAATTCTGATTAATTTATTATGCACGATGAACGAGTGAAGATAAATACCTGCTAAAGTAGCATCTGCAGCAGACCTTGTAATATTAAGTTGAATATCATTATTTGTACAATCAATCCCTGTATAATTTCCGTCCCTATCAAATCTTTGTGCCATAACAAAACGTAGACTTTCATTAACAATATTTCCGGGCCCACCTACTAATGGTCTTACTATAGTATTTACAGAAAAAAATTCTTCGGGAATAATACTAGTGCTTTCATATTTCGCTCCGTGTGAGTCAAGAGATTGTAATACGTATGAAAAAGCGTTGCCGTTATGGTTGCCGTGACACCGAGCCGGTGCTCCGAAAGGATAATATTCACTTCCAATTTGAAATTGATAATTAGTTATTCTACCTTTAACCATAACTCCTTGAGTATCTACTACCCACGAATTAGAATTCACTGCTTCACTTTCGGGTAATTTTTGAACTGCTAATATACCAAGAGCACTATGGCAATTGGAAGGAATTACTATACTTTCTGCTTGAGCGTTTGCTAAAGTTCTGGTATTAGATTGATAGTCAATCCATTGCATTACGATTCCATTTTCAGTGTTATACTCTTCTACAAATAGACTCATTAATTTCTCAGAAGGAGTTACTAAATTAGCAACAAAAACTGGGTCTTTAATAGTCCATCTGAAATCTGGACTTCCAGCAGCTGGTTTTTGAAATACTACGGTATGTGCGTCTCTGTTTAAAGTCAACTCAATTTGTAAGTTTCTAAGAAAAGGAAGAGGAATATATTTTACATTATTCAAGAAATCAGAAAGAAGTTTAATTTTAATAAGAACAGACGTAGTATCACCATCTGCAGTTCCTTGAGAACCACGATATCGGGATGACCTTTCTCCTTTTCTAATAACTCTGACTTCTCTAATGTTACCTGCAGCTACTAAACCATAATCTTGCCCAGTTACCAGACTAGCAGTGTTGGCAGTAGGGATAGCAACAACCTTACCAGTAATTACTGGGGCGACATCATTAGTAACGTTGTTTCTGTGAAGTTCGACTATATCTCCAATTCTTAGAACAGCATCTACACCAGCAAGTGTTAATATTTGTGTTCCTGCAGCTTCAGCTGCTAAATCACCAGCCGCACTTACAGCTAGAGTAAATGGATTTAAAACAATATCACCAGTGTTAGTTAACTTGTGAATACTACTTTCAAGTCCATCAAACGATTGCATTGATTCGTTATATTGTAAATGATTTTCACTCATAGTGTATTGACGAATAATAGAATAAAGACTAGAATAATCGTGGTCAGAAATAAGAGTTCCATTTGACAAAGAAATTCTTAGTCTTCTAAACAATGCGTGACCCCCTCCAGCTGAAAGATATCTTCCTAATCGTTCTGGTTCTATATCATTGATACCACCCCAAGGAGCAGCTCCTTGAAAAGCACCATAAAGTTTAAATTGGAACCAAGAATTACGACCATCTAGAAAACTATCTGGTGAGTTAAGAATAAATCTGATAGTATCAGTTCCATTGAAACTGAAAGATGTTTGACTATCCGAAGTATATTCTCTCATACGACGAGATATAATAAAATTTGAAGTTGAGACAGGTTGACTAGGCATAAATTCAGAGGGTAAAGTTTCCCCAAGCATTAAATTAACGTTTGACATAGTATATTTATTATACCAGTAAGAAAAAACAAAAAAAAAATTAAATTTAAAATTTTAAGATTAATTTTTATTGATAAAATCTTGATGTTTTTGTGAACGTTCGTGTCGTAATTTATTACAAATGGTTATTACAGAACCACATTCACAAGTAATTTTTTGTTTGTGTCTTTCACTAATCTCTTTGCGATGTTCCTCTTTGTATTTTTTATTTTTTTCAATAATTCTATTCTTATTAGAAAAATACCATTTTTTTTTATAATTATCTATTTCTTCTTTGTGTTCTTCATAATGGTCTTTTTGATACTTTTTAATTTTTTCCTTGTTTTCTTCTCTATAATTTTTAAAATATAAAGAAAGTTCTTCTTTGTGTTCTTCTCTATATTGTTTAGATTTAATTAAAATTTTTTCTTTGTTATCTTCATAATGGTCTTTTTTATACTTTTTAAGTTCTTCCTTGTTTTCTTCTCTATAATTTTTAAAATATAAAGAAAGTTCTTCTTTGTGTTCTTCTCTATATTGTTTAGATTTAATTAAAATTTTTTCTTTGTTATCTTTATAATACTTTTTTCTACTTAATTTAGAAATACTAAATGGTATTATTTCATTAATAGATTTTAACTTGTTAATCCATAAAGTTTCATATATTTCTAAATGTTTTTTATCACAGACATCATATTCTTTTATAAGTATCATTCTACAATTTTCAATTCCATATTTTTCAAATAATTCATATGATTTTACAAAACCACTTTTATTATTTTTCCATTTTTTATAATCACTCTTATGTTGAGTAAATCTATTTCTTGTAGTATTAAAAGTAGAACCAATATAACATTCATTTCCTTGAGTAGTAATAATTTTATAAACTCTACCAATCACCATTTTGATGAATTTATAAAATTATATTTGTATATTTAAATCAATTTTTTTTATTTTAGATTATCAAGACATTGTCATTGATTGTCTTCCACTACTAACGGAACTACCCGCTACAGACGAATTTGGAGCACTCGAACCACCTCCGAAAAATTGATCGGCAACTCCACCTATTGTTTCTCCCGCTTGTAGACCTCCAGTTATAAATTGATCTATCATACCCCCGTAGCTTTCCAAATCACCACTTTGAGCTATACTATCCATATCTTGAATAGTACTTTTAATTAAATCGAATTGTAATAACGACTTTCCCTCTTGAACCAGAGTATTTAGGAACGGAATACTTGATAGAGAATTTAAAGCGTTATCGAACCATTCAACCCCACCACGAGCTTGGTGTAATATATCTTTTCCTTTATGATATATATTACTAACTTGTGCCTTAATACCAGAGTAGGCATTTGACATTGATTGAAAAAATGACTGAAAGCCCATTATATTATTTATTTAATAACCAGAAGAATTAAAATTTTTGTTTGTTTGTTTCTTTAGTAGTTGAAGTTTTAATAATTCTCTACGAACTTTACTATCATTTTGGTTCATACTTTCGTAATATTTAATTCTGTCATTTATTTCTCGTTGAAGTTCTCTGTATTTCATATATACTTCGTTTTGTGTATATGTTTTATATTCCAAAAATTTACTCATTTATACAAAGTTAAAAGGTGTGTATTTTTTATAATAAATGAACGAAGAAGAACAAAAAAATTATGAACCACCAATGAACCATATGTCTCAACGAGACGCGAAGCATATTCCATCTTGGGTATTACAACGTTTACAAGCACCTTTAGAGGAACCTATCGATCCATTATGTCAGAATGATAAATATATCAAAGGTAAAAATCCTTGGTGTTTGTCGCTTACTGAAAAACTCGAAAAAAGACCACATGGTTTAACTCCTCAAGAAATCAAAGATAAGTACAAGGAATACCAAGAAAATGAATGGAAATCAAAAAGTCGTTGTAATAAGATATTAACCTTAGTATGGGCGTTGCCTTATCATATCTATAGAAAATATTTATCTTCAGAAGCATATCGACAATATTATAATAGTCTTTATTGGTATATTAACAACACCAAATAAAAATGTGGGAACCTTGTGAACCTTCTGAATATCATCTAATTCGTAATTGGACTAATACCAAAGATATATGTGTAAATTGTGGTTTGATAACTGAAAAAGAACCACAGAAACAATTTTGTCGAAGTTTAGTTCAGTGGAAATCTTCAACTGAAGAAGAAAAAAATAATCTTAATATACAATATTGTCTTGAAAAATATCGTTATAAAAATTTTTTTAAATCCCAAAACCAAAACCAAAACCACATGGTTTTGGAACATAAAACCAATGTTTTCAGACCTAAACGTCCAGATGGTATTAAATACGATTTAACTCTTAATGATTTTTTAGAATTCCATACCAAGAATATTGGAACCAAAAACAAAAATAAAATTAATTTAATACTGAAAGAATTTGTCTCTTTGAGACGCGAAGCTTTTCTTTAATTCATTCACGTTCTTTTGCTACAAGTTTCAATGTATTCTGATATTTCAAGTATTAAATTAAGTTTTGATATTATTTTAATTTTAAATAGATTATCAGCATCAAACTGACTAAGAATGAATTTAATTCTCGGGGTAGTAAATATCAAGGGATTATTATTCCATATCGTTGTAATTTTTTCTCTTACATATTTAAGTCCAAAAGGTTTTGTCATTTTATGGATTATAATAGTTTGTTTTTAACAGCATCATTAACAAATAATTTTAAAGTGTCTCTAATTTTACGAACATCATTAGAAGTACGAACTATTTTAGCAGATTTTCCTTCACTTTTACCCGGTCTTGGTGGAGCAAAGAATGATTTAGTAAATCTTGAAATTTTATCATAATCAATGTCTTTTGGTTCAAAACCTTTTTGTAGTAAATCGTTAATAGTTGCTAATTCTAAAAATATCTCTCTTACTTCTGGACTACTATCTATAACTGGAGAATATTCAACTAAAAATTCATTTACTGCTGTATTCATATTAGATACAAGAGATGTATATTCTTTATCTTTTGGAGTAAGTTTAGATTTATTGAATTCAGATATTACATCTTTAATACTTCCAATTTTATTGAATTCGGTCGTATCATATTTAAATTCTGCTGGTAATTGAGTTTCTAATATAGAACCAAACAATTGACCTACGAATACACTATAGTCTTTAGGATTTCCAGAATAACTTGATGCTAGAGGTGGTGGAGGAATTTTGGTTATGTCTACTGCGGTCGGAGCAGAAATCGGTGTAATCGAAGGTGTAGAAGGATAAATAGAAGGACTCATTGGTGCTCCCGAAGGTGCCCCTGAAGGTGCCCCTGAAGGTGCTTTTCCTCCAGATGGTGCTCCCGAAGGTGGTGCTTTTGCTCCCGATACTAATCCACTTGCTCTCAGAGCTGCTAATTCATCAAGAATTGCTTGTCTTTGTAGAGCTGCGTTTTTAGCATGACCTATTGTAGTTATATGTAATCTCGACGATGAACCTCCTAACGCATTTAATTCTGCTAATTGGTCTTGAAGTAATCCTATTTGATGTTGTTCTGGGAAATATTTTTGTTCTAAAGCATCTGCTTCATCAAATTGACCTTTAGTACGTAAATCATTAATTTGTTTTCTATATCCTTCTTTTACAAGTTCATCATACACAGCAGATTGACCCGCAGTATTTAATTTAGGAACACCATCACTATGTACTACATTCATTCCTTCTCGAATTGTTTGTGGAATTAATATTTGTGGCATCTTAAAAATAGCAGTCGGTGTTTTTACATATTTAATTTCAGTAGGTTGATATCCCGAATAAGTTTTATTTTTAATTGGTTGTCTTGGATTCATTGGCGTAGTGGGAATTGGAATTTTAGAACTAAAAATTGGTTGTAACCCACGTTGAATTTCAAAACTCATTGCTGGAGTACGTTGAATATATAATTGTGCTTGTTTTACTCCGTCTGTATTTAGTAAATTATTACCCATTGGATTTACAAATTCCCAAAGCGGTCTTTGTTGATTTACACTCATTTATTATTAATACCATTCTATATATTTTACAAATTTCTTATCTTGACCTAAAGCATATCGTTTTTTAAAGTCTTGATTCTTGAAATCACATACTACAAAAGAATATGGATTTTTAAAATGTTCGTATAATTCATTTTCTATTATTTTTCTTTCACGCTTGCCAGTGAACTCTTCTAGTAAATTTTCCAGTTCTTGACTATTACCACATCTGAAAAAAATACAATACCGAGTATTTATACGTAATAATGTCCCAATACCTTTCAATTTTTGAACTAACACCACAACGCTTAAATTAATATGTCTTCCTTTGAAAAAAATTTTTGATATTATATTATTATTTGGATTATTTGACAAATTTTCGAGACAATCGTCTAATATAATTAACGTTTGAGGACATCTTTTTTTACCATACCTATTAATAATATTTTCTTGGGATTCAATAATTTCGCCAATAATTTTACTATCGTATGTATCAAATAATCTATCTTTAAAAAATTCTCGATGTTTAAATTCATCGTAATCCCCTGAATAATCCATACTTGGACAAAATACAAAAATATTTTGGAACCCTTGGGATGTTTTGGTAAAATCTGTATTGATTAACTGCTTCAGTAGTTGTGTCTTTCCAGAACCACTATTTCCGCATATTATCATTGTAAATGGAGGTTGAAATATGAATTTTTCACAACAACACTCATCTTTATTTTCACACATTATTATAAGTTTTATTATTATGATATTTTATAGTTAATGATACATCATCATCCTTACTACAACAAACAGATACACATATCAATTTTCGAAAAAAATTACTAATTTTATTAAAAATTTTCATTCTATGGTTTTATTTCTAATTATTATTAAGTTTATTATACATAAAATCGTAGAATTTGTTTCTTCCATGTTTTATAAACATATTTGATAATCCAAGTCCAGACAGATTTTTATCAGTGATTGGTACACCAACAAATGTTAACATTTTACAAGTTATAAATACTCTTTCTGTTAGATTATCATTGTCTAGACCAGAATTTGTTCGTTTAGTCCATAATATCCAATGTGGAATTGTAACAACAGAGTTGTCTCTTGTATATCTTGTTAATGGTTTCTTGGTGACATCAATTACTTTTCTATCTTGGTTATAGTACAATCTGGTTAGTTCATCTCCATCAATAAAAAATTCTAATCCAAATTCATCCCTAGGATTAGAATTTTGTAAGTACTCGTCAACAAATTTTTTTTTATCAATCTCTTTCTCTTCCACAATCTCTTTCTCTTCTACAATCTCTTTCTCTTCTACAATCTCTTTCTCTTCTACAATCTCTTTCTCTTC
>Ga0129336_10001757_pt1 | contig 13227 bp, 10 predicted proteins | sample CPB6_02_DNA_FD_96878 | JGI IMG/M metagenome (GOLD analysis project Ga0129336, IMG submission 96878) | Freshwater to marine salinity gradient microbial communities from Chesapeake Bay, USA - CPBay_Sum_0.6_0.2_DNA | ecosystem: Environmental > Aquatic > Marine > Coastal | place: USA: Chesapeake...
AAGACTTTTACTGCTCAAGAGCAGGCTAAAATTGTTGACAAATTGGTAACTGCTCGTGTAGGTTTGTTACTGCGTCATCCGTTTTTTGGTAATTTAGCAACTCGTATGAAAATGATTGAAGCCAGCGATTGGTGCCAAACTTTGGCCACTGATGGCAGGAACTTCTACTACAATACTGGCTTTGTAAACGAACTCAGCCCAAAAGAGTGTGAGTTTGGATTCGCACATGAGGTCCTACACAACATCTTTGATCATATGGGACGTCGTGAAGGTCGTGATCCTAAATTAGCCAACATTGCTGCTGATTATGCTGCCAACCAAATTCTTAAAGATGAAAAAATTGGCACGGTACAGAGTTGGATTAGGATCTTCCAAGATGATAAGTATCGTGGTAAATCTTATGAAGAAATCTATGCTATCCTATACGCTGGGGCGGAAAAAATCCATCCAGAAGACTTGGGTGAATTGTTAGATGAGCACTTAGATGATGATGACGGTGATGATGGTGGTGATTGTGAGGATGGAGACAAACCCGGGGGCAAGCGTCCTCGTTTGAGTAAAGCAGAACGCCAGCAGATCCGTGATGAGATCAAAGAGGCTATGATCGCCGCTGCTCAAAGTGCCGGTGCAGGTAAAGTTCCGGCAGGAATTCAGCGTATGATCAAAGACTTAACCGAGCCTAAAATGGATTGGCGTCAATTGTTGCGCATGAACATTCAAAGTATCATCAAAAGTGACTTCAGTTTCAATCGTCCAAATCGTCGCACCCAGCACACCGGTGCTATATTACCCGGATTAATGAATGAAGAAACCATTGATATCAGTGTGGGCATCGATATGAGCGGTAGTATTTCGGATAGTCAGGCCAAAGACTTCATCAGTGAGGTCAAGGGTATTATGGATGAATACAAGGATTTCAAAATTAACCTGTGGTGCTTTGATACAGAAGTTTACAATTACGCAGAATTCACTGGAGATACAGCAGATGAACTTCTTAGTTATGAGGTAAAAGGTGGTGGAGGCACTGACTTTGTAGCCAATTGGGAGTTCATGAAGGAACAGGGTATTACTCCAAAACGCTTTATCATGTTTACAGACGGTTATCCCTGCGGTGATTGGGGTGATGAGGATTACTGCGAGACCTTGTTTGTTATTCACGGTAATGAAACCATTGTTGCCCCATTTGGTCAAACTGCTTATTACAAATGAGTTTGAGCAGAGGAGAATTAAATCCTTTAGATGTTCTGGGTATGAGGAAGTTAAACTTCATCCCAGAACATTTTCAAACCATTACAATTGAAACAGGATTTCAAGATATCAAAAAAATAGACCAGTGGATTAACTACCACTTAAATAGTAGATATGCGATTGAACACACTATAATGCTGGACCAAACCAGTAAAAAAATTACACAGGTAACCATAATAGGATTAGAAGATCCAAAAGAAATTACCATGTTAAGTTTAGGGTGCCAATTACTACATCAAAAAGGATAAAAAATGGAAAACGAAAATCAAGAAAACACAGTGCCTCAAACTCCTACTACTGACCTTACTGTATCAGATCTGGTCAATATTCGAGCTGTTATAGAAGCAGCAGTAAAAAGAGGAGCTTTTCAAGCTAGTGAACTTAGCAGTGTAGGTGCTGCTTATGATAAATTATCTAAATTTTTAGCCTCAGTAGCATCGCAAAATCAAGAAAACAAATAAGGAAATCCAATGAAACATGTTGGCAAAATGAAAAACAACTCTGCTAGAGTTGCGGTAGCTTATAGAACTTTACCAGGCGAACCACAAAATGCCCTAGTTGTAGGAACGAATGGCTTACCAGATAGTCATCATGATTCATTGATGAGCTTGATTGAAAGCGACGCTGGACAACAGGCCAATGAATTAGCAGATGTTTTAGCAGCCCGTAGATTTCCAGACGGAAGTGTAATGCTGGCATACTTACATAATCACGGACATCTAAAAAAAGTTCCTACAACAATGGTTCTTATGACTCCTAATACAGTAACAACTTTACCTTTGAATGAATTAAATGAAATTATAGCTAAAAACAAAGGTGTAACGGTAGAGGATTTGGCTGTAGCAGATGAAGGATCTACAGGTAAAAAATCAGCCAAATCTACTGTACCACCTGCTGATTCTACTGAAAATAAAAAGCTAGTTGAGGAGGCTCCATTCCATCCAGGCTACGAAGGGGCTGTAGTTGAACCTCCTAAACAGGAAGTAATAACAGCAAGTGATCTAAGATCAATGGCTGATAAGCTATTTAAAGAAGCACAGGCTTTGCGTAGAAAGGCAGACGAAATGGAGCCTGTTAAAACAAAATCAACTACCGCTAAACCTAAAAAAGAAAATGTAAAAGCCAATGATTGATTCTGAAAAAGAATATCTCAATTCCCTAAAAGAGATCTTAGAACAAGGGGAACATAGAGACGATAGGACTGGTGTTGGTACAATTAGTCAGTTCGGAATTCAGTTAAATTTTGACTTGTCAAAAGGTTTTCCTGCTATTACAACTAAAAAATTAGCATGGAAAGCCGTAGTAAGTGAATTGCTGTGGTTTATCGAAGGCAGTGGTGACGAGTTCAGGTTGCGTGAAATACTTCACGGTAATAGGTACAGTGAAAAAGAAACAATTTGGACACAGAACGCCACTGCTTCATATTGGACTACTAAAAGATTACAAAGACATCCTGGTGATCTAGGTAGAATTTACGGTGTTCAATGGCGAAGATGGAGAAAGCCATTAATTAGAATTAACAAAGTTGTTCTACAAAATCATGATCAACTATTAGAATTAGTTGAAGGACTGAAAAAGGATCCAAATAGTAGAAGGCATATATTGAGTGCGTGGAATCCTGGTGAATTAGAAATTATGGCATTACCGCCGTGCCATATGATGGCACAATTCTATGTCAGCAACGATAGAAAACTAAGTTGCCACATGTACCAACGTTCTGCAGACATGTTTTTGGGAGTGCCATTTAATATTGCCTCATATGCGTTATTCACTCATATGTTGGCGCAGGTCTGTGATTTTGAAGTAGGAAAATTAGTGATAAGCTTCGGCGATGCCCACATATATAAAAATCATGTGGATCTTGTAAAATTACAACTGTCTAGAAAACCTTTTGTATTGCCTAAGTTAATATTGAATACAGATGTTAAGGATATTACAAAATTTACAATGGATGATATTAGCCTAGACAATTATCAGAGCCATGATAGTATAAAAGCAGATATGGCAGTTTAAACTACCATTACCTCAATTATACCGTTGCCCTCAGTCATATGAGATTCTAATGCTTTTGCAAAAACAGCATTAGGATCATCACCCTTTTCATAGGCTCTGCCGTGTCCTTGTATCCTACTAGTTACCAATAAATCACCTTTATGGACCCAACCGTTAACTCTACAAGGTACTCGTCCTTTTAGAGCAATAAATGGATGGGTAGAGTGGTCACCGGCATCTTCGTTCATTCTATAGGCAGGTCTAACACTAACAATGCCAGCTACGCAAACGTCTGCTTCTATTGAACTTATAGTTACTTCGTGTCTTCCGCCAATTACTAAAACAGTACCTTCACTATAGGTATTATCAGCATGATATCTTTCAGCCAGGTCACTATAACGAGCAGCAGTAGCTATTACATTTAAAACATTAGTGCTGGCATTATAAAATAATCCAGTGCTTACGTAAGAAGTAGATGTAGTAATCCCAGTTGCAGTATTAACAAAAACAAGATTATAATTGTAGTTTTGATTGGTAGCAGTGAAACCGAGGCTGGCAGAACCTGCAGTTTCTGCATAAACAGCATGCCTTGCGCTTCCCCAGAAATAAATCCCCTTATTATCACTTCTTCCTGTATCTTTATCAGCACCTACAAGTGTAATACCTTTGGCGATTCTGAAGTTATCAGGATCATTTGCATTAAAAGTAGGATAATTTAAACTTGGATTGTCTCTTTGAACAATATATGTTTCATCACTAACAACTGCTATAACACTTTCGTCTGAACCTATTACTGCCTTTATATTGTACTTAGGAACATTGTTGCCTACACCACCATCATACTCAAAAGATCCCTTCCAACTAGCCAATAAATCAGCGCTGTTAGGAGGGCCTATTAAACTAAAATTTGTACCGTTATGAGCATACAATTGTTGATTTAAATTGTCATACCATAAATCGCCAGCTTGAAAAGTTTTAGTGTCATTGGGATTTTCTTGCGATACAACTAAATGAGCTAGATTTTTCCAATCAACTCCATTATAGACATTTAAAAAATTTGAACTAGAATCGAACCATAATTGTCCTTCTATAGGTTTTTCAGGAGGAGTTGTATTACTAAAATTTTCTAGTAATTTTAAGAAATTTTCGTTTTGAATTTCACCATAACCCGAAAAATTTCTTCCTACAAATGTCAAGTCTGTGGTGTTGTCTACAACCGCATCATCAACTATAGCAATAATAGATCCGTTGGTTTTATTAAGAATATAGGCCATTATGTGATCCTTACAACATTTGTCCAGGTACTTACTACAGAAGAGTAGGCAGTGCCCACAGCTGGATATATTTCATATGCTTCCCATACTCTTACACCGGGTACTCTTTCTTCTAATCTGTAATGCCTAACCTCGGTAGCTGTAAAAGTTCCACTGGTTAATAAAACTTTAACCTCAGAATTTAAAGCAGTAGCATTTGTCCAAGTGTTTGTTGCTGTAGAAAAAAGATAAGGCAGAACTTCCAACCTTACAATTGTGTTTGTAGCTGTATATTCGGAGGTAAATGCTCCCACCCATCCCGAATTATAAGATGCTGTTAAAGTTTTGTCCGGTGTTTGAACAATACCACCACTTACCTGTAAGCTACCACTAACTAATAAATCTTTATGAACGCTTAGAGTACTAATAATATTAGTGCCAGAATAAATTACCGTAGCTGTATTCAGTCCATAATAATACAGGCTCGTAGCATTAGAAGCAGCAAATGTATATGTTGATAAAATCATCATAGGCCTGCCATAAGAATATACTATAGAACAATTCTTATTGTCATTCGTAGAATATTCCCTTACATGATAAGCTGGTGGTGTAGGTTCTACTCCAAATTTTCCTAGATCTGGATTTACATTTGGTCCTACTATAGTCCATGTTCCATTGGCATATACCTTAAACTGTTTATTATTACTATCAAACCATAATTCACCTGATCTTTGATTGGTAGGAGAGGTGGCCTGTACTGAGGCATTTAGAAGACTGCTCCATGCTGAACCATTATAAACTTTAAGATTATTATTTTGAGAATCAAACCATAACTGCCCTTGTTGAGGACTTCTTGGACCTGTAGCATTTGAAAAATTCGTAAGTAGTCTGACAAAATTATTATTAATCAATTCACCATAATTATTAACATTCTTACCGACTAAGTCTAAACTAGTAGCAAGGTCATCTACATCACCATTAGCTATGTTTACTAATACCGTTCCGTTATTGTTATATACAGTGTATGCCATAGTTTAGGTCTTAATAATAAAATATAGTGTTCCAGTAGTCAAAGGAAGTATGTAATTTGGAACTTGAAAATCTGATGCTGCTACAGTAGATGAAGTATATTGAGTTCCAATCGTGTTGAATAGATTAGAATATGTACCTGTCCTACTATAAATTGCTCCATTACAGATCAAAAAGTTATTGTATAAGGTAGAAGTAGTGCTAGTACTCCATGGTATAATGGCTCCTGTAGGTATTAATGCACTAATAATGTCTCTTAGAAAGTCTTCTCTAGATATTTTTTCAAGTTCGTTAAGATTAGACGCTGTATTCAGCACCAACAAAGTTTGCGTTGCGGTAACTGTGCTCGTTGTTGGTTGGCTATCTATAGCATTTCGTTTAAGAGCGGCCTGGATAACTACATCTTGAGAGCCATTGAAAGCCACAGAGGTAGCAGTTAATTGGCCACCTAATCCAAAATTACGATTAGAGGCTAAGCGTGTAGATGGGCCGTTTAATGTTCCATAAAATTGACTAGCAGTTGATCCAAATTCTTTGGCATAGACTCTTCTAAATTTCCTTGTGTTAGATCCTATATCATAAACTTCATCTTTGGCAGGATCTAAGATTAAACCGCTACCAATACTTGACCCAATTATTACCCTGCCCGAGGCTGTGGTTACTCCTGTAACCCAAAAATTATTTTCAACCTTGGTAAAACCAGATATCTTTGCGCCGCCTGCGACCACTAAAGCGTTATTAGCATTAAGAGTAATGGTTAATGTATTGCTAATTTGAGCACCACCGAATACATTTAGAGACACTTCGGGACCTACGCCGGTATTTGTTAATGTATTAACAGCAACAATACCACCACTAGTTACCGGATCAAATGTGATGTAGCTCCAATTTTCAATACCAACTTTGAAATTCTTGTTGTCATCATTGAAAAATAATTTGGCACCATTAATATCACTGTTCAATTGAATAGAGTGATTATAGGTAGCATTTTTTACAAATAGTCCATCGGCTGAATTTACTACAAATGTTCCTGTATGAATTTGTAATGATGCTCTATTTCTTAGAATTTCGTAAGCTCTTAGAACTGTATTTCCACTGACTACGATACCATCTGCCTTGGTCGCTACTCCATTATATTTGGCATTGACCTTGGTTGTTAGATTAGTTCCAGTTAATATATTTGTAAAGCCGTCTATTACCTGTTTAGGAGTAAATGCGTTATAACTAATTATTTCAACAACTTTACCATTGACCCAATTTTTAATAATAGGGTAAATTACATCAGATGTACTAGATGCTGTAGTTGCTTCTGAACCAGTTTTGTCTATACCTGAAGAAATGACAGGGCCAACTGTTTTCCATTCTATGCCGGTCCTAATTTTAACCTGTCCGTTACCTGTATCAACCCAAAGATCTCCCTCTTTGATTGTTTCTCGATACTGCACAAACGGGTCATCAGTCTGCTGGTATATACCGCTAACTGCAGGCCATCTTGAACTTGTATCAGTGCCATTGTTTATTCTTAAGACTTTTTTATCTGCGATACTGGTATCATACCATAATTGACCTTCAATACTGTTTTCAGGAGCGTACGGTCCGGAAAAATTTTCTAATAGATTCAAGAAATTCTGGGCATACGCATATCCATAGTTAGGATAGCCAGGACCCACAAGACTTAAACTGGTATCATAGTTATTGATGCCAGAACCTGTAGAAGCTGTAGGTACGATTACAGTTTCAGTCTTAAACGGATTGGCGTATCTAAGAACGTATGGATTTGCCATTTATTATATTCCCGAACTTAAACTTTGAATTCTAACAGTATAATCTACCTGTATCATTCTGTTTAAACTTTTTTGTACTGGATGAAAAATAACATGAGTTAGTAAATAGCGTTCGTCATCATTTTCAGCATACGAAACTAAACCTAACTCATCAAAAACAAAGTTTCCTTCTGTGCTAGTTTCATTATCAAAGGCATATTGGTTAGCTGGTTCACTGAAATCTAATAGACAACTTACTAAAATATCACTGTAATAAGTTCCAGTCCTATGTCTTACTTCCATAAAATTCCTAGCAGGGTCTGAATTGCCGCTATCATAGGCATCAACTACTTTCTGATAAGTCTCATTATATAATCTTGCACCGGAATTCACAGTATTCGGAGTCTTGTAAGTTATTATTCCAGTAGGATCAATTCTTGTTCCACCGTTGCCAAACGCCATTGTGCTTATAAAGCCTCTCTGTTGGTGAGACATTGCTCTGGCTAAACCTATACTAAAATTTTCATAATGAATAGCGTTGCGTTTGTCAATAAACACTTGGCCAGATTCTGGATCAAATATTTTAATATGACCTATAATGTTTAAAATTCCACTTTCTTTTTGAGCTTGCATATTTTTAGTTCCAATGATATTTATCAAAAGTTTGACGTGCTTATTGCTCCAGCTGTAACAAGGTGACATCTACTTGAATAGACCTCGGAACTACATCATTATTGGTTATAGACAGATACATAGTAGTAGAACTAGGCGAGTCATTGTTAAAACCAAAGATTCCAGGAGCTATTACTTTAGGCACATTACTGGCTGTAGTTACAATATCTAAGATTACACCGGAATCTGAATCGGCACTAGTAGCAGTATTTCTATAAAAATCTAGATTTCTACCTACATTACCTGTATAGAACCTAATCCTTGCAGGATAATTTGTTTGAACTTTGGATATTACATAAGATTTAAATCCTACAAGATCTATAGTTGCTGTATTGCCAGACGCCGTACTGATTGTAGATGTACTTTTAATTTCTCTAGAAGCTAGCGTAGGCAAGGTTGAAATCCCTGCTGCAAAAGTAGCAGTTGTGTAGAAAATCATTCCTGCAGTTCTAGAAAGAGCGGCTAGAATACTTCCATTATTTTCTCTAAAGACATGTGTATCACTCTGATAGTTATGAAATCTACTGGTTAAATCTAATCTAGTTGATAGAACGTTGCTGCCACTATTGATCGTATTAACTACAAGTTTAGTTCCATAATTTGTAGTATTAAAATCTCCTATAGCTTTCATACTAATACTGCCTACTGCTACACCTAAATTAGTCGAGCTATTTGTATTTTGACCTCTAAAATCAATTATCCCCACTGTGTCATTATTTTTGACAGCGTCTCTTCTACCCAAAGTACCACTTTTCCTACCAGCAACAAATGATAATAAAACAGTATTATCTAAACTAGGATTATCAACATCTACTGTAGATTCAGATGGTACTCCTATAATTTTTAATTGAGAATTTACAAAATTTATATTAGAAGCACCGTGTCCTGTTTGAACTGCTCCACTTGACCGCCTTAGAACCACACTGCTATTCATAGAACCGTCACCAATATACAAATTGTTAATAGCTACATTATCACCGCTCAAAGACCATTCTTGCCAAATATGTGAAAAACTGCTGTCTGGACTTAATATGGTACTGATAGGTTGTGATGCAATAGTGAAACTTGTACCTGCTTTTGTAGTGTCATTAGCAGTAGCATCCCAGTTCTCACCTGCCCTAAATACTATTCGACCCGTAGATGTATTTGTAAATCTTTGACTATCGTGGCCTGCAAAGGCCAGAACTCCTAGACTGTCTCCTTGAACTACAGGATTAGGTGCAAGCGGTGTTCCTCTGGCCAAGGTTTGTAATATTTGTGGAGCAATGGGCAAATTAGTTCCATAATTACCTTGAAACCCTTTAATTTCTATATTTGTAGGTCTAGGATTGCCAGTAGCATCGTTGCTGATAAACAGACTTCTATCAAGAACATTTAAGGGATTACTTGCTCCTATTGAAATATTTTTTCTAGCCAACACCCTGTCGAAGGTACCGGTATTTGAAGTTTGAACACTGTTGAAATTTACATCTGCAGAATTTGACAGGATTTGGGTAAGTCCTAGTTCGACAGATAACCAAAAAACAAGATCTTGATATCTTACTCTAACCGTTCTTCCTGCATCTGTAATAATAAAACCGCTTTGGTTAGTGGCACTACTTAAAAAACCTAAATCTGTTGTACGTGGCATCTCATTCTGTCCTTATTATTTCATCGTTTTCATTAGTTAGCGGTACGTAATTTTCATCTAACAATCTAGGATCGCCTCCATAGAAATAGACATCAGGAAGTTCTGCTTCTTTTTCTCTTATAAATTTAGCCTGTCTTACCTTGCTTGTTAAAATAGATTCGGTGCCTGTCCAAATTCTACCTTTCTTTTGCTTCACTGTCAAGGTCAAACCAGCTTCTAGACCGTTTAGTATATTTAATGTTACAGTATGACTATTAAGATTAATGCTAAATTCAGGGAGAACAGTGATTAAATCAGTGCTGGTTATAGAAGTGTATAGTTGTCTAGATGACTTTAGTAACGGTCTTCCGCCATAAAAAACTTCAACTTGATCTATACCAGGTATAATAAAACTGCCATCCACGTTAGTTGCTGTGTATAAATCAATACCATATCCACTCGACGTGCTGTAGGCTAAAATTTGATAGGTAGTGGCTGTGGTAGTTACAGTATTGAATACATATATAGAATCTGCTGACTGTGGAATTGATTGAAGAATCCCCTGATCAATAACTCTTGTTGAAATTTCACTGAATTGAGCAGGGCTTGTACCGCCAGTTCCTCTTCTAAGGTTAGTCAACAGATTATCAGTTCTTCCAAAAAATTCAATTCTTTCTCTATCTATTAAAACTACACCAGGAATATTTTTTGCGTCATTTGTAGGGGATAATTTGCCTTCATCATTTACGTATATAATATTGCTATCTTGAGCCAGTAATTCAGTAAGATATGTTGTATGGAATTTACTCAACCTTTTATATGAAGTACGATTATAAAAATCATTAAAAATTCTATAACCATATATTTTATTTGGTATGTCTGGTCTTTTTATGGATGTTATAACAACTTGAGAACTTGCTGTAAATGGCAAACTAAAACTTAACTGAATAGTCCTTAAATCAGATTCTACTCTAAAATCAACAGTATGGATCAGAGGAATACCGTCTAGGTAAACCCAAATATAATTGTCATCTATAATAGGTCTAACAAAGGTATATCTACGTGATGTGCTCCAATTATAAATTTCAGTTTCCATGAATAAATTATCATGGTTACTAAATGACGTAACCTTAACCGTGCTTGTATTTGCGAAGGGTGATGGTTCAAATCTAATAATATTATCGTTGATGATATAATCATAATAATTACCAGGTTCTCTTTTCTTATTGACTATTGAAATGTAAGTACCATTAGGATATAAATTTGATTTTAGAACTATTCTAAAATTAGCAAAATCATAATCAAAGTCATATCCAGATCTTATTAGAGTACCATTGGCATATACTAAGATATCTGTAGCATCGTAGGATGTAGCAGGATGATTATTATCAAAAAAATTAAAAAATCTATTGTTTTCAATGACAAAATAATTACTTACAATCGGTGGATTTAATCTTCTTCGAATCGTATTTGTTTCAGGACTGCCTACTTCAACTATAACCTTATCGCTAAACGGTTGCCAGCTATCTATTACGGTAGATAAAACTAAATTTTGACTAAGATTATTAATTGTATAGTAATCTTCTTGGATTTTATTAAATTTTATATCAGGAACATTGAAAAACCAAGCAGAAAAAGTATGTTCTCCAGGAGGTACATTGTAAAAATGAATAGCTGCCCTATCAGAATCATCATAGTCTTTTATGTTACTGTCCCAACCCGATTGAAGTAAGTATCCGTAACCGGTAGAAGTATTAGCAAGCTCTTTTCCATCAGCAAGAACAAATACTCTTTTTACATCATTTATACCGACTAACGATTCTATAATAACTCTATCAACTGTTCCAGTATTATTGACATAGATAGTGTTCTCATCTACTAGTCCTACACCGCCAATTGTCACATAACTAAAACCAGCTACGCCGCTCGTAGTCTGAGGTGGCAATAAAATGTTTTTTCCTTGGACAAAATATTGATTGCTAGTTGTAAAATTGGTTGTAGTGGATCTTTGAAATATTCTACCATTATAGGTTAGAATATACCCGGCAGCAGATTCATTAACCATTGTGATTTGGTACGACGTAGTTGTACCTGCTATAACATGAAAAGAACCTGCTAAAACAGTTGCATATGTTTCACCAAATTGTGTATACACATTTATACCAAGGCTATCTGTCGTATGTCCTGGTACAAATTCTTCTGGGGCAAAATCATTATATGGTGCCATAAAAGCACCACCGCTGACAATAATATCCGATGTACCTGCCCCTAAAGCAGAACTTATATTACCACCACTCCATTCTCCTCCTTGAAGTGCGGTATCAGTAGCAGCAGGTTCAAAATCATACTTCCAAAATTCTATACCAGGATCAGTAAATGTTGTTGCACTAAATTTATAACATGTGCCACTATTTAGATTAAAAATTTTAATTAATGCCCTGCCCTGTAATTCAGTATCTGGTATAAGGTTATAATACTCGCCGGCTACCGTAGCAGTAAAGATTTGTGTTTCATTGACCCAAACTGAATGCTTAGAAATTTCAGACAACAAATTGTCAGTGACTATGATTGCTGAACTAGCTGTTAATATTTGATCAATAGTTCTCATAATAAATCTCTAAAATCATTTCCTTGCCCAGATGAATCTAAAAATTCACCACCGCTTCCGCTGGTCGGTTGTATATCAGAATAAACATAAACATCAAAAACACCTTGTGAAATTATTGTTCCCCCAGATGTGGCAGCTATTTGTATAGTTAAATTAAATCTTCCAAATGAGTCAGTTTGATTAATTAAGTCTGCTGAGGCTTGAGCGTACCATCCTAGTTGGCCAAATACTGCTGTAGTTTCTGCTGTATTTACTGTTACCCAATTGCCTATTGCAGGGCCTGTCAATAAATCACTATAGGTAACTGTGTTAGCGAATCCTGGTCCTGTAACCCCAATATCTCCTGCCCAATTATTTGTAGGTTCAATTATACCACGAACATAGTAACTTGGAAGGGAAGTATTTACACTCCAAACTTGTGTGCCAACCGCAGGAACTTTTGAAAGAGATTGTATAGGATCAAACGAATCAAACCTAAACGAACCAGTATCTAATATTTTTATATTGCTAAACGCTGTAGCCCCATTAACTGTATACCCGTAAACTTCTACACCGCCATAGGATTGAGACAATTGATCTTGAATATATATTGTAGCACTATTGACTACCTTATTAGGTAGAGTCATATAAAAGTATTCAGTGTTTTCAAAACCTGTAGTGGCTGCATCGCTGGCAATATTGAAAGAAATATCAGCATACTGTCCGCCAGGATTAACGGTACCTCCATCGATCATTACAAATGTTCCAGTATATGTCACTGTGTTTAGATCTGATACTGATACTGTACCAGTTATGATAAACGGAACAACTGTTCCTACATTAACATAGGTAGTTTTCAACCTAAATGTCGCTGTAGATCCTTCCACTACAGTAGTTTGTCCAGATTCTATACTGTTATTAACAGCGAATAATTGATAAGTAGAAGGCTGTGTCAATGATGTATCTATAATAATCACACTTGTTACCGTAGTCGTTACCGTGGTACTATAAACTGTACAATTTGTTATAGTGCTTACATTCAATCCAATATTAAATATCTCTGTTCCTTCAGTC
>Ga0129336_10001759_pt1 | contig 13226 bp, 11 predicted proteins | sample CPB6_02_DNA_FD_96878 | JGI IMG/M metagenome (GOLD analysis project Ga0129336, IMG submission 96878) | Freshwater to marine salinity gradient microbial communities from Chesapeake Bay, USA - CPBay_Sum_0.6_0.2_DNA | ecosystem: Environmental > Aquatic > Marine > Coastal | place: USA: Chesapeake...
ATAACGAGGTCATTATCAATGAAATGAAATTGTTTGGGTGTGTCACTTTCAAATCTCTGACCACTACCTCCAGCAAGTATTAACGCGGCTATAGACATATTATGATCATAAAAAATTTAAACATTAATTATGCTATTGGCTTTATCACATCAATATCATTAATTGTAGGCTTTTTAACGATTCAAACATTTGCTGGTAAGGGAATAATTGAGTTAACATCTTTAAATATACAAATATTATTAATTGCTAATCTTTTATTTTTATCTATTTTTTTATGCTTTGTTTTTTTTAAGTTTTTCAGAATATACATCGAACGAAAAAATCAAAATATTGTAGGCATAAAAACAAAAAATAAGTTTTTTTTGTATTTTATTTCATTAGCAGCAGTACCTTCTATATTAGTAGCTTTATTTTCTTTATTAATTTTTAATTTTAGTATTGAGAAATGGTTTGACAAAAAAATTAATGATGTAGTTACAAATTCAGTAGAGGTTGCTAAAAAATACCTTGACGAGCATCAGGCATCTATAGGTAAAGATATACTTTTAATTGCAAATGATTTTAATAGAAATAAAGATTCTTTAATCTCAGATAAAAATAATTTTGAAAAATACATTGAGATTCAATCTAAAGTAAGAGATATCAGTAATATTTATGTAATAACAGAAAAAGGAGATTTAGTTTATTCAACTCCTAATTATAATAAAAAAAACTATATCAAGCCAGATACTTATATACAGTCAGCTGCCAAAAGTGGAAAGCCAATTATTATTTCTAGTGCTTATACCAATAAAACCTATGGAATGGTAAAACTCATAGATTTTGAAAATTTATTTTTATATATTATTCAAAATGTTGAACCACAAATTGTAAATAATTTAAAAAAAACAGGCGAAGCTTCAACTTATTATTTTAATATTAAAAACAATATTTTTAATTTGCAAATTACTTTTATGATTATTTACATCATTATAACTTTAATTTTAATTTTTTTAGCTGGAATAATTTCAATAAATTTATCAACATATGTTACCAGTCCTATCTTATCATTAATGAATGTTTCCAATGAAATAAAAAAAGGTAATTACAATATATTACTAGAAGAAAAAAATTTAGACTCAGATTTTAATTCATTATATTCCACTTTTAACGACATGTTGAAAAAAATTAAAGATGACCAAATTAAAATTTCTTTGAGCGGACGTTTTGAAGCTTGGAATATTATTGCCAGAAAATTGGCTCATGAGATTAAAAATCCACTTACACCCATTCAGTTATCTCTTGATAGAATTAGAGATAAATTTGTGTGTCAAGTAAGTAAAGATAAGGATCAATTTGAGCAGCATATTTCTTTAATTAATTCGCAGATAAATGAAATTAATTCTCTTTTGAAATCATTTTCTGATTTTGCTCGAATGCCCGAAGCTGTTTTTGAAGTTTGCGATATTTTAGAAATTATAGAATCAGCAATTAATCCTTATAGAAGTAATTATTTAAATATTAATTTTTTAATTAAAAATAATTTAGTTAATCAATATATTAAATGTGATAGAAATCAGATTTTTAGATTATTTACTAATTTGATTAAAAATAGTGTTGAGTCAGTCATTGAAAAAAATTTTAAAAATGAAAAAGGTAGTATTGTAATAACAATTTTAGATAATTCTGATTATATTGTTTTTGAAGTAATTGATAATGGAGTAGGTTTTGATATGAAAAATATAGGTAATATCTCAGATCCATATTTTACCACAAAATCTAGTGGTTCTGGTTTGGGATTATCGATAGTTTCAAAAATTATTCACGAACATCATGGTGATATAAAATTTTTTGATAATGAACTAGGTGGGGCAAAAATTATTTTTACCATTAAAAAATGAATAAAATTTTAATAATTGATGATGAAAAAGATATAAGGTTTTTATTGTCATCAATATTAAATGATGAAGGTTACAAAACAATTGAGGCCGCATCCGTTTCTGACTCCGAGACTATTATAAATAAAGATAATTTTGACCTAGCAATTGTTGATATTTCTTTAGGAGATAAAAAAAAAGATGGAATTTTTTTATTGAATATTATTAAAAAAAAAAACAAAGATATTCCTGTAATTATGATTTCTGGACATGCAACTATAAAGGTTGCTGTAGATTCTATGAAATTAGGTGCTTATGAATTTTTAGAAAAACCTTTTAATAAAGATAGATTATTAAATTTTGTCAGAAGAGCGTTAGAAGCTTATGATTTAAAAAAAGAAAATAAAAATTTAAATAAATTATTTTACGATACCTATGAAATTATCGGAGATAGCAAGCCAATTAAAGAAATAAAAAATCTTATACAAAAGATTGCTACTACCGATTCTAGAGTTTTGATAACCGGTGATTCTGGAACAGGAAAAGAATTAGTTGCGAGAACAATTCACCAAAATTCCAAGAGAAAAGATTATTCATTTGTAGTTTGCAATGGTGCATTGCTAAATCCAGAGTCTTTTGATGAGGAATTGTTTGGAATTGTAAAATCAGACGGTTCAATAGTAAAAGGTTTTTTTGAAAAAGCAGATAAAGGAACTTTGTTAATAGATAATATTTCTGATATTCCTCTTGAAACTCAAGCAAAAATTTTACGACTTCTTACAGAGCAAAAATTTCGTAGAATTGGCGATGTTGAAGAAATTTTTACAGATGCAAGAGTTTTAACCTCTTCTAGTAAAAATATACGTGAAGAAATTAATTTAGGAAATTTTAGAGAAGATTTTTATCAAAGAATAGCAGTAGTTAATATTTCTTTACCAAATTTAAAGGAACGTTATTCGGATATACCTCTTTTATTAAATTATTTTTCAGAAAAAATTTCTAAAAATATTGGAAAAAAACCAATTTCTTTTGAGTCCAATTTGAGCAAATTGTATCAAGTAGATTGGAAAGGTAACATTCGAGAATTGAGAAATTTAGTGGAAAGAATTATTATTTTATCAGATGGTAGTAATGACAATATTAATAAATTAATTGAAGAAAATATTGTGATAGAAACTGAGAAAGAATCTGGTAATTTAATTAATCTTGATTCTACTCTAAAGTTAGCAAGAGAGCAGTTTGAGAGAAAATATTTAAATCATCAACTTAAAAAAAACGCTTTAAATATATCAAAAACTGCAGAAAGTATTGGAATGGAAAGATCAGCATTGCATAGAAAATTAACTGCTTTAGGTATAGTTTATAAATGAATATTTTAATTTGTGGAGCTGGTAGAGTTGGCTTTTCCATCTGCTCTCAACTAGTTAAGCAAGGTCATGCAGTCACTGTTGTGGATAAAAATAGTGCCGACATTCAAAAAATAAACGATACTTTAGATGCAAAAGGTATAGTTGGAATCGCCACTTATCCATCTATTTTAGAAAAAGCAGACGCTAAAAATGCTGATATGATTATTGCTGTAACTAGAAATGACGAAACTAATATGGTGGTATGCCAAATTGCACATTCTCTTTTTAATATTTCTAGAAAAATTGCCAGAATTCGATCTAAAGAGTTTTTAAAACCAATTTGGAAGGGTCTATTTACAAAAGAAAACTTGCCAATAGACATAATAATTTCACCAGAGTACGAAGTTGCCAAATCATTGTATAGAAAATTAGAAGCGCCAGGGGCTATAGACAGCATTCCGTTTGTTGAAGATTTAGTAAGATTATTAGAAATTCAAATTGATGACAAATGTCCAATTGTGAATACTTCTTTATCTAAACTTTCAGATATTTTTACTGATCTAGATGCAAATGTTTTAGGTGTGCTAAGAAATGATAAATTTTTAATATTAAAAAAAAATGACAAATTAATCAAAAATGACAAAGCCTACATTCTAACAAATTCTAAACAGGTAGATAGAACCCTTTCAATTTTTGGTAAAGAAGAGAAATTTGCTAAAACAATTTTAATTATTGGTGCCGGTAATATTGGTTTAGATTTAGCCAAAATGCTTGAAGAAAGTTCAAGCAGTCCTAGAATTAAAATTATTGAAAAAAGTTCTGAACGATGTGAGTTTATAGCAACAGAACTTAATGAAGCTATTGTTATTAAGGGTGATGGTCTTGATGAAAATCTTTTAAAGGAAATAAATGTAGATGAAGTAGATACTGTTTTATCCCTTACTGACGATGATGAAGTAAATATAATGTCAGCATTGTTATGTAAGAAAAAAGGAATTAAGAGAACAATTTCAATAGCAAATAGTTCTAACTATGCCTTGTTGCAGTCAACTTTAAAACTCGATGATATTGTTGATCCTCGTATGACCACAGTCTCAACTATATTAAAGCATGTTCATAAAGGTAAAATTGATAGTGTTTATACTTTGGATAATGGTGATTATGAGGTTATAGAAGCTAAAATTTTAGAGAGTTCAGAGCTTTTGAATGTTACTTTGAGCGACGCAGATATTCCAGAGGGTATTAAAATTGGACTAATTGTTAGAGATAAGAATATTATTGTTCCTAAAAAAGATACAATTTTTAATTTAAATGACAAGGTGATTTTATTATCAAGTAGAGAGAATTTATCAAAAATCGAAGAGCTATTTAAAATATCTCCTTATTTTTAAATAAGAATTTCTTAATGAGCATTAAATCAATATTCCACTATCTTGGATGGTTTTTACTACCTGTAATTGGTGCATGCTTGCTAGTTATCTGCTTTTCGTATTTTGCAGACAGTAAAACGGGATTGTTTCTTTATTTTTTAACACTTTCATCTTCACTTTTATTATTATTTTTAAGTAAATTTATTAGAAGTAAAATTGAACTAAGTAGAATTGGTTTATTATTATTAATAGTTTTGGGTTGGATTTTTTTACCAGTATTCATAAGCCTACCTTATTATTTTAGCTATTATCAATTAGATTATTTTTCATCATACTATGAAGCCGCATCTGGATTTTTAGGATTTGGTATTTCAATTTTTAACAATCCAGAGATTTTAAATGAACCTTTGTTATTATGGAGATCTTCTTCTCAATGGTTGGGAGGTTTTTTTTATCTTTTCACTGTGGTTTCAATTTTATCATCAACAGATATTAATTTTATACCTAACAAATATATCTCATTAAATGATAACTCACTTAATTTTGAAAATAAATTTATAAATAATTTTAAAAATATTTTTTATTGCTATTTGTTGCTATCGTTATTTATTTTATTTTTTTTAAATTTCACAGGTCTTAGTTTTTTTGAAAAGCTCAACCTAATGATGACCATAGTATCTTCGGGAGGATTTTATGTTAAGGAATTCTTGGTGCCAATTAAGAAATTAGATACATTAATTATATCAACTTGTTTTCTATTAAGTTCTTTAAATGTTTTTATTTTTTATGAAATTTTTAGATTTGGAAAAAATTATAAGTTCAAAGAAGATTTGTATGTATTTGTCACAGTTATCTTGGCTACTTATATCTTATTATTTATTTTTGCTAAAACTGAAAGTTTTTATGATTTATTTATTTTAATAACTACTTCAATTTCCACCTCGGGAATTTCATTAGTTGTCAAGCCAAATTCTTTATATCTTGATTTGCTTTTGATTTTTACTTTTATAGGAGGTTCTCTTTATTGTACTGGTTCAGGATTTAAATTATTGCGCATTTTGTTTTTTGCAAAAAAATTTTTAATGGAAGTAATTCGTTTACTTAATCCGTCTATAATTATTAAAAAAACAATATTTAGTAGTGTAGTTACAATCAAAAATTCTGATTATTATGTAGCTTCTTTAATATTTGTATTTTATCTTTGCTTTTTCTTCTTAGCTATTTTGGTTTTTAGTTTTGAAAATTTAACCTTTGAAAATGTATATAAGTTAGCTTTTTTAACCTTGAACAATACTCTCCCAAACAATTATTTGAACAAACCCATTTCTTTTTATGATTTAGGTTATTTTTCACATTCGATTATTTTAATTTTGCTAGTTATGTCTAAGATTTATTTTATTTCGATTTTAGTCTTAATTAAAAAGCTTTTTTGGAAATAATTAACAAAAATTATTATATTTACTCTAATAAATTATTTGTTTAGAAGTGTGATTTATCGGCGCCCTTAGCTCAGCTGGATAGAGCATCGGTTTTCTAAACCGAGGGTCGCACGTTCGAGTCGTGCAGGGCGCACCATTCAATGAATTTAAAAAAAATTAAGAAAAATAAATTTTTTTTTGTTTATATATTATACAACTATACTCGTGAGGTTAGCTATGTTGGGTATACAAATGATATTCAAAAAAGATTACAAGCTCACAATTCAGGCAAAGGTGCCAAATTTACTAAAGGTGGATTTTGGGATTTGATTTTTTTTAAAAAATTTAAAAGCAAAATTTTAGCTATGCAATTTGAGTATAAGCTTAAAAAGAATAAAAAATTGAGGAAATATCTCGTTTTAAAAAATAAAACTATCAAATTTAAACAAATATTTGATTAGGTCATTAACTTTTGTATAATGTTTTAAAATAACCAAAAGGGGATACACTTATGAAAAATAGTATGTTCAAATTCTTTGGTTCTGTTGCATTACTTTTCGCATTTGTTATTTCAAGTGTGTCTGCTAATGCAGGAACGAAAGATGATGTAGTTAAAAGAGGATCTGTAAATTGCGGAGTTTCTCAAGGAGTTCCAGGTTTCTCAAATGCTGATGCTTCAGGCAAATGGTCTGGAATTGACGTTGATATGTGTAGAGCGGTTGCTGCTGCAGTATTAGGAAATTCTGAAAAAGTTAAATACCAACCTTTAAGCGCCAAAGATAGATTTGAAGTATTAAAATCTGGACAGATTGATATGCTTTCAAGAAATACTACTTGGACTTTATCTAGAGATGCTGGTCTTGGTCTAGAGTTTGTTGGAACAAACTTTTATGATGGACAAGGTTTTATCGTTAGAAAAGCAGCAAAAATCAATACTGCAAAAAAACTTAATAACGTTAAAGTTTGTGTTGAAACAGGAACTACGACAGAATTAAATTTAAGAGATTATTTTAAAGCAAATAAACTTAAATATGAAGCTGTTGCATTTACTAAAGCTGACGAAGCTGTTGCGGCTTACGATGCTGGCCGATGTGATGTTTACACCACAGACAAGTCTGGTCTTGCAGCACAAAGAACTAAAATGAAAAATCCAGCTGAGCATTCAGTATTACCTGAAACAATTTCTAAAGAGCCTTTAGGACCTGTTGTAAGAGGTAATGATCAAAATTGGAAAGATATCGCTGCTTGGTCTCTTTACGTTATGATTGAAGCTGAAGAACTTGGAGTTAATTCTAAAAACATTGACTCTATGAAATCAACTGACAATCCAAATATTAAAAGACTTCTTGGATTAGAAGGTGATACAGGCAAAAGTTTAGGACTTTCGCCTACATGGGCTTATAATATTATCAAACAAGTTGGTAACTACAGCGAAACTTACGAAAGAAACGTAGGATCAAAAACTCCTCTTGGATTAGCAAGAAGAGGTTCGCCAAATCAACTTTGGTCAAAAGGTGGAATTTTATACGCGCCACCAGTAAGATAATAATATCTTAATAAAAAAAAGGGCCAAAATTTTGGCCCTTTTTTTTTATCTACAATGAAGTTAATTGATTTAAAAAATTCTTTTAATAAAAATTTTCAATTAGGAAATTTTATTCCTCAATTTTTGTTATTATTTTGTTTTGTTTTACTAATATTTTATTTTACAAAAAATGCTCAAGTTAATCTTTTAGCTAGAAATATTACTTCTGGATTTGATTTTTTAAAAACCAATTCAGGATTTGATGTGCAATTTAGTTTGATCGCATATGATGGGTCATATAGTTTTGGTAGAGCTTATTTAGTGGGCCTACTTAATACCTTACTGGTTTCATTTTTTGGGATAATTTTTGCAACAATTCTTGGGTTTGTTATAGGAATTTCAAGATTATCTGAGAATTTATTGCTTTCCAAGTTATCTCAGTTTTATGTTGAATTATTTCGAAATCTTCCTTTAATACTTCAAATTTTCTTTTGGTATTTCGTGGTTTTAAGAAATTTACCATCTACTGAGAAAAGTCTTATTTTATTAGATTTTTTAATCATTAATGTTCAGGGTTTTTATTTTCCAAAATTCATATTTTCAAATTTTGAATTTATTATTTATGGAGTAGCTTTTTCAATTTTAACTATTTTTATGCTAATTTATTATTCAAATAAACTTTTTTATAATTCAGGTAAGCGTCTACCAGTTTTTAAATTATCAATTTTTTTACTTATTTTATTTCCGGTTATTTTATCATTTTTGGGTAACGTTGGGTTAAAATTTGAACAAGCTAAATTAATTCAAAATTTTGGGATTTTTAATTATGTTGGGGGAGTAAAGCTAGTACCTGAGTTTTTAGCATTATTATTTGCATTATCATTATATACTTCAACATTTATAGCTGAAAATGTTAGGGCGGGTATTTTATCAATTAGTAAAGGACAAAAAGAGGCTGCTAAATCTTTAGGATTTAATAATTCTTTATCACTCAAGTTAATTGTTATTCCTCAAGCTTTACGAGTAATTATACCTCCCACTACCAATCAATATTTAAATTTAGTAAAAAATTCTTCTTTCGCCGCCGGAATTGGCTATCCAGATCTTACTAGTGTATTTGCAGGAACCTCTTTGTCTCAAACGGGTAAAGCGATAGAAATTATTTTCATAGTAATGATGACTTACTTATCCATAAGTCTATTTATTTCGTTAATTTTAAATTGGTATAATAAAAAAATAGCATTTATCTCAAAATAAATATGAACATAAAACATACTTTTTATTGGTGCAAAAAAAATCTTTTTTCCAATTGGTATAATTCAATTATTTCTATTTTTTGTATTTATTTAATTATTATTACCATTCCTCCATTTGTTGATTGGGTTTTTTTAAGTGCTACTTTTGAAGGAAAATTAAAAACTGATTGCAAAACAAGTGGAGCTTGCTGGGTTTTTGTTAGAGTTTGGTTCGAAAAATTTATGTACGGGTTCTATCCAGTCGAGAATATTTGGAGAATTAATTTAAGTTTTTTAATTTTAATATTAACTATAGGTACATCTTTTTTTGTTAGAGAAAAATTTAAACTTTATATTTTATTTTTTTTAATTTTTATTTTTCCAATTATTGCATATATTTTGATTAGAGGCTCTTTTGGAATGGAAATTGTTGAGAGCAGAGAGTGGGGCGGGCTTGCTCTTACCTTTATTTTAGCAATTTTTGGAATTTTAGTTTCTTTTCCCTTAGGTGTTTTGTTAGCTTTGGGCAGAAGATCAGAATTACCAGTTTTTAAGTATTTTAGTATTTGTTTTATAGAATTTTGGAGAGGCATACCTCTCATTACAGTTTTGTTTGCCGCTGCTGTTATGTTTCCATTACTTTTGCCTGCAGATTTTTTTGTAGATAAGACATTAAGAATAGCAATTGGAATTGCGATTTTTGAGTCCGCTTATATTGCTGAAGTGGTTAGAGGCGGCTTGCAGTCACTGCCCAAAGGTCAGTACGATGCAGCAAGGTCTTTAGGTATGGGCTATTGGAAAATGAATTTTTTTATAATTTTGCCTCAAGCAATCAAAACAGTCATTCCAGGAATTGCTAATACTTTTATAGCACTTCTCAAAGATACACCTTTGATTGTTTTGGTGGGTATGGCTGAAATTTTGGGAATGATCAATCTTGCTAAAGCAAATCCTTATTGGTTAGGTATGGCTGTTGAAGGTTATGTATTTGCAGCAGCAATTTTTTGGGTAGCATCTTTCTTTTTAAGCAGTTACAGTCAGAAATTAGAAAAAAAGTTTAGCACTGAAAAAAAATGAATAAACAAAAAGTTATAGAACTTTTAAAAGTAAATAAATGGTATGATGATTTTCATGTTTTGAAAGATATTGATTTATCTGTTTATCAAGGTGAGAAAATTATTGTGTGTGGCCCTTCTGGTTCTGGAAAATCTACATTAATTCGATGCATCAATAGACTAGAAGAGCATCAAGAGGGATTAGTTAAAGTCCATGATCATGTGCTTGATCATAAAACAAAAAATATAGAAAAAATAAGAGGTGATGTGGGAATGGTTTTTCAACAATTTAATTTATTTCCACACCTAAGTATTATTGATAATTGCACACTTTCTCCAAGTTGGGTGAGGAAAATGGCAAAAAAAGATGCCGAAGAGTTAGCCATGCAGTATTTGACTAAAGTCAAAATTGCTGATCAGGCATTAAAATTTCCAGGTCAATTATCAGGTGGACAACAGCAAAGAGCTGCTATTGCAAGAGCTTTGTGCATGGAGCCTAAAATTATGTTGTTTGATGAGCCTACTTCAGCTTTAGATCCAGAAATGATCAAGGAAGTCTTGGATGTTATGACTGACTTGGCTAAAGCAGGAATGACCATGATTGTTGTTTCGCATGAGATGGCTTTTGCAAAAGAAGTTGCTGATAGAGTAATATTTATGGATGAAGGTCGTATTGTAGAAGAAAAGCCAACTCAAGAATTTTTTTCAAATCCAGAAAATGAACGAACTAAGTTATTTTTAAGTCAAATTTTATAGCAGCCAATCCGGGTAAGGTAAATTTTTTGATTTTAAAAATTTAATATTAAAAATTTTACTTGCAGATCTTGATCCAACATCACATAAAATAGTAATAATTGTTTTTCCAGGACCCATTTCTTTAGCCATTTTAATAGCTCCAGCAATATTAATTCCAGAAGATGTTCCTAAAAAAAGACCCTCATTTTTTAGTAATTTGTAAATAATATTTAAAGCATCAGTATCATCAATTCTATAAGCATAATCGACGGGAGTATTTTCAAAATTTTTAGTAATTCTGGAAGTTCCAATTCCTTCAGTAATAGAACTTCCTTCTAATTTTAAAATGCCCTCAGTAATGTAGCTATATAAAGCAGACCCATGCGGATCAGATAGTCCAATCTTTATATTTTTGTTTTTTTTCTTAAGGCCTTCCGCAACACCTGCTAGGGTTCCACCTGTACCAACGGAACATATAAAACCATCAATTTTGCCATCAGTTTGCTTCCAAATTTCTTCAGCAGTAGTTTCAACATGAGCCAATTTATTGATCGTGTTGTCAAACTGATTAGCCCAATATGTTAATTTAGAGCTCTCTTTTGAAATTTGTTCAGCAATAGTTGCTGAATATTTTACATAATTTTTTGGGTCAGCATAAGGAACTGCATCTACTTCTATTAATTTTGCTCCCAATTGTTTAAGCGTATCTTTTTTTTCTGGAGCTTGAGTATTTGGAATAACAATTACAGTTTTGATTCCAAAATAATTAGCAACCATGGTAATACCTATTCCAGTATTACCTGCAGTTCCTTCAACAATGGTTCCTCCAATTTCTAATTTTTTTTTATTCAAGGCATCTCTAATAATATAAAGTGCAGCCCTATCCTTAACAGACTGGCCAGGATTTAAAAATTCAGCCTTACCGTAAATTTTGCATCCCGTTGCTTCTGAAGCGTCTTTTAAATAAATTAAAGGAGTGTTCCCAATAAGATCAATTACACTTTTATTCATAATTTATAAGTATTTAGAGTTATAACTATTATAGTATTTATGATTTAGCAATTTTGATTATAAAAATACATAAATGACTAGAAATTATTTTTTTAAATCTGCAAATGCTTTTAATGCAGATTGTCTAGCTTCTTCATGAATTACTATAGGATGTACGTAATTTTTATCTAAATTAAAATTAATTTTTTCACTTTCTTCTTTTGGTAATTCCCAAGGCTTATGAATATATTTAATGGGAACATTGATTAATTCTTTGACCCATTTTTTTACATATTCGCCTTTAGGGTCAAATTTTTCACCCTGCAGTATAGGATTAAAAATTCTAAAATACGGTGCCGCATCAGCTCCGCAACCAGCTACCCATTGCCAACCTGCAATATTGTTAGGCATATTAAAATCGAGTAAAGAATCTCTAAAATGTTTTTCTCCTTCCATCCAGTGAATTCTTAAATGTTTTACTAAAAAAGATGCTGTAATCATTCTTACCCGATTATGCATCCAGCCAGTTTCGTACAATTCTCTCATTCCAGCATCCACTATAGGATATCCAGTTCTGCCTATTTTCCATTTTTTAAATTTTTTTTCATCTTTAACCCAATCAAATTGATCAAATTGTTTTCTTAAATTTCCTTTTTCCATTTGTGGAAAATGATTAATTAGATGATGAGCAAACTCTCTCCAACCAATTTCGTTTATGTATTTTCTGAATCCAATATTTTTTTTTGAAATTTTGTAACATTCGTCAAAAATAAATTCTGTAGATATTTCGCCAAACGCTAGATATGGAGATAGTTTAGACGTACCCTCATTAGAAGGTACGTCTCTATTCGTAGCATAATTAGAAATTTTACTATTAATAAATTTTTTTAGTATAGATTTAGCCTGATCTTCTCCAACCTTCCAATATTTTTCAAATTTTAAATGCCAATTCTTATTTGGTTTAATAATATTTTTTAGTATTTGGTTATTATCATTTTTTATTGCTTTGTTTTTAAATTTAATAACCTTTTTTGAATAGTTACCACTTTTTACATATTGCTCTTCAGCATTTCTCCAAAAAGGAGTGAACACCTGGAAGGGCGTTCCATCTTTTTTTTTTACAGAAAAAGGATTTTGCAGAAGGTTTCCCTTAAATTTTTTAACTATTATGTTATTTTTATTTAAAAAATCCTCAATTAGTTGTTCTTTTTTAATTTCTTCAGGCTCATAAAATTCATTAAAATAAACACTTTCTATATTATGATTTCTAATTATTTTTTTTAAAGTCGTAAGTTCGTCTGAGGCAAAAACATTAAAAACAATCCCTTTTTCTGATAATTTTTCCTCTAAAAATTTAAGAGATTTGAATAACCACCAACGCTGTGCAGATCTAAATTCAAATTTTTTTTGATTATAACAATAAATAATATTAAATTTTAAATCAGAATTGCTTATTTGAAATAAAGCTTGGTTGTCGTCTAGTCTAAATTCTTCTCTAAGCCATAAAATATTTATTTTTTGCATATAAAAATCTATATATTATACAACTAAAATATGTACTTTTATCGCATTTAATTCGCTTGCTTATATTCAATTTTTCTAGTTAATTATGAGAAAAAATAAAGGGACAATATTTTTATATGAGCGCTCAACTTAATCAGCATTTAGGAAAAAAACTAAGACTTAAAAGAAC
>Ga0129336_10001763_pt1 | contig 13215 bp, 6 predicted proteins | sample CPB6_02_DNA_FD_96878 | JGI IMG/M metagenome (GOLD analysis project Ga0129336, IMG submission 96878) | Freshwater to marine salinity gradient microbial communities from Chesapeake Bay, USA - CPBay_Sum_0.6_0.2_DNA | ecosystem: Environmental > Aquatic > Marine > Coastal | place: USA: Chesapeake Bay...
GGAATCTTGTCCGGGCTAACCACATTGACTTCCTTGTTGAACTTCGGAAATTTGGTGGCATGGGACTTGACTGGAACCCCGTACGCACGAATTAGGATCTCCTCCCTTGGCCTCCCCACCAGTGTCTCCTTGATTCGCTCGTAGCCACCGAAAGGGTTGTCTTGGGAGTGGAAGTAGTGGACGCTCGCGTTGCGTTTCTTACTCCGCTGGACATAGGGGACAAGCTCGCCATTTAGCAGTTCGGCCTCCTTGCTCTCGACGCTGGTAGCTCCGTCTAGGTACTCCTTGATTACCTCCGTGTACCCGTCAATCGGGGTGAAGGTTAGCAGTAGCTTTGCGTTGCGGGTCGCTAGTCGGAACCGCAGGGTGTTGATTAACTCAGGGCCAAGCAAATACTCATCCAGCCAAACGCCCACATTATGCCAATTAGGAGTGCGCGAACCCAACTCTGCTCCCTCCAAGATGGTCGGGTTGTTTTGGTACTGCGAGTAGGTCTTGAATATGATCTGAGAACCGTTGGGTAATATGAGCGATGAGTCAGTGAATCCATTCTTCTTAGTATAGCTGATATATGTACCAGAGGAAGTCTGCTTTGTCCTAAGCTCCGCTGGTAACCAGTCCCACACGGCACTCTGCTGCTGTCGGATGCTCACCTCTGAGGTCTGTGCAAAGCACATGATCTCGGCGTTTGGGTTCTCTATAGCCGCACGAACCACGGAGAACGCTCCCCACTGCGTCTTGCCGCTGCGGTTGCCACCAAGTGCTACAATCTCATTTACATCGTCCAGTTGCTCCTCGGCCTTTGCCCAGTGTGGTAGTCGGAATCCAAAGCGATACGGGTCGCGTTCTGCGTTGTCTATAGCCTCATGGTAGACCCTGTGCAACTCCACAAGGTCAGCAGGCTCCATGAGGGCAATCTCCTCATCGGTCGGCGGGGAAAGGATCTGGTGGGTGCGCCACTTCATGACTTGTATGCCCCAGTCTCTAGCAGAATGTCCTTGATGTGGTATACGCTGTCACACTCCTCACACGCAAAGGTGTCGTCATCTGGTTGGAACGACCCACGGTTGCCGTCAACAAAGTGGAGATTGCGATATTTCTTTCGATCAAGGCAATGCTGGCAAACGCCTATAAGTGGCTTTATGTATTTCTCCAGCACCACATTCCAAATCTTCGCGTTGAACTTCTCGGCTAAGTACGATGCGTAGCACAGCGTGTGGCACTTGTACTTCTTTCCGTCATGCTCTACCGCATAGTGGTAAACGAGATTGCCACCGTCCTTGAGGTGGTCTGCGTGTCTTGATTCTGGTTCTGGTATCATTGGATTATTTCAGCCTCGACTGCCTGCGACTTGACCTTATTGGCGATGCGGCTTTTAGCCTCTGCGATCATCTTGGCGGCATCGTCGATGCTCGCACCCTGTCTGTGTTCCACGACCGCAGTAGCCATGCCAGATAGCTGCATGGACTTGTCCGTGAGGACACCCACGGTGATCGCCAGTCGGTCGGGGGAAATGTTCTTGAGTTGGTCGGGGTCGTCGGCAAGTTGGTCGGCCTTCGCAAATAGCAGGTCGGTGTATGTCTCCGCTGCCATTGCATACTTCTGCGAGAACTCCTTCCGCTTAGTCTCCAGAGTGTCGCTGTGCCGCCACATGAGCGACCTCACGGTGTCACGGGCAAGCCCTGTGATCTCGGAGGTGCTTTTGATACTCTTACCCTGTGCGAGCAGCCAGAGGCACTTTGCCGCAGCCGCAGGGTTCCAGAACTCCACACGCTGCCTGTTGCCGTGTTCTTCGGCCCGGCGCATGACCTCTGCGAACCATTCCTGATCTGGTTCTGCGGTTAGTTTCTCGCTCATGGTGGTTAGTTTTACTTCAGCTTCGCGGCGTTTGCAATAGATTTCGCTGTTTCTTTTAGGACAGCAGAACCCTCACCATACTTGAAACTTGGCATTTTTGTCTGGACTTTGCGCGTGTAGCTTGCTGGCAAAGTCCCCTCGCTCTCGAAAAAGTCCTTGAAGAAATCTGCAATCATTACCTTCTCTTTTAGCATGCCAAGCGGTTTGCCTTGAATGACCGCCTCATAGGATTTGTGTCCTTTAATATTTAAGTCTGAAGCTTTTACTAGTGGAGCATTTTTCTTAAACTGAACCACACTCATAATTTGGCCCGGAACGAAAACCCCATTTTGCATTTCATATTTCTTTAGAATATCGTTCCAATTTGATATGCCAAATGATTTCTTGTTTTCATGAGAGTTGATCGCCTTGATCATATCTGCCCGTTGCTCAAATGTTAATCCACCACTATCCCTTTCAAGCATGATTAACTTCTCGTAATCATCTAACGACTTGATATTTTTAATACCAAGCAATCGTTCAGCATTATTTTTAATGATGTTATTGATTACTGCTTTTGATATAGTTTTGTTTGCGATGTCATCTTTTAACTCTTCTAGTGCGGCTATTGAGAACGACCTGCTAGATGCAGTAGAATCCCTTCCTCCAGCAACTACTAATCCTATACCATCAGTTTCGTTAATCTTGTCAAGTACACGATTCGTAAGACCCGAAAACGAACCAGCCCATCCACCCTTGCCAATCACTTCTGGATGGTATGTATATCCAACACCACCCATTAGAACATCAATTTCTCGACCATTCTTGGTAATGTATGGTCTATTAGAATCAGACCAATCAGAAACAAAAGCAAATCCAGCCTTGCCTTCCATTTTCTTTTTTTCATCTTCTCCTAGTGGGAAGTTGGTAAGAATCCTATCGTTTTCTGCTTCTGGCATAAACCGCACAGTACCAAGGATTGCTCCCGGTGCTATGCTCTTATAGTTTTTCCCAATCAACTCCCTTCCTTGATCTGTGATGCTTCTGAATCCAGTGTCTTGTGGAATACTCGGCATTTCTGGCATGAACCGCATCTGCCCAGTCTGCGAAATCTTCCGCATCTCTGGGGTGATGTTCACCTTCCAGATTGGGGTTTGATCAAGTCCTGCAACATCCCGCATTTTTGCAAGTTCTGTGTATTGAATACGCCCTTCGCGAGTGGATGTGTCAATAGCATCCATTTCCTTTTCAATCTTGGATCTAAACTTCCCTTCCCCAATTGCTGCCTTCTCAACCTTGCCACCGAACTTATCAACATACTTGCCGATCTCTTTCGGTAGCATGTTGTCGTAGAAGCCTTTCATGCCCTCGCCGCCAACCTTTAGGTCTGAGTTTTCAATGGTTACATAAGGCCCATAGCTTGGATCGTGATCTTTTGACTTGTCAGCAATCTGTTGAGCAACCTCTTTTCCAACATACTCCTCAACATTTTCAAGCGGAACATTTTTATCAAGAACTTTTTCTCCGCTATCTTTTTTGTATGCAATTAGACGCTGTGACTTTGGTTCATACTGAATCATGTCAATTTGTTTACTCAAATCAAACCTTTCAGCCTGCGTCTCACCAGTCGTCCAACCAATCCAGTCCTTGCCACCATCTACCGCATCACGCAGTGCGCGTTTGAAGAGTTGGATGGGCCAAGTTGCTCGGAAGGGTGCGTCTGCGACTTTATCTGGAGATGCTTTGAATGACAATTCACCTTGCCTGCGTACTAATTCAGCTAGTTCTGGAGATGTTGAAACTCTTTCGCCTGCATCCTCGCGTTTTTGTATTTCTCTTGTTACAGACTCAAATTCTTTGATTCCTTCTTGATACCCCTTCTTCCTTCCTGCCTGATGCCTGTCAGACTGGAACTCCTCCACGAACAAGCCCTCGCTACCATCGTCCAGCGTGCGCTCGTTTGTACGCATGTGGGCAACATAGTTGGGGATGTCGGGGAAGTGGGAGGAGGTGTATTCGGATGTATCAAAAATGTTGCCTGCTACTCCACCTTGTTTCTTATATTCATTAAGAAAATATTGCTGACTTTCTGGGCGTAAGTCTTCAAACTTACCAATCACATTAGTGTCATATGATTCATTAAACCATTGATCAAATGATGATTGAGGTGCTTTATTTGCCATCGCCAGCACCACCTCGCGGTAGTTCTCGCCGCCGGGCAGGACATATTTGGAGTATTTGGGTTGTGGGACTTCTCCTCGTTGCGCTTCGTAGTCTTCAAGTATGGCAATTAGGTCTTCGCGTGGAACATCCTCAAGAGTTTCTGGTGCTGCATCATGCTTGGTAATTAAACGATTTTTTAACTCATTATCTGAAAGTCTATCAAATGCTACTTGTTGCTTTTCACCTAGCGTCACCTCTTCAAACCTAACCCTGCCCTCGTTACGAAGGTAGTTAAGCAGATCCTCCTTGGACACCTTGCCGTCCTTCTCCAGACTCGCCAACGCCTGCTCTATGCCGCTCCACTTAATCTCGTCTGCCTTCACTCCACTTCCCCGTGTCGGGTCGATGGTGGCCATGATCTGCTGCGCTGTGGCGCGGGTTGGAATCTTGTCGGTGATGACGCGCTCAAGCTGGGAGTAGAACTTGTCCTCGTCCACGCCCTCTGGCATGAAGCGGGTTGGAGCAACTTTCCCTCCAGACTCCTTACGATCCAAGAAGCTCATCACGGACGAGATTGCGGCTTCTGTGCTTGCTTCAGAATCTCCCCTTCCTGCCCATGTGGTAAACTCTTCCTCCAGGTCTCTCTTTGCTTGGTCAACCTTGTCTAGGACATCCTGCGGGAAATATCCAGATGGAGCGTCATTGATGATGAAGTCAAGCTCGTCAATCGCCTCGCGTTCTGTGAGGTTTTCTTCTAGACCATCTCGGATTTCGCGGAGTCTAGCAAGCGTGACATCACCACCCTGCTCACCCTCTGGCATCGCTCGCTGGGCTTCTGGCATGCGAACTTGGCTCACTGCCTCGTAGCTGAACGGCATGGCTGCGTACTCCTCTGGAGCCATTGGGACTGCCTTGCTAACGCGATCTGCGCGGTAGGTACGGTAGACATTGTCCTTGCTCTTGATGCCATCCTCCAGAAGCATGGGGTTTAGGACTGCCTGCTCCTTCTTGTTGAGCAGACCGAACATGGTGTTGATGAACTTCTTACGCTTATCACCCTCGACCGCACCATACTTCTCGTTGAAGTAGTTGATGCTGTCCTCGCCCTTTTTGTGGAAGTCCATCATCGCCTGTGTGTCCCGCAGGATCAGGTCAATGTTGCCGCTGTAAAGTTGCTTGCCACGCTTGCTCTGGGCGCGTTTTTTGATGTTCTCCTGAAGCTTTGTGACAGACATGAGTCCGTACAGGATATTTCCATCCTTGGAGATTGTCATCGCCACTGGCACAGCGTCACGAATAGCTGCCTTCTGAGGGGCGTATACCACCTTTCCTGATTTGAGTCTGGTTGTCGCTGGGAAGTTGATCATAACCATGCGCTGTCCATCACCCTGCTTGATGAGCCTGTTTGTCTGGCGAATCATCCGCTTCTGCTCGTTGTTAAACTTGTGCTTGGCGAACATCTCAGTCAGTACAGCATCTGACAACCAACCGGGTTGCAGTTCTCCATCGTCGTCCACATACGCCTCACCTTTTTCGGGGACATAGTTTGACTCTCGACGCTTACGCATTGCCTCCACAGCGGTCAGACCTGCCATTGCCCGGTCGATGTCCACAGACTTGTCGATGAAGACTGGTCGCCCATCCTTGAGGATTGGCTTGTCATTCTCATCCACTTGGATGAACGGGTGCATCAACTCCATGTCGATTGCGTTAGCAGGGTCGAACATGAGCGGTGCGCCAGAACCCTCCTTGTCGCTGATGAGTGGCTCAAACTGCCCCGGCATCATGCCAGAACTGCGCCTGTTCATCTCGCGGAACATCTTGTTGGCTATTGGGTTCTGCCTGATTTTGTCGTCACCAAGAATTCCGTTACCCTTCACCCACGCCCCATTCGCGTCGATAGCACCACCACTCTTGATGTGGAGGTCACGCAGGACTGGAATCTTTGGAAGCACGGTCTCTAGCACGGCTCCAAGCTTCTTGCGAACCTCGCCACGGGCTGCAAGCGCACCAAGCTCGCCAGTCTCGGCCATTGTGGCGTACTGGTCGGCATGTTGTTCAATGAAGTACTCAACCGCGATTTTGTCGAGTGGGTACTCAATACCAATCTCGGCATCGGTCATTCCTGCGTCACGAAGTCGCTTGTAGTACCCATCTTTGAATTGTTCAAAATCTGGGTCTAGCTTTCCGTCCTTCGACCTAAACAGACCACCAACCGCATTGGTCTTTGTGTCACCCAAGAATAGGGCGGCGATGCCACCCTCCATGTTGTTCTTGATCAGCGTGTGGTGGAGCGTTTCGTGAGCCACCAATGCCTTTAGTGGGTTGCTGGAGTTAACATTGATATTTGCGGTGTTCGTGTTGATGTCGTAACCGCTAGTACCAGAGTCGATGAAATTGTAGTTCAGCGTTGGGTTGGCAATTGAGTAGGTTGCCATCGACCTACGCACACCCGGAGGCAATGCCTCGTACAGTGCCTTCTGCTTGGTGTCAGTTAGGCCTTGTCGGAAGTTGATCTCGTCACCAATGGAAAGTTCACGCATGCGCTTGTTGGTTCCCATGAATGCGCCACCTGCGGCAGCGAATGATCCACCGATAACCAACGACTCAGCAGCGGCCTGCGTCATCGTCTGTGGGCGCATGTCAGCACCATCCGACAACCATTCAAAGAATAAGTCTGTAGGATACGCTGCGGCAACACCTCGACCTGCCCTGCGGATAATGTCGGATGTAGCACCACCAAGCTCAAAGATGTTGAATGTGTGGGCGATGCCGCGACCTAGAGATCCGGGGGCTGTATGTGCCGCCACTCGCTTCCAGAATGGAATCTGTCCACGGGCATTCTCCATCTCCTTGCCGACATATCGCAAAATCTTTCCGTACTCGGTGAGGAACTTTCCAGACTTCAACGCCGCACCACCAACACCAATTGCACCAATGATTGGGTTGCCAGCAAGTCCTACGACGCCAGATGCACCAAGTGCCGCATTGTAGGCTTGGTCAAGACCACGATCCTTGAGGTAATTGGTGACAGCATCATCCACTTTGGTGATTGTGTCTCCAGTTCGCTCAAGCATGGAGCTAAGTGTTCTTGCTGGAGCAGAACGAATCCTGCGTCCAAGTTCTGCGGTCTGCATCACCTTTTGCGAGTAAACCTCTGGAATGCGAGTTGCCAAGCTGTTTCGCTTTGCTGTCAACTCTTCAAGCTCGCGCATTGCGGTTGGCATTGTTGCCCTAACCTCATCGGCACTAGCAGTAAGTCGTTTTGATACCTCGGATGCTTGATTTGCTCTAGCAAGCAATTCTGGATTTCCAGCAGCCCTAGCCGAAATATCACTTGCAAGTTTTTGCGCCAAAGGAACTTGAATTGCCTCTTTCCGTAAAATTGAATTTCCAGCTTCGATTGTTTCCCCAGCCTTGGCTAGTGCCACATCCATTTGAGCCACTTTGCCTAGTGTTTGCTGGGCCTTCAAAATTGCTCTTGATGCGCGAGGAACTGATCCTGCGATTGTAAATGCTTTGGATGCTGGGATAACATTCTCTACATTCCCGAATAGTTCAGTAACTGCGCTTGATCCAGAATATGTACGATTAAATTTTTCCTCGCCAAGAATTTGCTTAAATTCTTGGGCTGCTTTTGCTGCGTTATCTATTCCAAAAACAGCTTCTGCAATCTCTCCAACCTGCACATCTTGTAGGGCTTGCTGTGCGCTATATTGGCGTTGCCTTGCTGCATACAGGTTATCTTCTGCTGCGTCCGAAAGCTCTTTTGTAAGTTGAATATCATTTGCTGCATTAATTCCTTTGTACAGCAAATCACCAGTCAGTCCTTGCAGAATATCTAAATACCCGGCAGTTGTGACTACATTTTTAACTGATTGCTCTAGAGTTGCCAGAGATGATGTTGCCTGTTCAGCAACAGTTTGCTTACCATAAACATTATCCCTCACAACATCCAACCAAGCCGTTGGGCTAGTTAGTTTTTGGCCAATTCGGTACATATCAAATGCACCTACTGCAACCTTGCCGACAAATTCCTTGGCTCCTTCTAGTGCGTCATCGAATGTTCCATCTGGACGAGTCAAACCATCATCAAATAGAACCTTAAATGCTGGAAGATTTTCTGGCTTTCTAATTTCCTGCTCTGGAAGAAGATACGCCTGACCCTTTTCGTTTATGGTTCCATCCTCGTTAAATACTCCAGACTCCTTGAGGTTGAAGAAAAGCTCTCCATTTGGCGTTGCGTTTCCTTCTGCGTCAACAAATCCAATAGCTTGGAACTGATTGAAGTCTACAGGCTTGGAGAATAACTCGTTAGCATTGCGGTAGATTGTGCCATCTGGCATCCGCAGAGAATCAATCTCCATCCTCCGTGCCATTTGAGGGTCTACAGTCACCATGTCAGATGGTGGAACCTGTGTGAGTTCTGCCTCTGAAACAGGTTGGTTGTACGCTTCTACAAGCGTATCTGCTGACTCAAGCTCGATTTGCCTAAGCTTATCAGTAACACCAGCGGTCAGCAGTTCAAGGCTACCCTTGACCTTTTTGTTGAACTCTGGCTTTTGGTCTTCCGGGACATTGAATGGCATTGCTGGGTAAATTATGGATTGCGCCTGCGATTAAAATAACTGTTTGCTTCTAATGTAGCTTGGTCTGCATCAGTTTTCGGTGTTCCATCTGGGTTGACAAGCTTATTTCCAGTAAGTCGCTGTTGACCCAATTTGATTACATCAATCAAATCTGCAATTGCTGCTTTTGCGTCTGCTTCTGGCATATCTGGATCTAGACCATTGAACGCAATAGATGCTCTTGATCCTTCAGCGTCAGAAAGCGCACCCATGCCCTTCATGTCCTTGATAGCTTCCATGAAGCCCATCGCCTCGACTTGTTTGTACAATGTTTTGGCTCCAGCACCTGCTGTTCCACCTATTTCAGGTGAAAGCCAAGTTGTACCAAACAAACGACTAAATCCTTTGTGATCGCGTAGTTTTTCTAGTGTTTTAACGAATCTATCAGACTTGTCTTTAAGAACTACAGCTTGCTGTTGAGCTTCTTTTCCAGCCAATTCAGCTTCTTGTTTTTGCATGGCAGTTGGAGGAGCCGACATCACCTGAGCGTCAGCGATAGAACCATCTGGATTCATCTGAACCTTGTAAGTTCCCATCGGGTCTAGTCCAAGCTTTTCAGCCTCTGGGCCTTTGACTATCTGAACTGCTTTTTGTTCTGACTTCACAGGAACAAATCCCGGACGAACTTGGTACTGTGGGGCTTGCTGTGTTGGTTGCGATTGAGTTTGGGCCATGCGCGGCTCAGTAGGCATTGCGCCGCTTGGAGTCATTTGCGAGGTTGCCATGCTAGACCCTTCTTGGATCATGCGAGCAATCTCGGCTTGTTGCTCTGGTGTGCCTTTTGCCTGTTGTGATAGATCACCACGACTCAAACGCTCCAAAGCAGGAATGATTGAATTCTTGGCAAAATCTCGTTCGTTGAAGCTACCACTAGCCGCGCCGGGATCATTTGTCTTGTGAGGTGGGATAAATGTCACATTTGGAATGCGCCCAAGGGTGTTAGCAAGAACTTGGGCATAACCATCTGGGTCAGATTCCATGACCTTACGAGCTTCGGCGTGACCAACAAAGAATGGTTCGGTGTGGAAGCGTCCGGGTGTACCCCGTCCATTCTCCTTGGCGGTACGAACACCACGAACTGGCACTTCTACTCCACGCTCGGCAAAGTATTGTTGAGTTTTATTAACATAATCCATCGCCGCAGCACGCTCAATTGCACTAGCATCATTCGGAATGATGATCTCGACACCCTTGGCGTTTTTGCTTGGGGCGGCATTGAAATCAAGAGACACCTGTCTTGCGTCTGCAGTAGACCTTGGCAGCAGATCGCGTGTTTTGGATGTGAATCCAAAGTTGTTGGAAGACGGGAGTTGATCGTAATTGATCTGAGATGTCGGTGGCATGTCTTCAGCATATGCTGGTTCACCAAAACCCCACTTGTTAATATCCTGAATATACTTCCCAGCGTCTGGATCAAAAAACATTCCCTTTTCTTTGTCGTAAGGGATGTCCTTTTTAAATGTCTTTCCATCTGGAGAAGTAATGGTTGCTTCTTTGAGGTCAAATGTTGGTTTTGCGCCTTGCATAGCACTAAACTCAGTTGCTCTAGTGCGCCTTTCCTCCATTCCAAGTTGCTGTTGCTTGTAAATAGCATCAGCCATTGCTTGCTGTTGCTGGAAGGACATGCTTGCGCGATTACGCATCTCACCAATACCAGTGTTGATTAGATTAGCAACCACCTCTGCTTCCGCAGCACGATCAGCAAGTGGGATATTTTCATCCTTCATGCGTTCCTTTAATCCTTGTAGGGATGGAGCAAGATCTGGGAACAATTGTAGCGCGGCATCAATCTGAAGGCCACTTTGTTTAACGAGCTTCTTCTTCTCCCCCTGCTGCTTGAAGTAGTCTCCCACTTGACCAACCATTCCAGCAATGCCCTGCGCTCCAGCCATTGCTAGATCACGCGCAGCAGCCACGGAAGGCCCGTAGTCTGGCGATTGATATGGTGCTGTTTGTACTTGTCCTCCGAATAGTGCCATAATTTTAGACGGTATATGCTCTCAATGGCATTCCCATTGCTTCGCGTCCCATGTTCCCAAATGCCGTTCCAGCATTTCCAAAGTTACCACCACCAAGGAAGCTTGAGAAGTTGCTTCCAGATGCACCACCAATTCCACCAAGACCAGCACCAAGCAAAGAAGATCCAATGCTTGAGAACATTTGCGCTTTGGCTTGTTGATTGGCTAGGTTGGTTTGGTAGACAGCTTGGTTGTATTGGTTCTGCGCTCCAGCTTGTTGTTGTGCAAACCCAAGTGGCATATTGTAATCAAACTGCCCAGAAGATGCTGGGCCTGCGGAAAGACCAGTCCCCAACATACCCATTCCAGCAGAGTAAGATTGTGGCGTCGATGAGAGAAGGCCAAGGCTTGGTTTCGTATAAAACTCTCCAGCCATAGCGTATGAACTTCTACGGGCGGCATCAGCTTCAGCGCGTTTTTGGGCCATTACATTTTCGCGTCCCATGATCTCGGAGGCAATTGATGCATTTCCACCAAGGCGACCAGCAGCTTGTCCAGCTTCTCTAGCTGTCTGTTGATACATCCTTTGTTGCTCTGGGGTGACACCTCTAGCTGCTTCGGTTGCCCTGTCAGCCTCCTCTTGAGCTTGTTGTACTGCAACTGCCTGCTCTGGTGACAGGTTCATCATCAGGTATCTAGCTAAACCTGATTGGTCTGTCATTTGTTCTAACTCAGATGCACGAAGATCAGCAAGAGTTTTACCTGCTTCCTCTCCAGCCATTCGGCTTAACCCAAATAGTCCCATTTGGCCGTTAACACCTTGTAGGTATTGTTGCCCCTGCTTGAGGGATTGGGCCATAAGCTGAGGGCCAAGTTGATTTTGAAGAGCAATAAATCTCGGTACATTCCTCCGATAGTAACCCAAAAGCCCACGGGCTTGTTGATTGGCAATGCCGCTTGAGAATATGTCAACTGGAGCAGGTGGTGTCCCCGCTTTTGATTTTTTGCTTCCTAACAAAGATGATGCAATTCCAGCCCCAGCCAAGGCAAGCTGAAGCCAGCAATAATTATGCCCTGAGTCACTATTTAATGACTTTAAACACAAACCAAAAATCACAAGGAAAACAACCTTGCTAATGTTGTAAATTTTATTTTTATTCATAAATTGCTATTGCTTTAGCTAGGTGCTTATTCACTTTTACTCGTAAACAATATTTACTGAACCAGCATCAAATTGGTCTGTTCCATTAAGCGTAGTAAGACGCACTCGATCAAGAATACCACCAAGTGAAACATTGCCTCCACCAATTGATACGCCAACCAAAACTGTTACACCACCAATTATACTAAACACCCAATTGTTTGACGATATATTAACAAGTGTACATGTATAATTCCTAAACCAACCAGCATTATTACCAGTGGTGTTTTCCATTCCAAATCCAGTAGTCCAGTTTGATGGGCTTACACCTGCCTCCATGACATCCGCAACGCTTGAGTACCCAGATGTCACAAGTCCAGAACTTGTCCCAACTTGAATCATTAGTCCAGAGGTTCCGTTAGTACTTACTCCCTGGAGGACAACGGTAATTCTTTTTGCCCAAGATGGAATCCCAGTAAAGTCAACACTTGTTCCAGATGTGCTGTTTTTTACTGTATCAAATGTTGCTGGTTGGCTTAGTTTTGCTGGAGTTACTACACCATTATCAATCGTGGCTATACCACCAGAAACAGTAAAGTCACCAAAATCAGAATTAGACAATTTTGCTGGGGTGATGTTTGCATCTGCAATAAGAGAAGTTGTAATCCCACTATTAGGAACTTGAAGTTGACCACCTGCTGTAACCTCCAAACCCCTACTTGGAACAATTGCACCAGAAACAAACAATGAGTTGTCCATGATCTCATTGAGTTTTGTTGATGTGATTTGCTCGTTGTTGGTAAATGTCCTAGTTGTATCGACGACTGGCATAATTTATTTCTGTGATATGATTGCTCGGTTAGAAACCGCTCCAGATATTTTAACGGAGTGTACTTTGGGTGAGCCTAGAGTTCTTGTCAAGATCATAGTGCCTGTATAGCCACGAAGGCCACCAAGTCTACCCCTAACATTAGCGGTTTCTTCTTCTTGATTTGAGTTTGAAAGATCACCAATTAAAACGTTTGTACTACCAATTGGAAAAGCGTTATCTGGGTCTTCAGTGGAAAACGATATATTAAATGTAGATGGAGATCCAGCAGGAAAGGACTGAATTTGTGTCTGAAAATCGGTAAATCTTTTGCGTTCTTGCGTTCCCATGTCGTACCCACGGGTGGTCAACGATGAGTTAATAGGTTCAGAGTCAATCGTTGTGCTACCGAACTCAGATGAAATGCTGTCAGTTGGCGAGTCAATAGCTTCCATCTTGTGGATTCCTCCGCTAGATGATACGGCATAAAGATCGTTTCGCACACCCGCACCAGCGGTCACAAAGTCTGTGATCAAAAACCCAGAACTCCCGTAGGTATCTAGCGATTCCCAGCCCTTGTTCAAAAAATTAAACACCAAAATAGCGTTATTTCCTTGGGCATCGTCAGCACCAACCACAGAGTCAAGCGGAACAGCAAGGTAGTACCTATTATCGTAGTAA
>Ga0129336_10001764_pt1 | contig 13215 bp, 13 predicted proteins | sample CPB6_02_DNA_FD_96878 | JGI IMG/M metagenome (GOLD analysis project Ga0129336, IMG submission 96878) | Freshwater to marine salinity gradient microbial communities from Chesapeake Bay, USA - CPBay_Sum_0.6_0.2_DNA | ecosystem: Environmental > Aquatic > Marine > Coastal | place: USA: Chesapeake...
CTTTTTTTGGTTTTATTTTTTCGTCGTTTAACAAGTCGTTTAGATTTTTTGCCACCACTATAACAACCCCATAACCAATCAGGATTGCCACCTTTTTTTTTCTTATTTGATACTCTCTTAGTTCCTCCCATTTTAGTGGCTAAATTATCATTAGCTTTCCAAGCGGTTGTTTGCATACTTGTAGATGAAATATTACTAATTTGATCGTTAGGATTAGTTCCAGGACCTCCTTGAGGTGTATATTGCATTTGAAATTGTGGAACAACAACATCACTATTAGCACCTCCTTTAGCATATAAACCTCTAGTTTTATGTTTTCTTCTTTTTCCTCCAACAGACTTATTTAAATTATTTTGCGATTCATTCATTTGTTGTTGTGATATCATTGCTGAATCTCTCGGATTACCTGCTCCAGGAGCATAAGATTTTGCTGTAGGTAACATTAAACCAGCTGGTGTAGACATTATATTATATATAAATATAATTTATATTATATTAGTTTAAATAAAATACTTAATATATAATCTATAATTAAAATGGACGATAAACAAAGGTTACAATTACAAAATATGATTAAGGCGAATAATGTTGAAGATCAAACAAGTTTAATACGTAATTTGAAGCATAGTCAAATAATCAGAAGTGAAGTTAATAATATGATAATGATAAAAGCTAAATTTAGAGGCGACGATACTAAAATAAACGAAGAATGTATAAATGAATGTAATTTTTTATTTACTTATTACACTGATATCTATAATAAATTGAGAAAAGATGAGATCGATATAGGAATTTTAAATAAGTTTTTAGATGTATTAAAGAGAATAGAAGATGGTGAATTAGATCAACACGAAGGATCGTTTTTGGTTGGAACTCTTTTGAAAGAATTATATGTTGATAGTGCTTTAAAAAAGGCAGAAAAATTAAACGCAAATGAAGAACCGAGAGAACAGCCAAAACGTCCTGAAAATAATATATCTTGGAAGCAATTTAAAAAGATAAATAATTAATATTATAAAACAACTTAAAGCAGATATAAATAAACTACTATTATTAAATATTAAAGATTCTTTAATATGTAATAATATGGAAGAAACATATCAGTATCAAGCATTTGGAAATGAATTTATTTTAAATTTTCAACAACCTATATACAAACGTCAAGGGTCTTTTTATGAATATTATACGAGAGGAGACATAGAAAATCATAATTTAATGAATTATAAATTAACATATAAAATACTTAAAAAAATAAATTATGATACAGATGATAATTATAATGATTCAACAAGATCACATAGAAAATGGACAAATACAGAAAGATTAACTGAATGGGAAAAATGGTCATTGTTGTCAAGTTATACGGATAATTCTACTATAGAATTGTTAAGAGAAAATTTAGACAAAGTAGATTGGGAAATAATATCGGGTAATCCATCTGCGATTGATATATTAGAAGATAATTTAGATAAGGTACATTCTAAAAATTTATCGCAAAATCCAGGCGCATTAAATATTTTAGTAAAGAATCCAAATTTAATAAATTTTAATTATTTGTTAAAAAATAAAAATTTAAAAAAAATATTTAATGGCTTAAAAAACACTGAATTTTATAACGAAATTCCAAAAGAAATAAAAATTAATATTACAAGAAAAATAGATGATAATTTGTGTTGTATAAATAAATTTTATGACAAAGACTATAATGAAATTATATGGTGTGAATTAAGCGAAAAAGATAATATATATAACTCAGAAAGATTAATGTTTAAAAATGAAAATTTTAGTTGGTTACATTTATCTGAAAAACTAAACTCAGTAGAGATATTACGAAACAAGTTTGTTATTTATAACTCTTACTTTACAGAAAAAATAATAAAAAATATCGATAAAGACTTGTTAAAATATCTAGTATTATCGTTAGATTATAATAAAATGAAAATAAATAATAAAATATTCTGTGAAGATTTATGTAAATATGTATTTAATCCAAAAAGACTTTTACGTTTTGTTAAACAATTTAATTTAAGTTTGGATGAATATTTGGAATATACATAAATATATTATAAAATAACTTAAAGAGATTATTACAATAATACTCTGTTATTCGAGAGCTTTATATATAAAAAAATTATATAAATATATTTGATTAAGTATAATTATATAATGTCAAAAAAATATTCAAAGACTACAACAACACTTATTATTGTAGAATCTCCTGCTAAATGTAAGAAAATAGAAGAATATTTGGGACCTGGTTATAAATGTATTGCTACGTATGGTCATTTACAGACGATTTCTTCACTTAAAGACATAGATATTAATAATAATTTTAAACCAACGTATTCAATTATAAATGAAAGTTTGAAAAAAAAACAAATAGAGGTATTAAGAAAAGCAATCAAAACTGCTGATGAAGTTATATTAGCGAGTGATGCGGATTTAGAAGGTGAAAAAATTAGTTACACTGTAGCAGAACTATTTAAATTAGATATAAATAAAACAAAGCGTATTACTTTTAATGAAATTACTGAATCAGCATTACGAAACGCAATTCAAAATCCAAGAACAATAGATATGAATATCGTAAACGCACAACAAGCGCGTCAAATACTAGACATTTTAGTTGGGTTTAAGATTTCTCCAATATTATGGAAATTAGTAAAAAAAAGCAAAGATAATGCTTTAAGTGCTGGAAGATGTCAAACACCTGCTTTAAAATTAGTTTATGAAAATCAAAAAGAGATTGATGAATCGATAGGTAAAAAAGTGTATAATACTACAGGTTATTTTACAAATTCAAATTTAGCGTTTGATTTAAAACCTGAAGGAAAATTTGAAGATGAAGACACTATTATAGATTTTTTATATGAGAGTGCTGATTTTTCACATATTTATACATGCTCAGAACCTTCAAAAGTAATTAAGAATCCTCCAGAACCTTTTACAACAAGTAGATTACAACAAGTAGCAAGCAACGAATTACATTATTCACCAAAAGAAACAATGCGAATTTGTCAGCTATTATATGAAGGTGGATATATTACATATATGAGAACAGATAGTAAAGCATATAGTAAAGAATTCAAACATTCTGTAAGAGAATATATAAATAAAACATATAACGCTCAATATATAAATCCAGAACTAAAAAATATAAACAACCAACATATAAACAACAAAAATATAAAAAACAAAACAGAAGTTAAAGATAGTATTCGTCAAGAAGCACATGAAGCGATAAGACCAACAGACATTTCTCTCCAAGAACTACCAGAAGAATTATGTTCAAGCAAGGCTACCTTCGGTTCAAGCAAAGCTACCTTCGGTTCAAAAGAGAGAAGAATGTATAAACTCATTTGGAGTAATACTTTAGAAAGTTGTATGGCTCCTGCTTTATTTAACTCGATAACAGCAAATATTTCAGCACCAAAAAATACAAAATATTCTTATACAACGGAATTAGTTGAATTTCCAGGTTGGAAAATAGTTGAAAATAAATTCTCTCGAGAAAATAGTGATTATTTATATCTTCAGACCATAAAAAAGGATTATCCAATACAATATAAGAAGATATGTTCAAAAGTAACTATTAAAGGAACAAAAATGCATTATACAGAAGCAAAATTAGTTCAGTTATTAGAAGAAAAAGGGATTGGTAGACCATCTACATTTTCATCACTTATAGATAAAATTCAAGAACGTGGTTACGTAAAAAAAGAAGATGTAAAAGGAAAAGAAATTATTTGTAGAGATTTTGAATTGGAAGATGGAGAGATATGTGAAATCGAAACGAAAAGAGAGTTTGGAAATGAAAAAGGTAAATTAATAATTCAACAATTAGGTATAATTGTTATGGAATTTTTAGATAAACATTTTAATTCATTATTTAACTATGAATATACGAGTTTAATGGAAACATCGTTAGATAAAATAGCCAAAGGTGAAGAATTATGGTTTAACGTTTGTTCGTCATGTAATAATGAAGTAGATAATTTGATTGAATCTGTAAATAATGAAACTAAATATGAATTACAAATAGACGATAATAATACGTATATGATCGGAAAATATGGACCTGTAATAAAATGTGTCGAAGAAAAAGATGGAAAAGAAGAAATAACATTTAAACCAATAAACAAAGATTTAGATATAAAAAAATTAGAAAATGGTGAATATGAATTAAATGATATAATTAAAACTGAAAAACCCCAAAAAACTCATTATATCTTGGGTCAATATGAAGGAACTGATGTAGTTCTCTCTAAAGGTAAATTTGGATTATATATTAAATGGGGTAATAATTCTAAAAATCTAAAAGAATTTGGTAATCGTCCTATTGAAAATATTTCTTTTGATGAAGTAAAGCCTTTATTAGAAGAAGGATCGCCCATAATTAGAGAGATAACCCAATATTTATCTATAAGAAAAGGTCCAAAAGGAGATTATTTATTTTATAAAAATAATAAAATGAAAAAACCGTCGTTTTATGACATAAAATCTTTTGTGACTGATACGAAAGATGATTATAAAATATGTGATATAGTTATTTTAAAATCATGGATAAAAGATAAATATAATATTTAACGAAATATTTAACGAAATAAATTATAATTAACGAGATGTAGGTGGTGGATAAACACTCGATTTACTTTGTCTTAATATTTGTGGAACAAGTAAAGTAAATTCAAGCATAAATGAAAAGTTAAAAACACCAAATTCAGCTATTTGTCCGTTATGATATCTTATTTTAATTGATAATTTTCTCATTCTCTCTGCTGGAGGAAGAAATAATTTATACGGTACAGAATCTCTATCAAACCATTGTGAAAGAGGTGTAGAAGGAATAGCCATTTTAGCAAAAGCAGAATTAACAATTCCATTCGTTTTATTAGTTGTTAGGGTAAAATTACTAACGTTATATGGTTGTGTTTCGTCGATACAATTAAGTCCAGCTACTTCCATATATAAATATGCCGTACCCATTAAATTAAGTTTATATACCGATTCAACCCAATGGACTTTACAACCAGAAATATCTAATGGTAATAACCAATAACCACCGTCGCCAGGAAATACATCCCCATAATAAAATCTTGGAACAGCATTACCATTATAGTCAGAAAAAGATGGATTATGTTCAAAATTAGTGCTACTAATAGATTCTATATTACATCTTGGAAGACCGAGATTACTTGGAAGTCCCCATTGACTTGAATCAGGTACTTGTCTTCTACCAATAAAACAAAGATTATTTGTTAAAGCGTTTTCCAGTAATGAAGTTTCATTAGTTAAAATAAATCCATCTGCAGTATTCCCAAACCATATTTTTAATCCAACATTATTATATACGATAACAAACCTATTATATCCTCCATTAAGGTTAAATTCATTTAAAGTGTCAGTCCATCCTTTTGAGACGAAATATTCTCTAATTTTAATCGTAACAGCATGATTAAATTTATTAGTTAATTCAGTAGCCATTTGTATTGGATTATAAAATCCATCTTCAATTATAATATTATAATTAAATGTTTGATTGATCCATAAAGCTTCAAAAATTCTTTCATAGTAAGTATTAGAAACACTATTTTCGCCAGGATTATATGGATTTTTAATCATAAAAGTCATAGTGATATTTTGATTAACAGCTGAGAAAACATTATAGTTAGCAGGAAAAGTCCATTGGACTAATCTAACAGAAGCGATATTAAGATAATCTTCAGGTAATTCAATTTCGAATTCACTTGAATTAGGATATTTATTGAGATCTCTGTCTTCTGAATGTATTGATACATATTTTTTGTAATAAATATATTCTTGTGAATTGGGAATTAAAGGATGACTTGTATTGACATTATAAACTTGTGACGTAAAGATATCTTCTACTCTAGAACCTTCCGGACTACTACCGAATGTTGCCATATAATATAAGTAATTATTTTTTTATATATTAATATATTAATAAAATAAAACTATATTATTAATATATAATAATGTCTGTACTAAGCACGGCAGCTAATTATGGTGGAAGAATTGTAGATAATCAACAAGGTGTAAAACAATTTTATGTAGGTACTGGTTCAACAGTATCATGGATATACAAAAAATTATTAAACGGATTAACTGTCCAAACACCAGCAGATAAAAATAAACCAGTATTGATAAATAATGATTTAATTGTTACAGGTTCAATCTATAATACATCAGACATAAAGCTAAAGAAAAATATCAATGAAATTGATATTGATAAAGTAGATAATTTGTTAAGTTTAAAGCCAATGAAATTTGAATATTTGAGTGATACAAAAAATAAAATACATTATGGTTTTATAGCACAAGAAGTAGAGAAAATATATCCTGAATTGATTGGAACAAATGATATTGGATATAAAACGATAAATTATCAAGAAATCCTTCCTCTAATGTTAGCTAAAATGAAAACGATGGAAGAAGAAATAAATGAATTGAAAATACAATTAAACACAAATGAAAGGAGTAAAATGTAAACAAATTTTTATTATCACTAAACTATATAAATGAATAATTTTTATTCGTCAATATACAAAGCGTTTATATATGCTGGAATGATCGCTTTTATTATAGGATTTTTTACAGATAACAAGACATCTTTAGGTGCCTATATAGCTGGATATTCTGTTTTTATTTTAGCTATAATGATGATTTTGATAATTTTATTTTCAAACATTTTAAAAACAGATACAAACGCATTGAGTTATTCGGTGATATCTTCGATTTTGATGACTTCTGGACCATTTTTATTGATACTTGGTATAATAACTTTTGTATTGTATTTATTGATAAAATATAAAGATAATATTACAGATGGAAAAGTAGCACCAGGTTATTCTTCATTCAGTAATATAATAGTTATATTATTATTTCTCCAGTTTTATTTAGTATATACAAATATAAATACAGAAAAATTTGAAGCAACAGGTAGAATATCAAAAGTGATGTCAAGTATTATATATTTGATTGGAGTAATTACTGCCATATGTTCAATAATATTATATACAATTTTAAAATATTATTCTACAGATGGATTTTCAACAATGTTGACAATAAATTAATCAAGTAGTTTTCAAAAACTTATACGTTAATCCGAATTCACTTTGTGTTTCCCAAATTCCAGATATTTTAAGTATAAATGAACAATTAACTTTGTTTTCAATATTATTAAAAATTTTAATATGTCCAGATTTCAATTGTTCATAAATTTTAAAAGATGGTATTTTATTGGTTTTATATTTTTTAAGTATATTATCTTCGATGATCTTTAAATTATCAATTAAATCTTTATGAAGATTAACGTTAAAATTACATTTATATTTATTATAATATTTTTCACAAGAAATATCAATTAATTTGATTAATAGATATACACCGTTAAATGAAATGATATCATTAGAATACAATATTCTAGTAAAACTACCTTCATTCATAATATTATTTTTAATTGGATCACAGAAAAAAATATTATTATCATTATATTGTTCAATACATTTAACTAAATTCATAATATACTATGATTAATATGTTATTATATTTAAATTAGTAAAATATAATAATAAAAGAATATTTATAAATAATATATAAATGATGAAGTTGAGTGAAACACATTTCGAAGAATACGTAACAGAAAACAATAGAATAAATTTACATCAAAAATTAGAAAAAATATATAATAAAATGCCAAAAACTTTGAATGAATTAAAAAACTTAATATTTTATGGACCAAGTGGGACAGGAAAATATACTCAAATGTTAAAATTAATAAAAAGATATAGTCCATCAGAATTAAAATACGAGAGAAAAATTAGTGTTACTTTTAATAAACAACAATATTTTTTTAAAGTGAGCGATATACATTATGAAATAGATATGTCGTTGCTAGGTTGTAATTCAAAATTGTTATGGCATGAAATATATCAACAAATAGTAGATATTATATCTACAAAAACAGATAAATCAGGAATAATAATATGTAAGTATTTTCATGATATACATAGTGAATTGTTAGAAAATTTTTATAGTTATATGCAGCAAAATAATTCATTAGGAGTACATATAGTATTTATAATAATAACGGAAGAAATAAGTTTTATACCAGATAATATAATAAATTGTTGTGAAACTATAAATATATGTAGACCAACAAAATCATCATACATAAAATTGTTTAAAAGTAAAAGTAAGTTATTAAATAAATTAAAATTAGAAAATATCACAAACATAAAAATACTTCAATTTAATGATGAGGACTTAATGTTACAATACAAGATAATTTGTAATAAAATAATAAATAATATTTTAAATATAGATGATATGAATTATCTAAAATTCAGAGATATATTATATGATATATTTATATATAATTTAGATATAACAGATTGTATTTGGTATATTCTCTCTAGTTTAGTTAATGAAAATAAGATAAAAAAAGAACATTTATCAAATATACTTATAAAAACCTATGGTTTCTTCCAATATTATAATAATAACTATAGACCGATATATCATGTTGAAAATTATTTTTTATATTTGGCAAAATTAATACATGGTCTTTAAGTTAGTTTGTAAAACATATAAATAAATAACTTAAAGAGTTTTTATAAACAGTTTTAAGGTCGCCAAGGCCAACGATTCAAACTAGGATTTATTATATTCCTATTATAAAAATTATAATTATTTAAATATTTGCTTGTTGGTATTGGGATTGTATTGTTAGCTTGTGATATAAAAAAGAAATTATGATAATTGTTTGGTATCCCTCTTCTGTATGTAATAGCACTTGTATGAATTGCCATTATATATATTAATTATATAAAATTAAATGTAAGTTTTAATATTTAAAGGTTATATTAAAGTAATACACAAAGTGAAAATGGATCATGAAATAGCATTTAAAATATTACAAATTGATTTAATCAAAATTAAATATCAAGATTTAACGTTGGATCATCTTAAGAAACAATATAGAAAAATGGCTTTAAAATATCATCCAGATAAAAATGGAAATACTAAAGAATCAAACGAAAATTTTAAATTAATAAACGAAGCTTATAATTATTTAAAAAAAGAAATTAAAAATTTGAAAACTAAAGAGATTTATTATCATGAAGATAATGATGAAGATAATGATGATTTTGATAATAATATTTATTTAAATGTTTTAAAAAATTTCGTTACTTCTGTAATAGAAGGTAAATATATTGATATTATTACTAAAATTGTTAATGATATTTTAATTGCTGGAAAAAAAATATCACTTAAATTATTTGAAGATTTAGATAAAGACACCGCATTAAATATTTTTAGTTTTCTCTCTAAATATAAATCAATACTCAATCTAAATGATGAACTATTAGATAATGTAAGACAAATTGTTGTTAATAAGTATGAAAATGTTGAATTATATATATTAAACCCAAGTATAAATGATTTGTTACAGAATAATTTTTATAAACTATATGTTTCTAATGAATTATATTTAGTTCCATTATGGCATAATGAATCTTATTATGACGGTTCTGGTTGTGAAATAATTGTAATATGTGAACCTCAATTACCTAAAGAAATACAATTAGATGATGATAATAATTTATATATTGAAAAACTAATTGATGCTCATAATGAGTTACCTAATATGATATTAAATTCTAAAAAAGATGAGATAGAAGTTGAAATTGGTAATAAAGTTTTATTTATTCCTCTCTCTAATTTATACATAAAGAAAGAACAATATTATACATTTAAAAACGAAGGGATTTCAAAAATTAAAAATAATTTATATGATGTAAACGATAAAACTGACATCGTAGTAAAAATTACTATCATATAATTATATAAATAAGTATTTCATATTAAATTTGTAAATATAATATGAAAAAATAAAATTTATAAATTTTTAATAATATTATTAATTTTTTAATTTGTAATTTTAAGGATCACTCTTCTTTTTAGATATGATTTTCTTCTTAGGTTTTTCTTCAGTTGGAGCTACTGCTGGTGCTACTACTTGTTCTACCACTGGTGTTACCGCTGGTGCTACTACTTGTTCTACCACTGGTGTTACCGCTGGTGCTGGTGGAGGTAATATATATTCGTTTTCATCATCAGAATCTTCTACGTGTGCTGAAACGGAAGATGTGTCAACTACCTGTACTTCAGTTTCAGGTTGAGCCTTCAATACTTCTCTATCAGCAGGTCTAACAGTCAAGAAACAAGTATCATCTGAAATGGCAGAAGTCTTAGGTTTTCTTACGATAACCTGCTTCAAGTTCCAAGTAATAGATACTTTAGCTGGACTACCTACAAACCATAATCCAGCGCATTGAATAAGACAAATTACTTGAATTGGTGCCTTACTTGGACATCTCAAGAAATCTAGTGGCGTCAATTCACCTTCAGTCTTACCCTTAACATATAGAGGATTATAATCTTCATCGAAAACAGAAGTTTGCCATACACCCTTCCAACAAGGTAACTTCAAATTCAATTGAGGCGGCTCATCATAATTTCTCTCTTCTGACGTCTTACTTTTCTTAGGATACTTTAACATTGGTGTAAATTTTTCATCCATAACATCCATACTCTTAATTTCTTTACCGAACCAATCCTTAGAATATACCATAGCATCTTGTTTAATTTTATTTTCAACACATTTAATTTGTTCAAGAAATTTATCAGCTTCAGGAGTAGTATATTGTCCTTTAGAGAATTGAAGAGTCATAGTATATTTTCCTGTTCCAGCGCCATCTAGAGTCTTAACCTCTTGAGCTCCCCATGAACCCATTAATGGTACCGAAATAGTAAGTGATTCCTTAGCATGCTTATTATATAAATTAACAACCTTTCCACCGGTAGGATTAGGCTTAGGAGCACTGTAAGAGAATACAGATAAATCAATATTAGTTCCGTCAACGATTACGCTTGCCATTTTGTTAGTATGATTTATATACATGGATTATCTTTAAATCAATTTTTTTTTTAAATATAAATTGAAATTAAATCCGGTCATAAGTATTTCTCTTACGATACATGCTAATCATTTTAATTAAAATATATTTAAAAAAACTATTCAAAAAGATTTTATAAATATATATATTATAATATAATATGACAGATAATTTAAAGAAACATAACAGCAATGAAAATTTAATTGAAAAATATTTATTTATTATTACAAACAAATGCGAATCACAAATTCCTATTTGTAAAAGAAAAAAAACAAAAATAGATGATGAAACAATAACTATTCCAACGATATTATCGTATAATGAATTATATTTAAATAATTATAACGTTACACAATTGAAAACATTTGCAAAATATTATAAATTAAAAATCAGTGGAAATAAAAAAGAATTACTAACACGCATTTATACTTATTTATATCTTTCTTCACACATCATCAAAATTCAAAAAGTCTTCAGAATGTTTTTGGTTAATAAATATAAAAAATTACATGGACCTGCTGCGTTAAATCGTAAATTATGTACAAATGCGAATGATTTTATTACATTAGAACCCATAGAAGAAATAAATTTTCATCAATTTTTTAGCTATAAAGATAACGACAATTTTATTTATGGCTTTGATATTAATTCACTCCATAATTCATTTTTAAAATCAGAACCAAAGAACCCTTATAATCGAAATCTAATTTCTCATGAAGTATTGAAAAATATAAAAAATTTAATTCGAATCAGCAAATTATTAAAAATTAATGTTAATCTAATTTTTGAAGATGACACAAAAAATTTATCAAATGAAAAAACTATTGAATTACGTGCGTTAACTGTATTTCAAAATATAGACTCATTAGGTAATTATTCGAATGCTGATTGGTTTCTCTCTTTAAACAGACTTCAAACTATAAAGTTTATGAGGGATCTCATGGATATTTGGAATTATAGAGCACAATTAGAATTTCAAATTAAAAGAAATATTTGTCCTCCTATTGGTGACCCTTTTAGAAATTTTAATTTTAATTATATACACACTGAAATGAACTTATGGAATATAAAAAAAACTGTATTAGAAGTGATCGAAAAATTAGTTAATAGCGGTATAGATAGAGATAGTAAATCTTTAGGCGCTTATTATGTACTAGGATCATTAACATTAGTTAATGAGAATGCCGCTTCATCACTCCCTTGGTTATTTCAATCTTTTAGTTATTTTTAAATTTATTGTAGAGAGACTGATTAATTGAATAATTAAATTAATTAAATTAATAAAACCATATTATCGTAATAATATATATTATTCGCTTAAAACTACTTAAAAACTACTTGATAGAGTATAGTATAATAAGATGCCTAAGAAATCATCTAATAAGACTGAGACTGAACCTGTCGCTACTCCTGCTACTACTCCTGTTGTTGAATCTGCCGCTCCTGTAGCAGATAAGAAGGCCAAGGCTCCTAAGGCTGCTAAGGCTCCTAAGAGCGATTCTGCTCCTGTTGTTGCTCCAGTTGTTAGTTCTGTAGCTCCTTCTGCTGATCCTGTTGTTTCTGCCCCTGTTCTTGCTGATACTCCATCTGGTGATGTTGAAGCCCCTCTTGTTGAACAATCCCTCGAATTCTTTGCTAAGCTCGGACAATTGAGTGCTATGATTTCTACTTTGAAAACTGAATATCGTGCCCTTGAGAAGAAGTGGATGCGTGAAGTCAAGACTGCTCAAAAGGTTTCTTCTAAGAGAAAGAGAAAGGCTGGTAACCGTGCTCCTTCTGGATTTGTTAAGCCCACTAAGATTTCTGATGAACTCGCTTCGTTTCTAGGTAAGGAGAAGGGAACTGAGATGGCTCGTACTGAAGTAACTCGTGATATTAACAAGTACATTAGAACTCATAATCTTCAAGATAAGGATAATGGTCGTAAGATTAATCCCGATACTAAGCTCTCTGCTCTTTTGAAGCTTAAGAAGAATGACGAGCTAACTTATTTCAATCTCCAAAGATATATGTCTCCTCATTTTGCTAAGGCTTCCAAGGAGGTTACCGCTTAAATTAGATACAAAAATAAATCCTAAAATCAAAAAAAATTATATCGTCCATTTGGACAACATAATTTTTTATTTTGATAAATTTAAAATACTTTTATATAATAGAAATGGATATAGAATTAAAAATTTATAAAACTAATAGAATAAATGAATTAAAACAACAATTTAACGGTAATATTAAA
>Ga0129336_10001765_pt1 | contig 13212 bp, 11 predicted proteins | sample CPB6_02_DNA_FD_96878 | JGI IMG/M metagenome (GOLD analysis project Ga0129336, IMG submission 96878) | Freshwater to marine salinity gradient microbial communities from Chesapeake Bay, USA - CPBay_Sum_0.6_0.2_DNA | ecosystem: Environmental > Aquatic > Marine > Coastal | place: USA: Chesapeake...
CAATCAAAAAGGATTTGAAGGAGAGCTTTTTTTAGGAGGAATGGCTGAGTTCACAAGAAATCTCTTGGTTTGCCAAGACAAAAAAGCAGTGCAATTACTAGATGTGGTAGAAAGCTTTAAAGATCGTTATCAAAAAGCAGCAGCCGATTTGCCCACTGCAACACTCATTAGCATGCTCAATTTGCTAACAGAAGCAGAGATTCAATACAAAAGCGCACGTAACAAACGACTTTTTATTGAAATGATACTGATACGGCTTTGCTACCTGCAACAAGCATTGACACTGAGTACTGAGGGAGAAGCCCTCATCAAAAAAAAAATGACTGATGTCTCGGCTGGTTTAAGACATAGTCGAATCATCCCCTACGGACCACGGCCAATTCCATTAATGGCTCAACCAAAAGTTACTGAGTCAGCTCCTCTACCCCGATTAGCCATCGATGAAGCTGTTTTGGATAAAACACCTCCTGCACCTGCACAACCTGCTGCAAAGCTGAATGCCCTAAGTAAAATTAGAGCGCAGTTTAAACAGGATAATTTGCAAAATACCGAAGCGCGTGTTACTCCGTTGGAGTTTGAATCATTAACAAAAGCTTGGAAAAGCTATACACAAATTTTGCGCGAAGCCAAAAATCCTGCTGTACAGCCTTTTGATGCAGCCACGCTCCGCATAATCGATGAAAACTCTTTTGAAGTGCTTACATCCAGTAACATTGAACAGCGTTTTGTCGAGGCGGAAAGAAATCAGCTTTACGCTTACTTACAAGACCAATTGCATAATAAAGCACTCCAATTTTCAGTGATTGCGCAGGAAAAAAAGGAGCAAATTCCTACTGAAGGTATTCTCACCTCCAAAGAACGTTATCAAGAAATGGTCAAGCGCTATCCTTTAGTTCAACAATTAAAGGAAAGACTACGTCTGGACCTCGATTACTAATCGGGGTTTTTATCTTAATTTCGAGCCCAAATTCGTTAGGGAATGGCCGAAGTGATCCTGATGCCCAGATTAAGTGATACAATGACCGAAGGGGTTATTGCGTCCTGGCATAAAAAAGTTGGAGACCGTGTAAAGAAAGGAGATCTGCTCGCTGAAGTAGAAACCGATAAAGCCACGATGGAGCTGGAAAGCTACAAAGACGGCGTATTGCTTCATTTAGGTGGAGACAAGGGAGCAAAATTGCAGGTGAACGACTTACTGGCTATTATAGGTAACGAAGGAGAAGACATCAGTTCACTTCTTACTAAACCTGCAGCCTCTGCAACGCCTGCAGCTACTCCTACCCCTTCAGCTACCCCCTCACCCGCTTCAACACCTACTACTGCATCCACAATGGATCTTTCTAAAATGGACGAAGTAGTATTAATGCCACGCTTAAGTGATACAATGGAAGAGGGCGTCATTGCCGGCTGGCATAAGCAAGTTGGCGATGCTGTAAAAAAAGGAGAAGTTTTAGCAGATATAGAAACAGACAAAGCAACGATGGAGTTGGAGAGTTATAAAAATGGCACACTCCTTTACATCGGTGCACAAAAGGGCGAAAAAATTAAGGTGAATAGTCTGCTTTGCATCATTGGTGAAAAAGGAAAAGTGGATGTGGACGCAATTGTTGCAGCATCAAAAAATAGTTCCCCCGTAACAACAGCAGCTGCTTCTTCCCCTGCACCAACTACAACAGCTCAGCCGGCTGCAGCTAGCACCACTAACCCCACACCAATAAGTGGAATGGATGCAAACGGAAGAGTTAAAGCTTCACCACTTGCGAAGAAAATTGCAAAGGATAAAGGAGTTGATTTAAACCTGCTTCGTGGAAGTGGTGATGGAGGTCGTATTGTAAAAGCAGATCTAGATAATTACAGTCCCTCTGCTAATGCTGCCGCCGCTCCTGCTTTACATATCCCCACATACACAGGACAAACCACCGAAGGCTTTACCGACATACCAAACTCTCAAATGAGAGGAGTGATTGCTAAACGATTAGCTGAAAGCAAGTTTAGTGCACCTCACTTTTATTTGAAGATGGAGATTAATATGGATAATGCGATCTCCGCCCGTACACAACTCAATGAGGCAAGCCCTGTTAAAGTAAGCTTCAATGATTTTGTAATAAAAGCAGTGGCATTAGCCCTTCGTCAACACCCTGCAGTGAATGCATCGTGGTTAGGCGACAAGATTCGTCGTTATCAACACGTACACATTGGAATGGCTGTTGCGATAGAAGATGGATTGATTGTTCCTGTGGTACGATTTGCAGACAACAAAACCTTACCACAAATTGCTGCCGAAGCAAAAGAATTAGCTTCCAAAGCCAAGAATAAAAAATTACAACCAAACGAATTCACGGGTAATACATTTACCATTTCTAATTTGGGTATGATGGACATCGATGAATTCACCGCCATCATCAATCCACCTGACAGCTGCATACTAGCCGTTGGAAGAATCAGTGAAAAAATCGTACGCAAAGGCGAAGGCTTTGCTGCAACACAAGTAATGAAAGTTACACTCAGTTGCGATCACCGAAGTGTAGATGGTGCAACAGGAGCTGCTTTCTTACAAACCGTAAAGAAATACCTAGAAAATCCCATTCAGTTGTTTCTCTAATTGGAGTAACGTAGCAAGGTTAGCTTTCCATCCATCGTTGACACAACTACCTGCTTTTTCCCAATAGGTCTTACCGTATTGACCATGGAATTATCAATCTTGTATGCCCATGCCGTTTTTTGCTTGACCGGATCCACTGCATAAACCACTCCGTTACGCGTTCCAAAAAGAATGTAGCCGTCTTGCTCTAAAATCATGGAAGGAACATGTTCATAGCCAAAGCCCACATGCATTTTCCAAGCAGCAGTTTGGGGCTGTCTACTAGTTCGATAAGCAACGATCGTGTCCTGCATAGACTTTCCGTAAATCCATTGTTGGTCTTTTGATAATCCAATTGATTCACGAACGCCTCCATCTTTTACTCGCCACACCGTTTGTCCATTGGTTACATCAATGGCTGTAGTATACCGATCAGGTGCCATAATGTATACAATACCATCTGCTGCCACAGGAATACAAGAGGCTGGAGAATAATTTCGAACAGATGTGCCATTATTCCATTTCCAAACCAGCTTTCCATTGGAAGTTTGAATTGCATATAAATTTCTATCCCAAGCACCCACAATCAATTTACCCTGGTAAAGTAATGGTGTGCTCACAACAGGACCATCTAATCCTTCAAAAGCCCAAAGCAGAGATCCACTATTTAAACTAATTGCAACGATGCGGTGATCACTCGTTCCAATAAAAACAGTATCACCAGATAAAACAGGAGAACCCAATACGGAACTATTGGCTTTCCATGTCCATAAGGTAGTTCCCTTTTTGAGATCCAAACAATAGACCCCGCCATCGGCAGAGCCTACCACTACTTTACTTTTATGAATGGCTGGTGAAGAATAAATAGGACCACCAGTGGAAAAACTCCATCGACGTGTGCCGGATTTTTTTTCATAACAATTGATCGTTCCTTCCTGATTGCCTACTACAATTGAATTGCCTGCTACAGCAGGTGTAGAGATAATATTTGCCACGTCACTCACTTGCCAATTAGCTTTTACTTGCGGATACTGTTTGTTGATTTGATAGGAAGGACGCGAAAAAGACTGCGTTTGTTTGGCAATCAATCCTCTTTGAATAGATACTGCATGCCAAACTGCAAGGGTCCTTCGCTCTGGTCTTCGTTCAGAAAATAAAATACTATCCGCACGCACTTCAACAATATTATAGCCGCCTACTTCCGCTTTTGCGCGAAGATTTGATCTGCCCATCACGCCTGGAATACCTTCAAAATCCATTTTCCGATTGGCATGTCCATGCCCACAAATAGCCAACCAAGTATTTTTTTGACGAATTCGATCCGTAATCTCATACCAATTATCTAATGAGTTATCTAAAGGATAATGATTGACCATGACTATGGGCGTTGTATCGGCCAGGGAAGCAAGTTGTTTATCCAGCCAATTGACTGCATCCCTTGGCACATGTCCGTCACTCATTCTCACATAGGGTCCGGAAGCACATCCAATGAATTGAACACCTTGAAAATTAAAGCTGAATCGATCAGCGCCAAATGTTTGTATAAAACCCAGTCCTCCACTTTCACTCCAACCAGTATCGTGATTGCCCGGAATGATATACCAAGGAATACGAAGACTATCGAGCAATTTTTTTGCAAGCGCTAATTCCTGGTTTGTACCTAACTCGGTAATATCCCCAGTCAACAAAACAAATGAAAGATCAGCTTGCGCATTGATATCTCGAATAGTTCTACGAAGATCCTCTTCTGCAACACCATCAGGTGATCCAATATGTGTATCCGTCACAAAAGCAAAACGAAAGGGTGTACGTTGTGATTGTGCGCTTAGATAAAGTAACAACAAAAGGCAGCAGGCAAAATTTTTCATACTGAAAAGTACTGAAATCAACGGGTAACTCCAGCGCTACTAATATTGCAGTACTTTTGAATATGCAGTCAGCAAAACCCACTCTAGTCATTGGTGCTTCTGAAAACCCAGAGCGTTATAGTTATAGGGCCATTCAAGATTTACAGAAATACCAACATCCCGTATGGGCCATTGGAGCCCGACAGGGAAAAGTGGGAGCAACTCCCATAGATACAACACAAATCGACTGCCCCTCCATAGATACCATTACGTTGTATTTATCCCCTGAAAGACAAAAGCCTTACTACGATTATATCCTTGCGCTGCAACCCAAGAGACTCATTTTTAATCCGGGCACCGAAAATGAGGAATTAGCTGACTTAGCAAAACAGGCGGGTATCCAACCCCTTGAGGCCTGTACATTGGTCTTGCTACATACAGGCCAGTATTAAAGTCGATTCACAATTTGATAACACAACTGTGAATATCTTCTGCGATTAAGTTGAAGAACTAAATCAATTCCTGCGGTAAATTAGGTAAACCTATTTACGTATGCAATGGAGAAAATTTAATGGCGATGCGGTAGAGCTCCCCATTTTTGAAGCCGTAGAAATTGCAATTCAACGAGAAACGAAGAAAGGAATCCGTTTAAAAGTTTGTATTGGAACCGACTCACAGGTAAAAGGAAAAGAAACTGAGTTTGCAACTGTCATTGTATTTCTGCGCGAAGGGCAAGGCGGTTTTATGTTTATCAGCAATGAAAAAACCAGACAGACCTTCACTATTAAAGAACGAATGCTGACAGAAGTTTCAAAAAGTATTGAGATTGCATATCAACTCTGCCCATTATTTAATAAGTACGATGTGGATATGGAGGTTCACGCAGATATCAATACAAATCCACAATTTAAAAGCAACGATGCGCTTCGTGAAGCCATGGGCTATATCTTAGGAATGGGGTTTGCCTTTAAAGCAAAACCAGAAGCCTTTGCAAGTACCAGTTGTGCCAACAAAATGGTCAACTAGTTTTAGCTTTTTATCAAGGTGCGAATATGATTTAGAATTTCTAATCGACCCACTTTAGTAACTGCGGAAGTCAAAAAAACAGGAGGCAGTGCTTCCCAGTTCTCCAATAACCGGTTCATGAATTGTTCAACATTTCGTTTTGTAGCACCGGGTTTATTCTTATCAATTTTAGTAAAGATTATACTAAAAGGAATTTGCCACTTCCCTAATTGATTAATAAAATCAATGTCAATAGGTTGAGGCTCGTGTCGGCTATCAATCAGCACAAATAAACTGACCAGATTTTCTCTTTTACGGATGTAAGATTCAATCATATTCCCCCAATTACGACGAGCCTTTTGTGATACAGTAGCGGCGTAACCATATCCAGGTAAATCTACCAGGTACCATTTTGTTTTATTGGTGTCAATAATATCAAAATGATTGATAAGGCGTGTTTTTCCAGGCGTTGCAGACGTTCGTGCAAGTTTGGTTGAGCCCGTGATTAAATTGATCAAAGAAGATTTACCAACATTGCTTCGACCAATGAAAGCGAACTCCGGCCGATCTGCTTTTGGACATTGCTTGTGGGTTTCACTACTTACCACATACTGAGCTTGCAAAGTGGGTTCCTTTTTCATTGTTAGCACGAAGTAAATACATTCAGGCGAAACCTCAAGACAACTCACAATCTGAGCCCGGGAGCGTACCTTTGCAATATGTCGCTTCCGCACGATTCCATTACGCCGCTTTCTGATTCAAACAAGGCCAAAAAAATACAGGTAGCCGAAATGTTTGACCGTATTGCAGGTCGGTACGACTTCATGAATCGCTTTTTATCGGCCCGCATTGATAAAGCATGGCGAAAGAAAGCCCTCTTAAAGCTCAAAAAAAATAAGCCTAAGCAAATTTTAGATGTCGCTACGGGAACTGCTGACTTAGCACTTATGGCCAATACCCTTTTAGAGCCTGAACACATTAAAGGAATCGATATTTCTAACGGAATGTTACAGCTTGGCAGAGAAAAAATTAAAGCCCTTCAATTAACAAACAAGATTAGTCTTGAGACAGGTGATGCCGAAACAATAAACAGTCCATCCGATTCGTTTGATGCAGTAATGGTAGCTTTTGGAGTACGGAACTTTGAAAATCTGCATGCCGGACTCACTGAAATGCTTCGGGTTTTAAAATCAGGCGGTCAATTGATGGTACTAGAATTTTCAACGCCACATAATTGGTTTATAAAATTCACTTACAACCTGTACATGCAGCAAATAGCTCCCTTTTTTGCTCGCCTATTCAATACCGATCACCAGGCTTATACTTATCTAAATAAATCGACTAATGCATTTCCTGACCGAACTACGTTTTGCAATTTGCTTAAGGAAGCGGGTTATACAGATGTGCGTTACGAATCGTTGACTTTTGGAATATGTTGTATTTACACTGCACAAAAAAAATAGCATTAACGCTGCTGATCACAGTGGGAGTTCTGACTAGTGCGTTTGCACAATTCAGTCAAAGCCAGTTGGAGATCAATCTTCCTGACCATGATAGTAAACCCTACTACTTTGGGATCACAATTGCTGGAAATAGTACACGCTTTCACACCAGTTTTCATCCTCGATTTTTACAAGATGACAGTGTCTTAGTTGCAGAGCCTACTAATACGGGAGGTGCCTCATTAGGACTTTCAGGAACGCTTCGCCTATCCAATCGTTTTCAAGTTAGATTTAATCCTCAATTGTTTTTCGCAGATAGAAGTATTCGTTATAAACTTAGCTATCCCGATCCGTCCTCTTTCAATGAAACTGAAGTAATCAAAAAAGTAGAATCCGTTATCATGTCCTTTCCCGTACATGTTAAATTTCAGAGCGACAGAATTGGCAATTTTAGAATTTATACACTTGCAGGAATCAAAGGGGATATTGATATGGCCAGTAACGCCAGAGCCAAACGGGCCGAAGAGCTTATAAAAATCGAAAAAAACGACTGGGGGCCAGAGTTTGGCGTGGGATTTAATTTTTATTTCCCCACTTTCATTTTTTCTCCGGAAATAAAAATCAGTAACGGAAGTCGAAACATTCATGCCCGAGACGAGAACTTACGCTTTTCAAGTGTAATTGATCGCATCCAAAGCAGAATGATCATTTTTGCTATTCACCTTGAAGGTTAAATGCACAAATCAGCCCTGCTAACTTGTCGTTGAAAAATCAAATCCAATCGTGATGCCCTCTTATATTATCCGCAATGTTCAAATTGTCAATGAAAATTCAATTTCAACTGCAGATGTGTTGATAAAAAATAATCGCATTGAAAAAATAGCACCAACAATTAATACTCCAGAGAGAGCTATTGAAATTGATGGAACCCATCAGCATTTATTACCGGGCTGCATCGATGACCAGGTCCATTTTAGAGAGCCAGGATTAACCCATAAAGCAAGTATCGCAACCGAAGCAAAAGCGGCCGTAGCGGGAGGAGTCACCAGCTTTATGGAAATGCCCAATACCATTCCAAATGCACTTACACAAGAATTATTAGAAGACAAATACAAGATTGCTTCGAAAAGTTCATTGGCAAATTATTCATTTTTTATGGGCTGTTCCAATGAAAATACAGAGGAAGTGTTACGCACTAACAATAAAAAGAATGAAATCTGCGGAGTCAAAATTTTTATGGGCAGCAGCACGGGAAACATGCTGGTAGATAGCCCCAATACATTAGATCGACTCTTTAAAAACACAGAACTTCTGATTGCAACGCATTGCGAAGACGAAACAATCATAAAAAGAAATATTGAGCTTTTAAAAGAAAAGCATTTACCACTTACCCCAGCAGACCATCCCCTAATTCGTGATGAAGAAGCTTGTTATGCCTCTTCGCTTTACGCTGTGCAATTAGCAACCAAGTACAATACACGATTACATATTTTACATCTGACGACCGCAAAGGAACTTGCCCTTTTTGGAAATATGCTTCCATTAAAAGAAAAAAGAATCACAGCAGAAGTTTGTGTACATCATTTGCATTTTACAGCCGATTACTATGCTCGGCTGGGCAACTTGATAAAATGTAACCCTGCTATTAAAGCGGGACACAACCGCGAGGCACTTTGGGAAGCTTTATTAGATGACCGTCTAGATGTGATTGCTACAGATCATGCTCCGCATACCTGGGAAGAAAAAAATGAACCCTACGAAAAGGCCCACGCAGGATTGCCACTGGTGCAGCACCCTTTGCTTCTCATGCTTCACTACTATCGTGAGGGAAGAATTTCGTTAGAGACCATTGTTCGAAAAATGAGTCATGCAGTAGCCGATTGTTTTCAGATAAAAGAGCGAGGCTATATTCGAGAAGGCTATTTTGCTGATTTGGTTTTAGTTGACTTAAATGCAAAGACTAAAGTGGAGCGCTCTAACTTATACTATAAATGTGGTTGGAGCCCATTGGAAGGAATGACTCTTCCTGCTCAAATCAAAAAAACATTTGTGAACGGAGAGCTGATTTATGCGAACGGTGAATTTTTAAGTCAACAAAACGGAATGCGATTACAATTTGATCGTTAAGTTGTACTGTTGCGCCTCGTTGATGAAAATATCAGCCTACGAAATTAAAAACAGTACTTTTCTATCTTGACCTTATTTCTTCCGTACTTTATATTAATGCATGTTTGTTACTGTTTTTGGTAGTGCATTGGTAGGGATTGAGGCACATTGTATACATATTGAAGTAAACTGGTTACTAACAGGTAAGTCTTCGACTATGGTGGGACTACCAGATAGTGCTGTTCGTGAAAGCCTGGAAAGAATTGAAAGTACTTTTAAAACAAATGGTTTCCGGTTTCCTAGAACTAAATTAGTAATCAATCTAGCCCCAGCTGATATTAGAAAAAGCGGGACAGCATTTGATCTTCCCATCGCTATTGGAATTTTAGCGGCTTCGGGACAACTTCACCACACGGACCTACTAAAAAAATATGTACTAATGGGAGAGCTAGCTTTAGACGGCTCTATTCGGTCCATAAAAGGAGCACTTCCCATTGTGTTGCAAGCACAAGAAGATGGATTTGATGGAATCATACTTCCTAAAGAAAACCTTAGTGAACTTTTAATAGACAAGCCATTTATAATTTGGGGGGCCTCGCACATACAGGATGTAGTAAATTTTTTTTCAAACAATAAACAGCGTCTTCATGCATTTAAAACGAATGAGGTGCCTTTTGAATCGGATGCTGAACAGGAAAATCCATTAGCCGAAATTTATGGACAAGCCTTTGCAAAGCGGGCTCTTGAAATTGCAGCAGCAGGTGGTCATCATTTGCTATTAATAGGCCCCCCAGGTGCAGGTAAAACAATGTTGGCAAAAAAACTTCCTACGCTATTACCTCCCCTATCTTCACAGGAAGCTATAGATACCTTTAAAATCTTTTCTGCAATTGGATTACCCGTAGGTTATGATGCACACAGTTTAAAAAGGCCTTTTAGAAACCCACACCATTCACTTTCAGATGCAGGCTTGATTGGAGGTGGCCGGTCACTTCTCCCCGGAGAAATTACATTGGCACATCACGGGGTCCTTTTTCTAGATGAATTACCAGAATTCAGACGTAACGTATTAGAAGCCCTTCGGCAACCGCTGGAAGAATACAGAATTGCTCTGTCTAGAGGCGGACAAACCCGTGTATATCCAGCCAACTTTCAGTTGATTGCCGCAATGAATCCCTGTCCCTGCGGTTATTTTACCCACCCCACTAAAAACTGTACTTGTCCACCAGGAACAATTTATCGTTATAGAAATAAAATTTCTGGCCCTTTGCTAGACAGAATCGATCTGCATGTAGAAGTGAAACCCCTCGACAAATCTGACGTATTAATCAATGCTAAACCCCCAAAAGGAAATATCATCGCAACGATTGATGCCATCAAAACAGCGAGGACCCTACAACAGGAAAGATGGAAAAAATTCGATAGGATCAATTGTAATGGACAGGCCACTCCTAAGGCCGTTCAGGAAAAATGTTTAATAGATGAAAATGGTAAAAAGCTAGTAGACCTGGCATTAACCAAGTTAAACCTATCCATCAGAGCCTATGACAAAATTCTAAAAATTGCACAAACTATTGCTGATCTTGATCAGGCCGAAAGAATCCAGTCCACGCATTTAGCAGAGGCAATTAGCTACAGAAATTTAGACAGGCAACAATTATAATTACTGTTTCAATGCGCATTTTAAACGACCTTTGCCGCAGTTTAATCCGTGTGCATGAAAATACTTTTTCGCTATTTAAAACCTCACCGATGGCTCGTAAGCCTCGTATTGATATTATCGGCAACCAACATTGGCTTTTCGTTGGTGGATCCGATCATTTTTGGAAAATTAGTAAACCTGGCGAACGATTTTTCGCAACATCCAGCGCAATACACGTATAAAAAATTCTTTTTCTCCTTCCAACCCCTTCCCCACTATGGTGTATTAGCCTTACTCACTGCCTCCATATCTGTTGCAATGGTGAGCCGAATTGCCAAGGCCTTTCAAGATTATACACTCAATTTAATTACTCAAAAGTTTGGAGCAGCCGTATTTACAGAGGGATTAAAACATGCCATGAAACTTCCCTTTCGAGAATTTGAAGACGCACGAAGTGGAGAAACATTAAGTATTCTTCAAAAAGTGAGAGTGGATACAGAGCGACTGGTTTCTTCATTTATCAATGTCCTATTCCCCGTTATCATAGGTATCATTTTTGTTGCAGTATATGCAACTGCTATTGATTGGAGACTTCCTATTTTTTACTTTGGTGGAATTTTTCTCCTTGTTTACTTCTCCAACTTATTTAGCAAAAAGGTGAAAGTAATCCAGAAAAAAATTGTTTCGCAAACAACTGCACTAGCTGGATCAACCACCGAATCGCTTCGCAATATCGAATTAGTAAAAAGTTTGGGACTCACCGAACAAGAAGTCGCCCGTTTGAATCGGAACACATTTAAAATTCTGGGGCTGGAATTAACCAAAGTAAAAAAAATCAGAAGTATCAGCTTTTTACAAGGCACATTTGTCAATACGCTTCGTCAGATTATTTTGTTTATGCTATTGGTACTAATCTTTCGTCATGAAATGAATGCCGGGGAGTTAGTAACCATGCAAATATTCTCCTTCTTTGTATTTGGCCCCCTACAAGAAATAGGAAATATCATCCTAACCTATCGGGAGGCGCAAACTTCCTTAGAGAATTTCAATCAACTAATGGAAAAGGAACCTGAAAGAGTACCCGCTACTCCAACACCGCTAGGAAGTATTGAAAAATTAGAATTTGAAAATGTAGGTTTTCAACACCCAACAGCAAGACAAAAAGCATTAAACGGAATCAGCTTTGAAGTAAAAACAGGAGAAACGATTGCGTTTGTAGGACCCTCGGGTTCCGGCAAAACCACTATGATGAAATTATTAGTAGGGCTGTATAGACCAGAGAGTGGAAGAATTCTCTATAATGGAATTGACGAAGACAGTATCAACTTTGAAGACCTTCGCAATCAAATTGGATTTGTTACACAGGATACACAACTTTTTTCTGGTACGATTAGAGAGAATCTCTTCTTTGTGAATCCTTCTGCAACCGAACAAGAATTGCTAGATGTTCTACAAAAGGCAGCCTGTCAAAATTTATTAAACAGGGCAGATAATGGCCTTGACACGATGATTGGAGAGGGTGGACTTAAACTATCCGGAGGAGAAAAACAACGTCTCTCCATTGCACGTGCCTTGTTACGTAAACCAAAACTATTATTATTTGACGAAGCAACTTCTGCATTAGATTCGCTAACGGAGGAAGAGATTTCATTCACAATTCGGGAAGTTTCCAAATCAGGAATACAAATCACCATTCTAATCGCTCATCGTCTCTCTACCATTTTACATGCAGATCGCATCTATGTTTTAGAGAAGGGAGAAGTCGTTGAGACGGGAAAACACGAACAACTACTTCAAGAAAAAGGTTTATACTATGCCATGTGGCGCCAGCAGATTGGGGAAAGGAAAGAGATTGCTGAATAAATTAACGAACCTGTTCCCGCCTAAAAGGGACGACTACGCGAATTGAAAAATTACGACCACGGTTGAACACTCCCATTCTTCCCGTATGAAGATTTTCAGCAGTGTACTTCAATCGACTAGTATGCGATAGCCACGCTACATCTCCAAGGTTTGTAGCAGCCAGATGAATGGTTGCTACTGTTTTTTTATTTCGATTAATCATCGAAAAACCTGCACCGGCATCAATCAATAAATAAGAGGGAGTTCTCGTTTCTGTATTGAACCCCGTGAAAAATCGATCCTGTGAAAAAGTTTGTTGCGCTGCCAGTTTAACATATACTTGGCGAAAAGAACCCCATCCTTTTTGAAAATCTCCTCTTATCTCTCCATTCCATCGTGGTGCGGGCATCAAAGGCAGTTGATTACTTCCTGCAATATCCGGGTCAATATCACTATTAAATTTTCCTCTAACCAATGAAAAGCTGTTCTCAATATGTAACCAATCTAATGGATGTGGATGAATATCCATGTTAAGTTCCAGTCCATGTAATTGTGCTGTATTTTGCTGAAAGGCAAAGGCAGTTAGTTCTTCACCATCTAGCATAAGGGTAGAATCTCCCCCTGCTACTGAATATAATTTTCGATAAAAAATAAAATCATTGATCTGATTATAAAAAGTGTTCAACTCAATTCCAAAATGTTCAAACTGTAACTCTAAACCCAAATCCCCTTGTAAACTAGTCTCAG
>Ga0129336_10001768_pt1 | contig 13208 bp, 15 predicted proteins | sample CPB6_02_DNA_FD_96878 | JGI IMG/M metagenome (GOLD analysis project Ga0129336, IMG submission 96878) | Freshwater to marine salinity gradient microbial communities from Chesapeake Bay, USA - CPBay_Sum_0.6_0.2_DNA | ecosystem: Environmental > Aquatic > Marine > Coastal | place: USA: Chesapeake...
TACCATATACGCTCACAAACCCAAACCAAAATAAAAACCTTATGCTCTGCCTAGCAAAGACCTATATCCCATTTACCAGTGAAAATCAATATTTTATTAAAATACTCAAACCATACGAGACCATAATTTATTTTCCTCACCATATACGCTCACAAACTAATTCCCAAATAAAAACCTTATGCTCTGCCTAGCAAAGACCTATAACCCATTTACCAGTGAAAAGTATTATAAAACGCTTTTTTATAAATATCACTTCCTTCAATACACCTTATTACACTTACTTTATATCCAAGTTCGTGCGCAAATCTCGTTTCATATTCTTTAATATAATATAACTTCTTTTCACCAACTTCAACACAATAAATATACTTAAATTCACTATAATCATATTCTACTTCCATAAATATATTAAATATTAAATAATTTTAAAATATTTTATTTTATTTTTAAAAAAGGATACATTCCATTTTCAACTTGGTTCATTAATTCGTATTCATATATGTCTATACTTAACTCACCAGCGCTTTTTCTTTTCCCATTTTCCTTTAATACACTTATTCCATATTTTTTAGCGTAATATTTAATTCCTTTATATTTATCTGGCATATATAATATATTAATATAATATAATGCCTACACCAACAGATCCAGAATTATATGAAAAAGTTAAAAGAAAAATAATGAAAAGTTATAAAAAGAATTCAGCGTTCGCATCGGGAGCAATAGTAAAAGAATATAAACAAAGAGGTGGTAGATATATTGAAGATGGTAAAGAAAGAAATTTAGAAAGATGGTTTCAAGAAAACTGGATTGATGTTAATCCATTATTAGGAATTACCGATGATGACGCATATCCTTTATTTAGACCAACAGTAAAAGTAAATGAAAATACTCCAAAATTAGTTCAAGATATACCTGTTAAAGTTTTAAAAAAACAATATAAATTAAAACAAAAAATTAAAGGAGAAGAAAATCTACCAGATTTCGATAAAGTTAAAGTTGGAGGTATGATAGTAAGAACAAATCCATTTGGGTTTTTATCCTGAGTTACCAGAGAATATTTATCGAAAGGTTGTTTGCCGAATAAGGATTATCTTTCCAATTACCTCTCATATTTGTCGCACGATTTAGGTATCTTTTTCTTCTCTCTAAATTTTTATGTTTAGTAAAGTCTTGAAAACCGATTTGACCGAAAGAAACCCATTTATTATTATTAGGATCATAAATATCATATTTCTTATCTTTCTTTTCACTTATAAAAAGTTCAACATCTTTTCCTAAATATTTTTCTGCTTGTTTTTGGGCGATTTCAGGATTAGACCATTTTTTTAATTCTTCTATTTTATTCATATATAATTAGATTATATATAAATCTAAACAATTTCAAGATCATAGGTTTCATCATAAATTCTAAATATTTCATCAAACACCCAAGATAAAAATAATGCCATATATATTTATACATTATTTTCTTTTTGTTCTTTTTCCTCAATACCAATTTCTAATTCTTTTTCTTCTAATTCTGTTTCCAACTCTACATTTCTTTTTACTTTTATTAAACCACAACATAACGATAAATCACTACATTTTGATTTTAAACAAAACTTTAATCCTACTCCAAATGCTCCAACTAAAAGAGTTGCTAAACTGATGAAAAATACACTATCATATTCGGTAGTCCAAGACATATATATATATACTTTTAAAAAAGTATGACAAAAAAGAAAGCGTCTCTTAGGGGCGCAACCCTAACCAGTTAAAGCAAATGTTCCTCGTAAATAAAATCTATCACCAACACTATCATAATGGATAGTGATTAGATTTCTACTGCCAGCAGTTATGGTCTGCGTTGTCGCCCAACTTGTTGAAATAGAAGCGCCTAAACCACCTGAACCACCAACAGCAATAGTATAGTCAGTTGTAGCGTGTCCTGTTAAAAATAAATTGAACGATCCATTTTGACCGAGATTGGTAAAGGTCATCGCAGTTATATTTCCTGTCATACTATAAGTAAAACTTTGAAAACTACGAGTTGCTCCAGCGTTTAAAGTTAAAGTTCCTGAGGAGAATGTCGCTGTTGAACTTGCGTATGAAAGGTTTAGACGAGTTGTAATCGTCCCAGTCCCACTGGTTATATTTGTAGAAGAAAGTGTTGAATTACCTACTGTAAGAGTAGCAGTATTAGGATTATAAGTTAATGGTGTTGTTACGCTGTCAATTGTTAGACCAATATTTCCAGTTCCAGATGCTAATACAGGATAATATGTAGAATTTACATCAGCGTTAATAATACTAACAGTTGAAGAGTTAGTAGCGCTCGTAGCGTTTCCAGATACATCACCTATAAATCTTGTTGCTGATAAATTACCTGAATTAGGATTATATGATAAACCACTTGTTTTTTGTAATCTACCAAATGAATTAGAAGCACTATCTACAAAAGTTAAATAATGAACCTGATTAGCGTTATTTGCTTGACTATGTATTGCTCCGTCAAATTGTTGAGCGTTTAACTGACCTAAAGACGGATTATAGGTTATATTAAATGATGCGTCATTAACATAAATAACTCTATTAAGTCCTGCTGTTAAAGACATATTCAAAAAATAATTACTATTGTCATTTAAATTGTTGGATACATCTATTAATGTTGCTGGATTAGATGTTGCTGTTATATCTCTCATAATATTATCACTAGGATCACTAGTTAATCTTAATGTATTTTCAATTTTTAAAATATTAGGATTTTGAGCAGACCTAGTCGCTACTAAATTATCCCATAAATTAAATAAATCATTCCATCTCCAATTTTGGTCTACTGCTGGATTTTCATCTCTAAAATAATTAATTTCTTTTCCATTTATAGTTAATTGATTAAAATTATTTCCTTGATATGTATATATTGAACTTCCACTATCTTCAATTATCGGTGTCGTCATATATTATACTTTTAAAAAAAAAATATATTTTAAAAAGTATAACAAAAATATGCCTAAATACTAATTATAAACAGAATTCCAAAGGGCACAAGGGACTGGAGTTATCACTGGCGTTATCACTGGCGTTGCGTTTTAATAATTATTTGTAGAAACTGGAGCAAAATACGCTGGAACATTTTGAGAAGCAGTTGTATTTGCGTTAGGATATGTAATTACATTCCAAGTATCAAAATTTCCCGCATTTGTAAAAGCATTTAAAGAACAGGATAATATTTCTGCTGATCGTGTCATACCCAATACAGATTGTTGAATTCCTGTTGTCGCACTAAATTGGTTCCAAGTTAATCTTAAAATATTAGTAAGACCATTTGGAAATGATGTTACTGTTATCGGTGTGAAATTTACAGTTGTATTTGTAGCAGTAGCGCTATTATATACTGGAATATTTGTTGAATTTGTAACCATATTTCCTAAACTTGTTGATCCTGCTGAATTGGAAACTGACGATGCTTGAGCAGTAACTCGTGTTGATGCTAAAAATCTTATATTCATTTGTATAATTAATTCACTACTACAACTAAACAGATTACCTATAATAGTTGTGTTATAAACACCGTAAATTGAAGTTTGACATAATACTCTAACATAAATATACCAAGAATTAGTGCCTGTTGTAGTAGCGTTAGATGGAAGAGGTAATATAATATCTAAATCTTGACTTGAATATGTCGCTACTGAAGCAGTTGTTTTATTTAATGAACTCAACCATTTTTGAGGGTATAATGTTGGAGTGGTTGGTATTGAACTAACTAAACTTTGTGTCCAACTCGTAGTTGCTAATCGTTGTGAATTATCATTTGCTAGAGGATTTGTAGTTAAAGTTGCTACCGCATTAAAGGATACATCATTATCAAATCTACTTTTTCCTATATGTTGAGTAATAGCATTAAAGGATACATCATTATCAAATCTACTTTTTCCTACAACTTGAGTAAAACCATTAAAGGACACATCACTATTAAAATCTGCTCGACCAGATACAGTAACTCCTAATAAATTTTCATTTCCTTGCGCTTGCGGAAATTTAAGATAATTTTGATTTAAATAACTAACAGAAACTCCATCTTCACTATCATCATAATAATAACTATTAAATATAGATAAAGGTTGTATATTTGTTGGTTTTGGATATGTTGCCATAATATATATATATAATATTAAGAAAAAAATATAGATATATTATAAATGTCAAAAGCAGAATTAGTAAATTGGTATGATGTAATTCCTAAAAAATATCTATTAAAGCAACACAATCCTAATTACAAAATTCATAAAATTAACACGCCATTCCGTATGCTAATCATAGGCGGTTCTGGGGCGGGAAAAACTCAAACACTTCTAAATATAATACATAATTTTAATTCAACATTCAACAATATCGTAATCGTGACAAAAAATAAAGACGAACCTTTATACAACTATTTAGAAGACAAATTAAAAGATGGTATTGAAATAAAAGAAGGAATAGAAAACGCTCCAAATTTAGACGATTTTGATAAAACAGAACAAACATTAATAGTTATGGACGATTTAGTATTAGAGAAAAACCAAAAAGCACTAGAAGAGTATTTTATAAGAGCAAGAAAATTAAATTGTTCGCTTATCTATATTAGTCAGTCTTATTACGCTGTTCCAAGAATTATTAGACAAAATTTAAATTATTTAGTTGTTAAAAGACTTTCATCTATTAAAGATTTATATAGAATTATGAGTGAATATTCATTAGGAGTTGATAAAAAAGAAATTAAAGCGATGTATGATAACGCAACACAAGAAAAGAAAGACTTTTTATTAATTGATATGGATAGCGATCCAAATGATAGATTTAGGAAGAATTTTAATGATATATATGATTTAAATTAAATAATAAAATAAAATTTTAGAAAAAATTATTCTATTTTATTAATATATAATGTTTGGATACGCAAAATCTAAGGCAGAATTAGAACAGATGAAAAGAGATTATCTTGAAAATCTAAAAGTAGAAATCGAAAATGCGAATATAATTGAAACAAGAAAACAAAAACCTTATGACGCTCCTCCTATCCCCCCTCAATATAAAACTGAAAAAGATATAAAGGACGATATAATGGGTTTAATGAGTGATTTAGCGTCAACAATTATAAATGAATTTGGATTTGGTTATAGTAAAGCAATAGAAGTAGTAAATAATTTTGGAGCAGATGACTTGATTAAATTAATAGCGTTATTTCCTACTTTTAAGAATGAAATAGGTAAAGATATTAATAAGAAAAAATTTAGTCAAATTGACGCTGACTTTCTTATTCTTAAATTGAAAAATTTTTTGAAAAAAACTAAAACCACATTTGGTTTAGAAAAAGCATTTGGTAAAGTAGATAATATTGATGATTTAGCGAAATATTTATTACCAAGTAGAAATGATATGGAAAATCTAAAAAACACTATTAAAAATAGTGATAAAGAAATAAATGGAAAAGAAGAAGCGATTAAATTAATAGATAATTATATTAATAGTTATCCTTCAATTGAAGATTATAAAAAATTAAGTCAATTAAATTTATTTGAAAGAACTGAATTAGCGCTTGAACTTAATAGAATAATGGAAGATTATAATATGCTTACAAAGAAAGATGTTGAAGAAATAATTAATAAATTAAACGATAATACTGATGATGAAATAGGATACGCTTTATTATCAAGATTAGGCGCTGTTAATAATAATGTTTTAAATTCTTTTAAAAAAAAATGGAATGAAAAATTAATACCTATTTCTAAAAAACCTCTTAAATTAGGAGAGGAAATTAAAAATAATATACCGTCTGGAAGTAGACTTGTTGCTGAAAATATAGATAAAAAAGTTGAAGATTTTGGAAATATATTAGTAGATGCTATTGAATTAGAAGATGAAGTAGAAGGTTCAAGACAAAAAAGAAATTTGAAAAATATACAAATAGATATAGAAAAAGTGAAAGAAAAATTTAAAAATAATCCAACAGAAAAAAATAAAAACGATCTTATTTCTACAATGGAAGAAGGTGTTTCTATGGTAGACAATGAAGTTATACAAGAAGAACTAAGTAGTGTAGTAAATGATATTGTATCAAGTGAAACAGTTCGAAAAGTAGAAGAAGAAAAAGATGAAGTTCAAGATGAAGATGATAATGAAAATATTAAAGAATTACAAATAATAAGCGAACCTAATATTGTTGAAGAAGCAACTGGAAGTATTGAAGAATTATTAGATAATCCAACTCCTACAGAAAATATTATTATGGGAATGGAAGAAATACCTACTCAACAACCTGAACAAGAAACAATAGAAAAAGAAGAAGAACAATGGATAACATTCACTCCATTAGGAGAACGAAAAATAGATGGTGTTATTACAACTGGAGAATATAATGATTTTGTAAGAATAAATCAAGATAGTATTAATAAATTAGAAAATAGACTAAGAGAACTCGCTTTTTTTGAAAATTACTCTGCTAGTAAAGGACCTACTAATTTAAAAAAAAAAGAATTATTATATTCCATATATAATGGTGTGTTAGCAGCAATGATTAATAAAGGGTTTAATATTGAGAAATATTTAATTTATTATAATGAAGAGTTAGAAGAATTTGAAAGTGCTAAAAATAAAACAGAAATTTTTGGTGATGCTTGGGTGAAATTAATGTTAAAAATAATAAATATTTATAGAATTAAAAGTGGTATATTGTATAATATGGAAAAACAAGAATTATTTAATCCTGTTATTGATTTAGATAAACAACCTATTAATAAAAATAATATATTAATAGAAGGTTTCGGTTCTAAAGCAACGCTTCTACGACAGGAACCATTGGGACCTTCGGTTAAATCGAAAAAACAACAACACCAGTCCCTAAAAGGTCGTATATCAGTTAAAAAACTTATTGGAAAAGGTATTGAAGTAGAACAAGAACCTTCATATAGAAAATTCGGTAAATATGTTATTCATTATCCTCATCTAGTATCTAGAAATGTATTGAATATTAAATATCCAAGTCTAGGTCAAGTTCCTAATATTAAACAAAAAACAATAAGCGATGATTATAAAAGTCTAATAATGGATATATTTGAAGGTGGCAAACTAAATCACAGACTATTTAATGTATTAGATGATGATGAGAAAGAGCATTTTCATTGTGTATGTAAAGGAGCAGGTTTATTAGAATATTTTAAATTAAAAAGAGGTGATACAGATAAAGAAAAAGACGACATTGATAGATTTAATGTATTAAGAGGTTCTTTTGTAGCAGGTAATAATAGTGAGAGTGTTATAAGAGAATTAAGAGCGTTAATATATAAATTTATTCAGGAGAAAAGAGTTACTAAAAATGAAGGTTTAGGAATGTTAATGGAACTCAATTAGGGTTGCGCCCCTAAGAGACGCTTTTCTTAAAAGTTATAAGCAACGCTACCTTCGGTTATAAAAAATAGTTTATAGTCGATTTAGAAATATTTTTAAATATTTTCATTATATTTTTTTAAAAGTATATTGTATAATGAAAACTTTAATTTTAAATAGTTCAAATGTAGTTGAAGGTTCTAATAATTCTAAATTTAGATATCTATTCCCAAATGGAGGTTATAACTTTAAAGATGACTTTATAGCAGTTCAAGAATTAGCGATGTATTTTAGCACTTTTAATATTACTGCCGAATATGGGAATAATACTTTTAGTTATATATGGGTTGATGGAACAACAAATACAGTTACTATTCCTGATGGTTATTACTCTATCAAATCCCTTAATGAATTTTTTCAAAGTGTAATGGTTACTAATACTCATTATTTAGTAAGTAATACTGGTTTCGTATATTTATTAGAAATAGTAATTAATCAAAGTAGATACGCTATTCAATTAAACTCATACAGAATATCGACAAGTATAGCAACAACTAACTCTTGGACTTTACCTTCTGGAGCAACTTGGGTTCTACCTACTAACGCTATTGTTCCTTATTTCGTTATTCCTTCTACTAACTTTAGAAGTTTAATAGGTTTTTCAGCAGGTCAATATCCATCTGGTTCGATATCAGGAACTCCTCCAAATCAAACTCAATCTCCTTCTTACGCAACAGCGCAAAGTTTTCTTTCTTCTTCTGCTCCTCAAGTTACTCCTTATAGTTCATTTTTAGTTTATTGTAGTTTAGTAAATAATAGAGCAGTTATTCCTAATCAATTAATATTTTCATTTACTCCTTCAAATGTAACCTTCGGTGCTTTAGGAACATATCAAGTTAGTGAATTAGCGTGGAATAAAGTTGAAGACGGACAATATAATGAATTTGTAATTGAATTTAGAGATCAATTAGGAAGACAAGTTAAATTTCAAGACCCAAATACTTTAATAACATTAGTTACTAAGAATAAATATGAGACATACTAATCCACTTTTAAAAAAATTGGAGGAAAAATATATATTTTCTAAAGGTATAGTATAATGAAGATATTTCTAAGAAATAGTAGCAAGAATTTAGTAAGAAACGGAGGTAATGTTTATAATATGAAAGATAAATTTACTACAACTGGAAAAGGTTTGACAAAAGAATTTTATGAAAATACAGATGTTAAAAAACCTAGTGAAGCGTTATCCAGTAATCACAATAACAAAAATATGTTGTCATCTGTTAAAATTAAGTCATCTAATCCCAAGAAATATATTTCTTTTAATATTTAGGTAATTTATGAAATTTTTTATCTTTTCATAATTTATAATGGCAGATAATTTAGTCTATGAGGAAAGCGTTCAATCTGTAGTTGATACGCAAGATTTCATTTCTAAAAAATGGGTTTATGTTAATGATAACAATAACGGTAATTATTCTTCGCAAATTGTAATTGATACTACACCTCTAGCAAACAGCGGAGGGTGGGTAAATTGGCAGGAGGGTTATATTTTAATGCCTTTGCTAGCGCAATTGACTGCTGAAACCGCAGGTAATATTCCTGCTAATAGTCCTACTGTTTTGAATTCTTGGGCGATGAAATCAGGTTATTGGCATATGATAAATTCTATGACTGTTGAATTTAATAATCAAAATGTAGTTCAACAAACTCCTTTCTTGAATATATTTAGAAGTTTTAAAGCACTTACTTCATTTAGTCAAGATGATCTTAAAAATCACGGTTCTGGAATTGGTTTTTATCCTGATAACGCTGGTTCTTGGGAATGGACAGATGCTTCAGGAACAACAATAAATACTTACGCTAATGGTAGAGGTTTAAGTAATAATAGAAATTCTCCTAATTTAAGAGCGTCGTGTCCTATTACTATTGCGGCAAATCAAACAAGATTAACTAGTTTTGTAGGTTCTCCCGCTGCTGGTTTAGTAAACACTCAAACTACTGCTGCTGGAGGCGCTGGTAATCCTAGTGACGCTATATTAAGCGAATATTCTTATAATGACGGTATGCTTCGTAGAGGTGTTTGGAATTCATATCTTATTCCCGCTACACCAACAAATCAAACTTTAATTAATAATAAAGCGACTTGTGACGCTACTTATAGAAATCATTGTGTAGTTGATGGTGGTTGCGCTTCTTGGTTTATATACGCTAAGTTGAGATTGAAAGATTTACACGATTATTTTGAGAAAATGCCTTTACTTAAAGGTTCTACTATTAGATTTTTAATTAATACTAACCAAACTTCTGTTAAATTTAGTGTCGCTGCTCCTGCTGCTGTCGCTGATGCTTCTGGTAATATGGTTGGTGGTAATCTTGTTATTACTTCAGCACCTAATATCAACGGAGGTTTGTCTTGTCCTTTTACAATTGCTTCTAATGATATTAGTCAAGGTTGTTCTTCTCTCACTGCTGGTGAATATCAATTATCTCTGTCTATTGTTTCTAATCAATTTACTCAAAATAATGTTGTTACTAAATCAACTAGTTTAAGGTCTTGTCGTCTATATGCGCCTGTATATAAATTTACTCCATTGAAAGAACAACAATATCTAACACTTGCTCCTACTAAGAGAGTTAAGTATAATGATATATTCCAATATCAATTTAGTGATGTTGGAGCAAATCAACCATTTAACTTTTTAGTTACTAATGGAATTTCTAATATTAAGAGTGTTCTTGTTATTCCTTTTGTTGCTCGTAAAGCAAATTCTTGTTTATCAACAGCAGGAGGAGAGGCAAATGGTTTATCTACTTTTGTATCTCCTTTGTGTTCTTCTGGCGCTACTCCTGATCCAATTACTCTAACTAACTTCAACATTATGGTTTCTGGTGTCAATTTATTTCTCAATAATGAACAATATGATTTTGAAGCGTTTACACACGAACTTGCTATGTCTAACCAATTGAATGGTGGTCTAACTACTACTTTAACTTCAGGTCTAATTTCTCAAGAAGATTTCACTAGAGGTATGAGATACTATTATGGTAACTGTTCTCGTATTCTTCCTGCTGAGGCAGGTGTTAGTAGAAGTATCCAAATTGTCGGTCAAAATGCTTCTAATATTGCTTGTGATCTAATGGTCTTCGTAGAATTCGAGAGGGAACTTGTTTTGGATATGACTACTGGTGCTAAGATTGCTTAAATCCACTTTTCCTAAAAGTGGAGCAAAATTTAGTATTATTTTAGGAACTAATTATTTTTTTATACTTCTTTTTTAAGCGTTGCTTTAAGTATAGTAATCAAGTAAATTAGAATAATACGCAAAATATTTAGAATAATATGTAGAAAAATATTTACATATTATATAATGTCGTATATACCGCATCAAATTCATTTGACGCCAGCGCAAGCAAAAAAGTTAGTTCAAGGTGGAGCAATTAATCTACCTTTAAGACAAATGGGAAGCGATAAAGGAAGTGAAGTTATTTTACTAAAACCTTCTAACGCATCTAAACTATTAAGTAGTTTTAAAAAATCAAAAGGATTAAGACTTATTTTAGAACCAGATGAAATTAACGAAACTATGATGAATGGTTCAGGTATTAATATTGGGAAAGCATTTAGAAGTTTAGGAAGACAGATTAAAAGAGGAACTAAAAAAGCATTTAGAGAAGTAGATAGAGCAGTACTTAAACCAGTTGCTAAAGGATTTAAGAAAGAAATTGTTGATAGTGGAATAGGTAAAGAAATCGCTAAAGGTCTTATTGACGCTGGAACTCAAGTTCTTCTACCCGCTGCTTCAGGTGCTTTATCTGTTATGATGGGTGATCCTACAGGTAAAAGTGGCGAAATTTTAGGTTCTATAGCAGGACAACAACTAGATAAATTAGCAGGTAAATATGGATACGGAATTATGAGCGAACAAGACGCAAGAAAAAAGTATATGTCTGTTATTAGATCTATGAGAGGTAAAACTGAAAAAGAAAAAGATATTATAAGAGGTTCAGGATTTTTTAGAACTTTGAAAAAGGTAACAGGTATAGGTAAAAAACAATTTTTAGGTAGCGCTCGTAAAATGGGTAGAGCACTTGTTAAAAATGGAGCAGAAGCAGTAGGACAAGCAGTTGCTCAATATTCTAATGATCCTGCTCTAGGTATGGCACTTCAATCATCTTTAGAAAAAGCAGGTAATATGTCTGTTAATTCATTACAACCAACTAAAGGAAAACTTGGTATTAAATTTAACGCTAAGAAAGGTTTGAAATCATTAAAAGGTGATATTGAAGATTACGCTGCTGAAGCAATTGATAAACAACTTGATAAACTTCCTCCTGAAATGAGAAATGTTGCTGAAAATGCTCTAGCAGGTGAAATTCCTAGCGCTGCTGATGTTATCCAAGAAGTAGTTATGCCTTCATATGGTTTTGGAATGAAACGAATGAAAAAAGGAAGAGGCGCTACTCAATCTAAAGCATTTAAAACTGCTCTTAAGAATAGATTTGGTGGTCTTAAACTTACTAATGATGTTCTACCTAATCAAAGTATAAGTAGTGTTAAAGGAGCGCAACTTGATCCAAGAGTTAAATCAAATCCTATTGAAACTCCTAGTGATTATGGTTTTATGTCTCCATATTTGAGACAAGATAGTCCAGCGATGAACCCTTTTATTCCTGTAAGTTATGTTCAAGAAGGAGGAGTAAGTGGAAAAGGACTATATTATGGTAAGGGACTTTTTTAAGCAACCGATTTTTTAAAGAGACACTTTTTTAGGAAATATTAAGGAATTTTTTTCTATATTTAGTATATAAATGGAAAATAAACCAAAAGTCGTCATACCTATATGTAAAAAATGTTTAAATAAATTTTCAATAAGAGAAAAAAGTGAATGTAAGACTTGTTTAAATAAATTTCATTATAATTGTTTATTGAAAGACGGTAATTGTGTTGATTGTAATTTTGCTATGAGAAATAATATTCGCAATAGACAAGACATTGTAATTTTGAAAAGTGTAATAAACCAAAGGTAGCGTTGCTTAAAATAAATTTATTTTCTATTTCTATATTAAAATGCTAACTAATTTTGATATAGAAGAATTGTGTGATAGACTTGATTTAAATTTGGTTGGGATAGTTAATAAAGATAGACTTGATACACTTGATAAAACAATTGGTTCTTATTACATTAATCTTCAAGATTTTGACGCTGGTGATGGAACTCATTGGGTTTACGCTAGATTATATACTGATGACGATAGTGATGATGAAAATGAATATTCAGTAGTTAAATGTTTGTATTTCGATCCATTTGGATTAGATATGCCTACAGATGTAAGCGAATACTTTAAAGAATTTAAACCTATACCATTTAATAATAGACAAATACAAAATATTAGGAGTTCTCAATGTGGTTGGTATTGTGTATGTTGTGACTATGACCTTACTCATAAAAGAGTAAATGATAATTTACTAGATGATTATCAAGATTTTATAAACTTATGGTCTTCAAATCCAGAAGATAATTTAGAACTATTAAAAAAGTATTTTAAACCACTCTAATATTGAAACCACTCTAACCGAAGGTAGCATTGCTTATAACCAATCTTTAGCGTCATTTATAACCGAAGGTAGCGTTGCTTATAGTGAATTCATTTTATAACCGAAGGTAGCGTTGCTTTTAGGAAATAATACTGATTGAATAATTTTCATATATACTATATTTAGAAATTTTTTTTCTTAATATACTATATAAAAATGGAGAATATTGTTTTATCTAATGATGATATCAAAAAGTTAATTCAAAATAAAATTATTAATCCTTTTGTTCCTAATAATCCTAATGGGATAACCCCTA
>Ga0129336_10001770_pt1 | contig 13202 bp, 12 predicted proteins | sample CPB6_02_DNA_FD_96878 | JGI IMG/M metagenome (GOLD analysis project Ga0129336, IMG submission 96878) | Freshwater to marine salinity gradient microbial communities from Chesapeake Bay, USA - CPBay_Sum_0.6_0.2_DNA | ecosystem: Environmental > Aquatic > Marine > Coastal | place: USA: Chesapeake...
GAAGAAACGATCTGAGTAAACAATTGATTCGCCTATGCTGAGTGTAACACCTTTCTTGGGAATAAGTGTTGCTGTATGTGTTACAAGATAAGATGGTATATACTGCTCTCTTCGTCCTCCATACACGTTATTCCCCAAATTATAGATCCTGCTGCTGTCAATCATATTCGATTGCAGCCAAGTATGAGCATAATTAAACACAAACCACTTAACAGGCTTGTAATCCAATCGAATAAAGGGAAAGCTTGGAATTTTATTTCCAAGAACTATTTTCCCACGTTGACCATAGCCCCAGTTAACATGATCATTGCCAATGGTAATGGTAAAATGCTTACCCTGATATGCCAGTGCTGTCCTCAAATCGGCAAAATTGATGCTCTTGTTCTGATTCGTATCCAATCTCAATCCTGCAGTTTCCTCCGTAAAATATTGATTGACATTAAAGCCCTCTCCGCCCCTTGTAATGTCCCTGTAATACATCTGAAATGCCAAGTGCTTACCCATGAATATTTTTGTTTGAAAACCGTTTCCATATTCATGGGTTGATTTTCCGGATCCGGATGTAATTCTAGCGCCACTGACTGGATCAATCTGCATATAAAATTGTTGATTGCCAATAGCAGCACCTCTTAAGCGACCATTTAGGTCTTTCTTAAAAAGGGATAGCGGCTGACCAATGCTATCGCCAGATTTGAACGGCATGGAATATTCTTTCAAAAAAAAGTGCAACTCAGCTTTCTCAATCTTATTCAAATATGATTCATGTGATTTCAACTGATGAAGGGCTTCCAAAATCTGTGTCTGCGTGAGTGGAAGCACTACATCATCCAGTGCAATCACTCCCTTGTCTGCCATACGTGTCAGATAAGGATAGACCATCGATCTGGTATCCTCCCAAAATGCCTGAGCAAAGGAGATGACCCGAAATGAGATGAAGAAAATAACCAGGAAAATTCTAATACGCATGATCGTCGCCTTTGAACATATTAACTACGGTCTGTAAAATGATCTGAATATCCAAAAGAAAGGTCCAACGGTGAATATAATAGAGATCGTAATTCAATCTTGTCTGCATATGCTGTAAATCACTCATCTCCCCTCTTGCCCCATTCACCTGAGCCCAACCGGTAACGCCAGGTTTGATCAAATGTCGCATCAGGTAACTGTCAATTTTTTGCATGAAGTCCTCGTTTTGAGGTGTGACATGTGGACGTGGGCCCACCACTGACATAGAACCAAAGAGTGCATTGAAAAATTGAGGCATCTCATCGATGTTGTATTTCCTCAACCACTTGCCCACAGTCGTTACCCTTGGATCGTTTCTCGTTGTATGCTGAAAAACCTCTACATCACCGTTGTTTTGAAACATTGTCCTGAACTTTATGCATTTGATCATGCGATTGTTCATGCCCCATCTTTCCTGTACGAAAAACACAGGACCTTTTGAATTTATTTTAATGAGCAAGGCAATGATGGGGAATAGCCAACTTCCTATTAGTAGAAGAAAGATTGAACTGAAAAGAATATCAAAAAGGCGTTTTAAAAATTTATTTTCAAATTTATCCAATGGCAAGGCCCTTAAATTGATCACTGGAATAAGTCCAATCTGATCAATCTCAAAAGAAGTTGATGTGTATTGATGGTAGTTTGGAACGATATATGTTTTGATTCCTTTGGCATCACAGGTGTCCAGGTAAGACCTGATCTCAGACTCACCCAATTCGGGAAGGGCAATGATCAATTTATCAACTGAAATATTATCTATTACTCCCTTTAACAAAGTAGGCTGACCAAAATATGGAACATCTTTTACACTTCCATCAACCTCGCTTAAATACCCCACACACCTATATCCAAGGTAAAAATGCTTTTGAACAGTCTGAATCAGCTCCTTCGTACTTTCAGCAGTACCGATGATCAGTAATCGCTGAGAAAGCGCAATATTGTTGTAATAACTCCAGTGGATTCTTTTTCTCACAAAATACTTCAACAACAATTGTGAAAGTCCGAATGAAACCAACAAAATAACCAATGACCCTGTAGAAATGGGCTTCTCATACAGAAAAACGTAGAGTATCGCTGCGATCAAAATAAACTGGCTGAACAAGGCATTGAAAACGAAAATAACCTCCTCAGAAAATTTACTGGTATTTCTGTCTTTGTACAATTTGGTAAAAAAAGCTGATGCGAACCAAGTAAGACAAAGAATCAATAAATCCAGATAGATATTCCCAAAAATCTTTTCATCAATTGCATACCCTGTTTGTTGCAAAACAAAAAAGGTTCCAATCAATAAGATAGCGTCTACCAATCTGCGGTTGTTGTGAATCAGCAACATCCAGTCTTAATCTTTAAAAATCAATGAATTAAGGCTTCAATATAATTCATTTTTTTGAACTCATCGCTCAATTGGAATTGCCCTACATATGGCAGCAATTTCTAATGCGGCCTGTTGCCATGAATATGACGCCAATACTTGGGGCTGCCGCTGAACTGCATCTACAATTGCAGGATCCCCTGCCATGATTTTTTGAATTACAATGGACAATTCAGAGATATTAAAAGGATCAAAATATATCGCCCCGTCTTTACCGATTTCAGGAAGAGAGGAATTGTTTGCAGCTGCTAATGGCAACCGAAACCTCATCGCCTCCAATATGGGCAAACCAAAACCCTCATTATAAGAAGGGAAAACATATCCCGAGGCATTTGCATAATACCCTGAGAGCGATGCATCTGAAAGATAGCCCATCAGATGAACCCTGTGTTTCAGCCCCAATGCAGCTATCTTTTTTTCAATGGCATCAGCATCGTTATCGTGATTTGAGCCGGGAGCAGCTCCAACCAATATCAGCTGCCAATTGGAGTAGTTGAAAGACGTTGCTTTGCCAAATGCCTCAATCAAAAAAGGGAGGTTCTTGTGCTTACTCAGCACACCAACATGCAGCAAATAAGGATTGCGGTCTTGGATTCCTGAAATATTTTTTTCTTGTCCTCCTAATACCAACGTTTTGGGTGCCTCGTAAACCACTTTTATTTTGGATGGACTCGTATTAAGCAACTTTTCTAATTTGGCTTTTACATAATTGGAGGGAACAATAACGCAATCAGCTTTTTCGGCAGCAGGCACTGCCCAATGTTGAAATAATTTCAACCAAAATTCATTGTAGTGATGTGGATATTCCCAAAAAAATGCATCGTGAAATACTACTAGATGTTTCAAATTTCCCTTCAATAATGGAAGAAAATAATCCGTACATATCAGTATATCGCAACTTTTGCATCTTGCTAAAAAAGGCAAGCTGAATTGTTTCCAGCAAATAAATTGCAGGTGCTTGAAGATCTTTCCAATTTTCCCTTTGATTCGAATAATCGGTAAAAAAGGATTGAGCTCTATCAATGTGATATCATTTGGAGCAGCTTCTTTGAAAGCGTTTATCAATTCAACCAAATACGTTCTTGATCCGGTTTTTGCAATAGAGAGGTCTCTGCAATCAATCCCGATCCGAATATGGTTGGATTTATATTTCAATGAATGGATGCTAATAGTTGAACAATGTTTTTTTCAAATACATCAAGGGTATAACATTCTTCCAATCTTTTCTTTCCATTTTGACCATACGTTCCACGTAATCGCGCATCCAATAGCAATGGTGTCATTTTCTCAGCAGCAAGCTTGGGATTATGTATTGGAATATGAATACCTGTATTTCCATCAACTACCTGTTCCAATGCCCCACCCTGAGCTGTTGCAACAACTGGTATGCCAAGTGACATGGCCTCTAGCACAACGGTTGGAAAAGGATCTGGCTTGATTGAAGGAAGAACAAACAAGTCAAGTCCTTTCATGATTTGTGGGATATCGGTTCTGTAACCTAAGTAATATACTGAATCTTGTAATCCATGCGATTGGATTGTGTCCGTCAATTTTTTATACAAATACTCATAGCCGGCAAAAGCATCTCCAACAATCACAAAATGAAGATGGGAATGTTTGCGCAGTAGCTCTTTTGCAATTTCCAGAAAATAAAACTGACCCTTGTGCAAATTCAGCCTGCCCACCATTCCAATCAGCAGGTGATCATTACCGATGTTTAATTCTGTTCTGATGGTTGAATGGACTTGATCTGTGTTTTGAACGTGAATTCCATTGTAGATTCTTTCCAAGTGATTGCTGCCCAGGAAGGTTGACCAATTCTCGTAAACTGCATCCGATACGGCAATCGCTTTCATTGATGTTGACCTGATGATTAAAGAAAATACCCGATGCAGGAAAGAGCCTGCAGGGTCCATGATCTCATGCAGGTGCCAAACATTCGGAACACCAGTCGCTTTTGATAATAATCCCCCGATGATAACAGGAGTGGTATTGGAATAGATCAAATCAATCTGATCGCGCTTGATCAATTTGCGCAGCGCAAAGAATGCTCCTGTCAATACTTGGATACGATTCAATAGACCCGTAACATTCATATACCTTTTCCTCAATACCCCTAAACGAATGATGCTGGCATCAGCGCCGATTTCCTGAAACAATTTCAATAAAGGACCTTCTTCAGAAACTACAAGGTGAACATGATGTCCTTCTTGCCTCAATTTCTTCGCTACCAAATAGAGTATTTTGGATGAGCCGTAAAGATCCGTCGCAACATGAAGCATCAGTATTCTCATTCAGACGATCGTTTATTGATCCATTCGATGGTTTGCACAATATTGGCTGCTGATGATGCGCCAAATAAAATCGATTCAACTCCTTCTAGATTAACAACATACTCAACAGCTTCTTTTGGAGAAATGAATCCTCCTCCAAAGATTTGCATAGCAATTACTCTGTTTTTCTTTTCAGCAAGTACTTTCTCATACGCATGCTTTCCCCCAGACATCCGAAATCCTTCTTTGTTGATAGAAGCACAAATAATCGGTTGTTCAATGCCCAGATTTTCCAAAACATCTGATAGTAAAGGAAGATTCATGGTAATGAACCCTGCTTCAGCGCGGTACTTTTTCTTAACATAGGCATGAAAAGAAGCCAATAGTCCGTATGCTTTCAACCCCAATAGTAAATCAGTTACTACATTTTGTAAAAAAATTACAGGAGTATCTATGCCGTGAAACATTTTCATTTCCGCATCTACCAGCAACTCCATCATTTTTTCGTGGTCATCTGACAAGTAGGCCATACCGCCTTTGAAGGCAGTTGTAAAAATATTTCCTGGCATATACGCTTTCAATGCACCAACAATTCCCAACTCAGTGACTGCGTTGGCATATTTATGTGCATACGGCATGCAGGGATATATTTTGTATGCTTTGTAATTATCAGGATGTTGTCGAATGTACTCGCAAATATGGAGGATCCTGTCGTGCGTTGTGCACATGAACGTTTGAACACCGGCAGATTTTACAATATCGAGTGTTTTGATAATGCTCGCATCCGTTTTAAATTTCATCAATTGCTCGCGCGACTTTTCGTCTGAAGCATGGTTCACTCCAAAAAACTGATTGTCTCCAAATAGTATTCTTTCCATCCGATCAATTGCTTTTTCTGATGAGTGAAATGGCACGGTCTGTTTTGGCAGCATCCTTAAAACTATTCTGACCAGTGGTTCTGTTTCTCTTAATGGATTCTACGAAATAATCCAGCTGTGCGCTGTATTCTTCACCGCGTAAGTAAAAATCAACTGGATGCTGTAAGGTGCCGATTGATCGGGTATTCCAGCCAATCTCGTAGATTTCATCTTTTACTGTTTCGTTCAGGTAAAGCTTCAATTCTGTTGCATCTACTATTAATTTACCGTTTGTGCCCAGCACTGTAATTTTAGTTGACATCTTTCTATAGGTGGCATCGCTCCAGTTCACAGACAAGATGCCACTTAACCCAGATTGCAGATGCAGGGTGCTATACACGGCATCTTCTACCTCTTTTGAATATATCTTCTTTAATTCAACCCCAGAAACTTTTACAATTTCCCCTAAAGAATAATTCACCAAATCAATTACGTGGGAAGCATAGTCGTACAAACAACCTCCCCCTTCATCCGGCTTAGAGCGCCAGGTGGAATCCTTTGATTTTGTAACCACTGGACCATAGGCTTCTGCCTTAAAATGATACATATCGCCCAATGCTCCCTTCTTTATCAATCTGGCCATTTCAATGAACGTTCCGATGAAATGATTGTGGTATCCCACCTGGTGCACCAATCCTGCTTTTTCTGCTTTCACTGCTAATTGAAGTGACACTTCAGCGTCAAGCGACAAAGGTTTTTCAGAAAAAATATGTACATTATTATCGATCGATTCTTGAATCATTTCAGCATGGAATTTCGTAGGCACTGAAATAATAACAGCAGTTGGCTTTGCTTCCTTTATCATTAACCGAAAATCATCGTATACTTTATAAGGTGTTTGTTTCTCTATAAAGCCCATTACCATTTTAGAGGTGTCGCATACGCCTACTATTTCAATAGAAGTATTTCCACCAGCTATTGCCAAATGAGAAATACCCATTTTACCTAACCCTATGATACCGAGTCGAATGTTATACTCCATTTTGTTGATGATAGACGTTTAAAAACAATTCCTTGTATGATGCAGCAACTTTACGCCAGGTATAGTGTTGCTTCGCATAGGATTGCATCATATTCCTTCTCTCTTGATTATCCTGTTCTCCAAAATTTCTTACCAATGCGGTTAACTCCTCATCTGTTTTAAAATAAATCGCTAGGTGATCGGTTGTTATTTCGTTGTACCCAGATTGATACGCAAATATATTCAACCCCAGGTACATGGCCTCAAGCAAAGAAGGATTTGTGCCCCCAGCAGAATGTCCATGAATATAGATACTGCTGTTCGACCTGATCATATTCAAAAGACTTTGGTCATATATTGCGTCCAGTAAATGAATGTGTTTATAATTACCATATCTCGCTCTGCACTGCTTTCCAAAAGCAGAACTGTCCCAATTGCCTATCATGACAAGGGGATATTTGGTTTTTGAAAAGGCCTTTAAAATCATTTCCACATTGTTGTCTGGTTGTATTCTGCAAACGGCGCAAGCATAAGCCTGGTTTAAAAATAGATATTTTGACTTTATCTCTGCGCTAAGTTCAATCGCGTTGACCTGATCACCTCCGTAAGTAATTTCGACAGGGATTTTTTGATATCTTTTCTGAATATATTGAGCAATTTTTTTGTTGTCTGCGATGACCCAGTCAACATTTTTCACCATCAATGATTCAAATGCTAGAATAATTTTTCTGGTAATGAAATTCCATTTACTTCTTTGCCAATCGAGCCCCCCGAAATTCAAGATCAATTTCGCGCGATCTTTCTTTGTGATGAATGGAAAATATATACCAGCCCCAAAACCTAAAAACAATACCATATCGTTTGACTTGATTGCGTCCCTTAATGACAAGATATCATAGAGAATACCCTGCCAACCATGAGAGCTGAAAGGAATGTATTTCAAGTGCGCAGTTTCGTATGATGCATTATTTGAAACGATGTCTTTGCTGGAACAGTAGACAGTCATTTCAAAATCATCGGCAAGATATTTGACAAGAAAACTGGCAAGCGTTTCAAAACCGCCATACCTGTTGGGCAACCCCTCAATTCCTACAATCGCGAGTTTGATCTTCATGGTATGCAGTTATGAATATTCCAGTCAACAGCCAGCTGATGTATAAAATATAAGAGTAGGAATCAAAATTTGATGTCATCATCGGTACAAAAAAGGCAATTTTCATCAGCAGCAATGAGAGTCCCAATTTTCTAACAAGTAAATTACCTGTTTTAAATCCCAACCAAAAATAACGGAGTGATAGTAAATAAATAGCAATATAAATGAATAGAGAAACGATCCCAGTTTGGACTCCAACTATGATAAACTGATTTTCGCCTCCAATATTTTCCTGTAATGCACTGGATATTCTACCTGACTCGCCCAAACCTCTTCCGAGCGGGAAATCAATGATCGATTGAATGCCCTCAATCCATTCCAACACGTGACCAACACTGGAGCTGTCAGCCAGCTGAAACGTACTGATGATGTAATCATAGGTATTGCGGTCATTCAACATGTATAAGATATAGACTACTGCAATTCCAACAGCGCCATAAAAAAGATAAGTGATTTCTTTTCTGTTTGTCATCAGGGAGTATACATATATCAGGAGGACATATCCCAGTAAGGAAGACCTTGATAAAGCAAATAGAACCGCAAAAAATGTTGCCGCCAAAACGAGCCAACCGAATCTATTTATGATGATTTTATTATCCTTGTTCGTGTAGTTGGATAAAAGCAATGCAGCTGCTACAAGTGTGCTAGCTGCCATTTCAAGTGGATTGGAAAAAAAACTCGCGAAGCGTTTGAGTCCATTGTTGATTTCAAAACTCCAACTCAATCCATAGCTGCCGCTCACATCCAGACCATAAAAATCCTCGTTGAAAAATGCATAATCTGTGAGGGTCTGAAAGTGTGTATAGGTAATCACTTCATAAACCATTAAAACAGCCGCAGCAAAACTCAACAATCCAACCCAGGTAAATATTTTCTCAAATCTAACCTCTTTGGCATTGATCAGCCTGCCCGAAAAATATACCATGGTAAAAAAAGAAAGGCTTTTCAAAGCCACCAGTTTTTCAGCGAAGCCATATTTACCAAATGGAAGCAGCACATAAAGACTGGTGTACATCAAAAAAGCCAGTATCCACTTGTCCATTGCTACCCACTTCAGTCTTCCTTTATAGTTCCAAATCAGCACTGCGATGAGCACCAGGATCAGCAGCTCTTTGAAAGATTGCAAAACTGGCATCCATGATCTAAGCTTATAGCTATATATGATTGTCAGCGCTGTATTGTAAATTGGAAGACCGCCGATGACATATAAAAAAAGGGCACCCTCTTTTTGATTGAGAATGCCCCTGAGTGCGGTGATGAATGTGATGATATAAAGAACAGGAAAAATCAATAGCATGGGCGCCTGATTTATTTCCAGAATTGATAAATCCCTTTCTCTAATTCGTATTTAGGCCAAACAAATTGGTTACGCTGCGGTTGCTTCTTTGCCCACTCCCACATGGCAGCCAATCCTTCCGGAAGATCTGTAGACTCTTTGAAACCCAGTATTTTTTCTGACTTTTCATGGGTTGAGTACGCCATGTGCACTTCGTGACGCCCTTCGGTAAACTTGATCTGCAAATCACCTACCACTGATTTTAAAATGGTTGCGGCCTCCAAGATGGTGTATTCTTTGCTACTTCCTAAATTGATAATTTGTTTTGAAGCTGCACTGGCTGTTGCACTGTTCCAAAAAGAAGGCAAACAGTCGTCGATGTAACTGAAAGCTCGCTTCTGAGATCCATCTCCACAAACGGTGATGGGTTTGTCGTTCAACTTTTGGTACATCCATATACCCAATACATTTCTGTAGCGATCCCAAATATTCTGGTTTACACCATATACATTGTGCGGACGAATAATACACCAATCCAGGCCGTGCTGTTCACCTGCTACCTGGATATCCATTTCACAGGCATATTTAGCAATGCCATATGGATCGATCGGCTTGGGCTGATCATCCTCATCGAAAGGAGGATTGCCATTTCCATAAACCGCCATGCTGGATGTAAATACCAATCTCTTTACTTTATGTGTAATACAGGCATTTATCACATTGGCCGTTGCCACTACGTTATTGGTATAATTGAACTTGCGAATAAAAGGGCTCAATCCCTCTGCCGCATAAGCAGCAAAATGAAATACATACTCTACTTCGTGCAAGAAAAAAATTCTATTCAGATCATCGGTGGCGAGGTCGGCCTTGTAGAAAATCACTTTGTTATCGATATGATCTTCGTATCCACCGCTTAGGTTATCGATGCCGATCACCTGGTAATTGGGTTTATTCGTCAACACCCATTTGGCTACTCTGGAGCCAATCAATCCTGCAACGCCTGTAATCAATACTGCTTTCATGAGGTATAGCTTTTATACAATCCATCGGAAATACCCCTGCCCACTGCAGCGAGTTTTTTCCAACGTAAACGGAGTGCAAAATACGCCATAACGGCCAAACTATAAGCGAAATACGTGAAGATGGTCGTAGGCCATTGGTACCATTTCGTCCAGGTTCTTAAGAACCAGAGATGGTTCCTGAAATTGAGGTAATGGACAATAGGGTTTGAATACCCTTCTGGTCCCTTTTTCTTTGCTTTATGCGACATTCCAGCGATGTGATAAATGATGGAATCTGGGTGAAAAATCAACTTATGTCCCGCTTTTTTGATGCGGAAAGAAAGGTCAACATCCTCGTAATAAATAAAAAAGTTTTCGTTCAACAACCCTGTTTGTTTGAGGACAGAAGAACGTACCAATAATGCACAACCGGTTATCCAATCTACTTCGTGCACCTTTTTTTGGAGTTCCCCTTCTTTTTTCATGTATTTATCGGAGTAGGTCCAACCAAAAAAAGATGCGTATTTCGAACCACCGTTCCAGATTTTAGAACGGTCGTTATTGAAGAATATCTTAGGCTGAATGGCTCCAACTTCTGGATTAAAATCCATGTAATTGACAAGATGGTATAAAAAATTAGGCTCTACAAATACGTCATTGTTGAGCATCATTACATACTCATAGTTTTTCTCTAGTGCGTACTCAAATCCTCTGTTATTACCACCGGCAAATCCCAAGTTTTTTTCAAAAGGCAATAAGATTACTTTTGGAAATTTCTCTCTGAGTTCTTGCATGGATCCATCCTGCGATCCATTATCAACCACGATGATGTCAAACCTCTCTCCCTGGCATGCCTGAAGCGATTGAATACAATTGGCAGTATGTTCGTAACTGTTCCAATTGAGCAGAATGATAGCTGTTCTAAGCAATGGGATGTATTTTTTTTGTACGAAGGAAGACTGTGTAGATCAATAGACAAGCAGATTCAATGATGAGCGGATACAAGCCGATGGAAGATTCATTGAAAAAACGATTGAGAGATATTGATATGAGAAAAGTAGCAATAACGATCAAGATGGAAATGTAAAACATCTGTTTATAGGACTTCGAAAGCAGCATATCCAACACGTTATTGGCGTTTAAAGCCAATGCCAAGGGAGCTAAACTAAAATAGCGAAAGAATAGAACAGTGGTTGGATCTTCGTGTCCGGTAAAAACGACCGAACCAAATTCTGCAAAAAAGAAAAGTAAAAAAGCAACGGTCAGAAAAACAAGGGTATACCCTTTTTGCACTTTGCTCCTGAAATTATTCCAATTAGATCTGCCCTCCTGGAATAGTTGAGCAGAAAGGGGATAGATGGCAGAAGAAAAAGAAGAAACCAATTGACGGACTGCACCCAGGAGTTTATCGATGATGCCATAAGCCCCCAAGGTTTGTGGGGAGGATGTACCTGCCACTGCAAACATGAAAATACTTTGTTGCAGTATTACGGAGCTGCCATTAAAAGTGACATAAAAATTCTCCAGCACCTTTTTCCTTAGATCTGACCATCGTGTTAAAGACAATTGAAGGTCAAACTTTTTTACCACGTAAAAGGAAAGTAGCAAGTAATACATCAACAAAGGGAGCGAAAGCAGCAAGTTCAGCGAGGGTGCAATGTATTGTGTCAAGGGAAAGAGAAGAATCAACGCCAAACTGGTTGCTCTAGTAATTATATTTCCCCAGCTGATCCATTGAATTTTTTCGATGCCGATAAGGAAGTAGAGGGGGTTGAAGATTTCGGAGGCAATTAAAGGAAGGATGGAGAACCACAATAACAAGTATTCATTTTTAGTTGTAATTGTTATAATGGTTGTAGTTGTTGTAATTGTAATAAATACAACAATTCTCAAACAAAATATTTCGCTAAAAATGAATGAGAGTTTTTTTCTGTCATTTCTATAGATGGACACATCCTTTATAGCCGTTTGGTTGGTTCCGTAGTTTACCAAATTGGCAAGAAATAGGCCGACGCTTGATGCCAATGCTACCTCACCAAAGGTTGCGAGTCCGTAGTTTTTGTTGATGATGGGAATTACCAACAACTGAAGGAGCATGCCTGCTGCCTGGAAGACACCCAGGTTAAAAAAGTTTTTCCAGATGGGCTTGATGGAGGAAAGTAACAATTGATTGCGATTAGTAATATGTGAATGCGGTAATTTTCAAGTTATCTATCGACCAGGATTTTTCGCATTCGGAATTAAAAGGCTGGAGTGCATCACTCAACGTTAGTTGAAATGTTTTATTGGTATGTGGAAACTGGCGAACGATTTTGTACATCACTGTTCCGCTTTCCCAATCCTTTCTTTCACATCTTCCTGGCAGATCCCATCGAATGGCATTACCCAATGCAGGGTTGGCACCCTGAGGAAACCAATCGGGAAAAGACTGTTTGTGTTGAATATTGTTTGAAAAAGATGTCATGAATCGAGGATTTCCATCGTATTTCACCACAAATAAATCAGGGATGCCGTATTGGGTGGGTTTATTACCTTCCCAATTGTCATGAGTATACAGATCGAAAGAAACCTCCAAAATATTGTGTTCAGGAATAGTGTCAATATTGAAATCTGCTCCTGCATTGTTGAAAGGCCCCAACACTTTACTACCGTTAAAGAAAAACAATTTGTTTTTTGTGGCTCCGTAGTAATCGAAGGTTACAATGTTTTTTAAACTTGATCTATTGAAATCGTTCTGGTAGACTACGTTTAGTTCTGTTAGGTTTTTGGTACAGGAGAAAAATCCCGCCATCAATAACATAAAACCAAATTTGAATAACTGATTTTTTTTCAAACTACCCATTAGAAATTAACCTCCATTGAGTCCAGACCGATATGAACATTCTTTGCTCGACCCGAAACGGTAACCACTACTCCATTGTTGATGAAATTATAATTTTCCATATTCACCTTGGTAGAGATTGTCTTTGATTGACTAATAGTTGGTTTTTCTTTTGACGTGATAGGCTGGTTTTTAGTCTTCTACCACGTTTTGTAGAAAAACTCATCCCTTCTCATTTCAATTTTGTTCTGTGGTTGTTTACTGTGGCAACAGACACTTTAAAATGCTCAGCCACTTCAGCATTTGTCTTACCCGATTTAAGCATTTCAGTGAGTTCTGAAAGCTGTTTTTTGTTAAGATGTTTGGACATAAAGAATTATCGATTTAGAAAAATAAACGATAAAGTTAATGGATTAAAAATTA
>Ga0129336_10001772_pt1 | contig 13200 bp, 9 predicted proteins | sample CPB6_02_DNA_FD_96878 | JGI IMG/M metagenome (GOLD analysis project Ga0129336, IMG submission 96878) | Freshwater to marine salinity gradient microbial communities from Chesapeake Bay, USA - CPBay_Sum_0.6_0.2_DNA | ecosystem: Environmental > Aquatic > Marine > Coastal | place: USA: Chesapeake Bay...
CCAGAAGGCCGCGAAGGTTGGGCAGGACGTTGACCGTCAAGCCAAGGCCGTCGAGCGCGAGATCGACACGATCGTCGATGGAGTGAAGGCCGAGCAGAGGGCGCTCGACGAAACGGGCCGCAAAGCTACTGACTCGCTGGTCAAGACCGAGAGGGCTCTAGTCGGCGCATCGAAGCAGACGGCGAACTTCCGCGAGGAGATGAACAAGACCGGCGGCATCATGGGCGCCGTCGAGGAGAAGTTCCGCGGGCTTGGCAAGGCGGCTGTCGGCATTTTCGCCGCCGATGTCGTGGCCAAGGTGTTCGGCTTTACGTCCGCGATGGACGTGCTCCAGAAGGCGAGCAACGCGGTCGCCAACAGCATCAAGTCGATCGGTGTCGAGCTGCTCGGGCTCAAGAACATTCAAGAGCAAGAGCAGGTCTTGGAGAACTTGGCCGAGCAGATGTCGAAGCTGGAAGAGATGCGCAAGGCGCAGTTTTTCACGCTTGTGACGCGAGGCAATCAAATCGAACTGCCAAGGCCAGACGTTGGAGGAGACATTCAACTCCAGATGCAAATGCTTGAGCTGGTGATGCAAGCTCAACAGCGCATCTCGGATCTTGAAAAACGTTCACTCGCGGGAAACCTGACCATGATGCAAGTCGGCGGCTCTCTTCCGCAGCTTCCAGAGGAAGGTGTCCCGATCAGCGAACAAAGAACTGTGCAAGGCGTTTTGGGTGCGCTTCGAGATTCTTTGCGCGCGCTTGCGGACGAAGCTGTTCTTGCTGCGCAAGGAACCACAAAAGCGGCAGAAGCTCTACAAACCATCAGCGTCGCCGCTCAGGGCGGTCAGATGTTCCCAGTGCAAGCATTTGAGATGCGTTCATTCGTGGGCGACGTTGAGCGCACGCGAGAACGGCAGCGGATTGAACGCTCCCGACTGCTACTAGAGTCTCGTCGCGGAGGTATCGGCATCAACGCGGGATACACCGCCCAGACGATGGGCTTTGGCGGAATCCCCGAGCCAGTGTTTCAAGCGCCAACTGGCGTGCAGGGCATTGGAATGGACTACTTCCTGCCCAGGCCTTCGGGCGTTCCTGAGTACGCCAAGAGGCCCGAAGGACCGATCACTTACCGTGAGAGACTGGATGAACGCTACTCGGTGAAAAACATCTCCGAAGATTTCACCGCTCAGTTCTACGGTGCGATGAAGAACAGCCTGATGACTGGCGACTTTAGCGACTTCGGTCGGCAGGTCACGACGATGATCGGAAGCTCGCTGATCGACGCTCTGGTCGCGGCTCCGTTCCAAGAAGCGATGAGTGTTCTCATACAGGCTCTGCTCAACGGCATTCGTGGCGCGATGGGGGGCCCTGCGGGCGCTCCGGCTCCGGCTGGTGGCGGCGATGCGGGCGGTAGCGCACCTTCGCAAATGCGCGCGAGCACGGCCAGCACATCGAACGCGGGATACCGCAGCCAGCGCCAAGCGGCTGACGACTACAACAGGCGACGCATCGTATGACCTTCCACGACATCGAACTCGACCGCGCGTACAGCTACGGATCGGTCATCACCGAGCAGGGCAACACGGCGGTCGTGCAGCTTTCCTCAGGCCAAGAGGAGCGCATCCAGCGTTGGAACGACACGCAGCTGGTTGCGAACCTCGGCTACGCGGTCAAGACCTATGCGGACCTGCAAGCGATCCTGAAGTTCAAGCGCGCCCGCGGGCATCGCGCGCACAGCTTCCGCTTCTGGAACCCGCTCGACTACTCAACCAACGCCGCCAACACGCCAAACGACACCAGCACGGCGCTCGTCAGCGAAACCGATCAGTTGCTCGGCACGGGCAACGGCACGACTACGACGTTCCAGCTTGTGAAGCGTTACGTCAACGGTTCGCAGACCGTCGTGCGCAACCTGCACAAGCCGATTTCCGGCACGGTCAAGGTCGCGCTCAACGATGTGAACCAGACAAGTGGCTGGAGCGTCAACCTGAGCACGGGCATCGTGACCTTCACCTCTGCGCCTGGCGTCGGTGTTTCGGTCAAGGCTGGGTGCCAGTTCAACGACGAGGTGCGCTTTGAGAGCGATGATTCTGGGGTGTCTCTACAGAACTTTGAGCGCGGCGAGGTTGTTGGCGGTCTGCGCGTCGTGTCTGTGATGAACCCGACGCTGGTGAATGACGACTTCGTGTATCGCGGGAGCTCGCGCCCAACGTTCTCGGCCAACATGGATCTCACGCCGCAGATGGGCGTGCTCGTCTCACTCTCGCCTACGACCTCGGGCCTGTCGCTCAAGCTGCCGCAGACGGCGGGCTTTCAGGAGGGCGGGCCGCACTGGAAGCTGCGCAACCTCAGCGGCAGCAACACGTTTGTCGTGACGGACAGCACCATGAACACGCTGTTCACGATGCAGATCGCCGGCGATGCGAACCGACGCGACTCGTGCGAGATCTGGTTGAGCGACAACGGCCTTGGCGGCGTGGAGTGGATCGCGGTCACATGATCACGCAGGACACATTCTTTGGTGGGTCGCACGCTCAATCGCTCGGCAGCAACTACACGTTGACTGTGCAGTTTGCGCGCCTGTATCGCCTTCGAGGAAGCATCTCTGGACTCGAGGTCACGCTTCCGAACTACACGCTTTCGGGCTTCGTTTGGAAGAGCGGTTCGCCGTTCTTTCTCATCTACAACGACGGCGGTACGAACGCGCTGACCATCAAGAAGCACGACGGCACGACGGTCTACACGCTCGCTGCTGGCGAGGTTGTAGAGATCGACCTCGAGAACACATCCACCGACCCGAACGCTGGCAGCGCAAGCTGGGCGTGGAGCACGCGTAAGCGGCTCAAGATGACCTGATCATGCCGACGATCGTCAACGGTATCGGATCTCTGAACCTGTCGGTGACCGGCGGGTCACGCGTCGGAAACCTGATCACGCTGACGTTTGCGAGCGTTCCTGCGAGCGTGGAGTTTGGCCAGCGCATCAACGTTTCGGGCGTCGGAGGCTTCACGGGTGTGAACGGCGAGTGGACGGCCTCAACAGTCACTAGCACCTCCATCCAGTTCACCGTGACTTCCGCGGGAGGCACGTACACTTCTGGCGGCACTGTTGGACGACTCTATGCAACGCCGGACGCGTGGAACACGGCGACGCAGGGCGCGATCGGCACCGGCAACATCAAAGTCGGAGAGATGTACGCAGACGGCACGGGCGTGTTCGAGCAGCTCACGCCGACCGTGCTTGCGTTTGGCGGGGCAACAGGTACGACGACGGCACAGTATCGAATGCTGCGCGCGTGGGGGACGCACTACTACAAGGCGCGCCTCGACTCTGGAGTGAAGATCCGCCGAGCGATCAACAACACCACGAACCCGCACGCTATTCGTATTTCGGAACCATTCTTCCGCATCCAAGGTATCGGCGTTGAGCTTGTCGATACCTACGTATCGGGTACATGGACGACGAACAACGTCATCAACTGCGAAGCGTCCAGCATTACGATTTCTGCTTGCACGGTAATGACCGGCAGCTATCACACAGCCGCTGCTGGGACCGTCAATGGCATTGTTGGCGGTACGTATTGCCCAAACGTTGGCTTTACTGTGGTGATTGGACCACGAAACGCAAACGCCAGAACGGGCAACGGTATCAATTATGGCGGGACTGCCGTCGGTCGCATAACGAACTGCACCGTCTACGGTTTTGACAACAAATCGGACTCGCTCGCGGGCGGCATCAGATCAAATAATGCGCAGCTGCTTGTCACAAACTGCGCTGTCTTCAAGACCGCTCCGATTGAGAGTGGGTTCGCCATTACCAGCGGGCGGGACATAAATGTGCCAACAGCGCGAGCATTCAACTGCGTTGTGAGCGATTCAGCGTGGTCGATCGGCTTATCGGTAGGATGCGTGGAAGGACTTACGTCGTCTCAAGAGTTGGTCTATCCAGATTTCCTTGATCTCAGGCCGATCAACATTTCGCAGCTGGTCGCCCAGAAGGTTGCTCAAGTCGATCCCACAGTCTTCCTTGTTGACGGCGAGGGTAACGCGCTGCCTTCTGGAGGCGCGGCCCTCGTAAACATTGGCGCTTATAGCCTTTCGGCCCAACCGCAATCTTCAGTTCCGATCACCGTGGTTGAAAAAACCATCGGCAGCGGCGGAGACTATGCAACGATCGCGGCATGGGAAGCGGACACCGACAACCATCTGGTTGGACTCAATCAGATCCAGCGCGGCTTCCTCCTTGACTCGTCCTACAACGAGCAGATCACCATCAGCGGAGCAATCACGGACAAGCGCAGATACCGCGAGCTTCGCTACGCTGGGGGCAACCGGTACGACGCAGTGAACGGCACGGGTGCGTACGTCTACAGTGCGGCTGCGACTGGCGCGGTGATCAAACTGGACGAGAAGTATGCGCGGCTCACCGGCATCAAGGTCGAGAGCACATACTCAAGCGCAGCGAGCGCATCTGGTCCAAACGTAGTCGAGGTCTCCAAGTCTGACTGCATCGTGGATGCTGTCGTGGCAGAGCAAAGGAGCGTCACGGGCTCCTCGACGGCTACAACGTGCTTCCTTGTCTCAAGCTTCACGGCTGATCGCGTGCGCTTCCGCAACTGCATCGCGCTCGGGAATAGCAACACGGCTGGAGCGTCCGTCGGCTTTTATCTCAACGGCATAGATACGAGAGCCCAAAACTGTTTGGCAACGCGGATGCGGAGAACAACCTCCGGAACGTGTTTTGGGACAGCAGTCACGACTGTATACTTTGAAAACTGTTTCGCTGGTAACAGCGACATCGGATTCACCACGTCGCTCAACCAAAGGTACAACGCATCTGTTGATACGACAGCAGCTGGCGTTGGATCGTTGACAAACGTTGTTGTTGCAGATGCAGTGCAAGATGCAACAAACGGGGACTTTAGGCTCAAAGTAGGCTCGGTCTTGATTGATGCTGGAGTGCCTCTTGACCTTGACTTCACCGCAGACGTGACAGGCGCAAAGTGGACGCGTCCTTGGAACATTGGACCGTACATCGCCTACGTCGCTCCGCCGATGTACCCAGCCGCCAAGACCGCGCGCACGCATAGGTACTGCCCGATCTGGAAGATCCAGACCAACTTGGGCGACGAGCTGCGCATCGCTGGGCACGACTCGAACCTCTATCACAACGGCGAGCTCTACGAGGCTCAGAGCGGCCTCGACACGACGGCCTACCGCGCCGAAGGCGGTCTGCGCGATCACCAGCTCGAGGCGTTCGGTTTCATCAGCAGCGACCGCATCACGTATGCCGATCTCGATGCGGGCATCTACCAGAACGCCAAGGTCACCATGATGCTCGTGGACTGGCGCTACCCTTGGCTTGCTCCTGCACACAAAGCCGTGTTTTTCCTGAGGCGAATCCGGTTTGACGGCGAGCAGTGGCGCGCCGAGGCCGAGGGCTTGACGAGCGTCCTCAAGCGAACCGTCGGGCGGGTTTACTCGCCGCTCTGCCCGTATCAGCTCGGCTCGGCCAATCCCCAGCCAAACGGGCGCGCGGGATGCGGCGTGGATATCTCCCAGTTCACAGAGTACGACATTGAGGTGGCGTCGGTTGTTGAATCTCGGCGTGTGTTCCGCGCAAAAACTACAGCCCCGAACGACCTAGACGTGACGTTTGCGGATAACTACTTCAGGCAAGGTATCGTGACGTGGACTACTGGCTCAAACATTGGCCGATCCGCCGATGTCGTGACATACACGAGCGCCACCCGTGAAATCGTTTTGGCGATTGAGCAGCCATTCCCAATCGTGGCTGGAGACAGGTTCAACATCGTCCATGGCGACGATCACACGATCAACACGTGCAAGACGCGCTTCGGCAACGAGGACAACTTCGGCGGCGACCCGTACATTCCTGGCTCCCAGCGCGCGTACCAAACACCGTGACCCAAGCACAAGTCATCGCGTGCGCTCGCACGTACCTTGGGACACCTTGGCAGCATCAGGCGAGGCGCAAAGGCATCGCTGTTGATTGCATCGGCCTTCTCGTTGGAGCTTTCAGCGAGGCGGGGTATGCAATCAACGACGTGACCGACTACGGGCGGAACCCGAATCCTCGCCGCCTCATGGAGCACATCAACCTCTACTTCCAACGCCTCGCGCCATCGGGTGCCGAGCTCAAAGCTCAGGCCGACCGCGATGCGTGGGAGAATGCTGGAGTTGGTGACGTGCTGTTGTTTAGTTTCGTGGGTATGGACGTTCCGCAGCACGTCGGAATCTGCACGGGCAAAAATGTGCTTCATACTTATCAGGGCGCAGGTATGGTCGTCGAGCACGCCATGACCGCGGACTGGCAGCGCGCCTTGCATAGCACGTGGAGGCTGCGCGAATGGCAACGATAGCCGTTGCTGCGATGGCTGGAGCGGGCTGGCTCGGCTCAACGGCCACCATCGCGGGAGCCGTAACGACCGCTGTAGCGTACGCGGGAGCGGCGTATCTTGACTCTCTATGGATCAGCCAGCTGACTCAGCCCGATCCACTTGAAGGACCAAAGGCTGGAGCCGTTCGACTCAACACCACTGAAGAGGGCGATCCTGTTCAGGAAGCCTATGGGCGCGAGTGCCGCGTCGCGGGTCACGTGCTTGATGTTTCTGAGTTGATCGAAAGCCAAAACACAACCACCGCCAACGGAAAGGGCGGGTCTGGTGCTGAGTTTACGGAATACACCTATTCATGCCACGCGATGGTAAGTTTTGGAGTCGGTCCAGCGCAGGACATCGTGCGCATCCGCGCAAACGGAAAGACGATCTGGGATGGATCCGACAACGCCTATGTGTTTTTCAACACCACCAACGTCTCGGGTACGGTCTCCAGCACGTCGTTCAACTCATCAAACCCAGCGTTCTTTGCGACCAACTCGGCGATCTATAACAACACAGGGGCGACAATAACCTTTTCAACTTCGACGATCGTCGAAGGCTACTATTCAAGCACCAACAATCCAGCGAGCGTTCAGTCGCTTGTCGGTAAGTGGGTTGTTATCCAGAACGCTGGCACGTCGAATCTTGGAAGCGCCTATCGAATCAGCAACGCAAGCGTGACGGTCAGCGGATCTTCGAGAACCTACGTTTTGACTCTTGAGTATGCATTCGGCGCAGCTGGAACACACACCGTATCGGTGTTGCTGGTAGATCAAAACCCATTCATTGGAACATCGACGACTGAATGGTTTCTGACGATCACGTCATCTGATCCACTTGTCGATCTATCTTTGTTCCGCGTGGGCGGAGCCAAGATGGTGTTTTGGACAGATCCAGACGATCCAGAGCGTCCTCAATACGTCGTTGCTGATAGTGGGGCTCTGGTAAGCGGCGAAACGTTTGTCCAGCTTTCGGCAAAACAAAGCGGCAGTCCGTTTTTTGGCTTCGCCGTCGGGCAGCAGGTCTTTCTGCAACAGTCGAATCCGGCATTCTCTGGCAAGATAATGGCGGAGGCTCCCAACTTCCATCGAGGAACGATCTCGGGCTTGCTCGGGGCACATGACGCGCCAGTGGACGAGCTCTTCGCCAGCCTCCGCGCGCCAAATCCCGTGCCCGCTTATCGGGGGAAGATCGTCGTCACATTCAAAGGCTTGCAGCTTTTTGACTACGGCAACACGCTGCCGCAGTTTGAGGCCGACGTAGTGCAGAGCAGCACCGCCGAAGTGAAGGATTACATCGGGCAGGTGTGCCGCGATGCTGGCTTTGGCGATGATGAGTTCGAGGCCGAAGCCATTACGAACACTCTGCTCGGCCTCCCGATGCGCGGACCAAGCGAAGCTCGAGACCGTTTGGCTCCCGTACTGATCGGCTACGAGCTGGTGACGAGCGAGAAGGACGGCGTGCTGCGCTTCTCGTATCGCAAGGACGTGCCGACGGCGACCGTTGATGCGCAGGACTTGAGCGCGCGCGAAATCGGCGCGGATACAATCCGACCTGTGACCTTTGCGGACTTGGGAGACGATCCTGCGGACAAGATCGTCGTCACGTATCGTCAAAAAGCCCGCGACTATGTCATCTCGGTTGCGGAATACAACCGCCGAGCGGAAGCTGCCCGAACAACGCAGCGCATTGATCTTTCGGTCATGCAGATGGAGGATGCTGACGCTCAAGCCCTTGCGATGCACACGGCGCTTCTCGCGCCCGTGAACCGTCGGCAGGTCGAGCTCACGCTTCCGATGTCGTACGTTGATTCTGTCTACGAAGGCGTGCGCATCTCGGTGCCGGTCAACGGTCGCACGCGTGAAGTTCTAGTGATGAGCGTGACACGCGGTCCCAGCGGTGTTTTGGAAGTCATCGGGATTGCGGACCAAGTTTCGATCATGTCGCTGCCTGTTGAAACGCTGATACCCGTAAATCCAGGGTACGCTGCGCTCGGGCAGGGAAGCGGAACATTTGGCAATACGCCGATCTCGTTTTCGTTTCTGGATCTTGCACCGCTCAGAGATGAACATCGCAACAAAGTCGGCTGGTATCTTGCGGCCTGTTCCAAATCACGCTCTGCGCGTTTCCCGCAAGCTCTTGTCTATCAGGCGCTTGACGAAAACGAAGAAGAATGGCGCGCGATCGGTCGTGTGCAGGTCGATAGCGTAATGGGGAGATGCTTGTCGGTTCTCCCAAGCGCGCCTATCGGCGTTTGGGACAATGTCAACTTTATCGATGTCGAGTTGACCTCTGGCGATCTTGAAAGCGTCACCGAGCTTGCGTGCCTGAATGGCCGCAACAGGGCGTTGGTCGGCAGCGAAATCATCGGCTTCCAGCGCGCTGAGTTGATTGATACCTACACGTACAGGCTGTCTGGATTGTTGCGAGGTCTTCGAGATACCGAAGCAAAGATCAAAGAGCACATCGAAGATGAGACTTTTGTGCTTTTGACGGGCAAGGGATTGGCGTTCATTGAGCTTGAGTCGGCAAGCATTGGAATGCCAAGGACGTACAAGGTGCTCACGCCAGGTATGCGTTTGCCCGAAGCGGAAAGCTTCACGTTGGTCAACAATGGCGCTCAATCCAGATGCTTCGCGCCGGATCACATCAAAGGCACGCGCGACGTATCGAACAACCTGACCATCGAATGGACCCGCGTTTCGCGCGCGAACGTGCGGCTGCTCTCGACGCAAGCGATCCCGATCTCTGAGCCGTTTGAACGCTACGAACTCACGGTGAACAACGCGACGACTGGCGAGGCGATCCGCACCTTCGTCGTGGCGCAGCCCTCGGTGCACTACTCGGCAGCCCAGCAGACAGCCGACGGGCTTACGCTCGGGCAGAAGATGTACGTCACGGTGCGGCAGCTTGGCGACCTTGTCCACGGCGGGAACGCTAGAACGGCGGTCGTATGACCTACACAGTCAGCGTTGGCAACCTTGACGGCGACTACTCAGGTGCGCAGAACCTTTCGCCGGCGACTCTCGCCGCTGCCCTGAACATCGTCTCGGGCCTGTCGGTCAAGTCGCGCTCGATCACCTCGCCGCCGCGCTTGCCCGCGTTTGGCGATCGCTACATCGTCGCATCTCCTGCTATCAAGGGCTGGCTGGGCAAAGATGACCTGATCGCGGTCTGGGTCGGTGACGCGTGGGCGTACGTCACTCCGTATGACGGGCTCGAGGCATGGGACGAGGAGCTCGCGGAGAGCGTGCGCTACGAAGGCGGCACTTGGACTGTGCTCGTCAGCAGCGACACGGTGATCAATCTCGACGTGAAAAACACCTCCGGCGGCACGCTTACGATCGGCACGCCGGTGTACGCGACTGGATCCGTCGGAGCTTCAGCTCAAGTCGAGATCGCAGCTGCTGACTCTTCCAACAGCGCAAAGATGCCCGCGATCGGGATCCTCACGGCGACGCTCGCAAACAATGACTTCGGGCACGCGCGCGCGATGGGTGTGATCCGCAACCTCGACACAAGCGCGTACACGATGAACTCTCCAGTCTACGTCGCGTCCGGCGGCGGATTGACGGCGACGCGTCCCAGCACGGGTCTTGTGCAGAACATGGCGCGCGTGATTCGCGTGCACGCTTCGACGGGCGAGATCTTGGTCATGGGGCCTGGGCGTACGAACGACGTGCCGAACACCGCGCAGGGTGTCCTGCTTGGGCGCGGCTCGACGAGCGGCTCAGGTGCAGCTGAAGCGATCACCGTCGGCAGCGGCCTGTCGCTCTCGGGCACTACGCTTTCCGCGACCGGCGGCGGCGGCGGTGGTGGTGTTTCGGACGGCGACAAGGGCGACATCACGGTCAGCGCATCGGGTGCGACATGGACCATCGATAACGATGTCGTGACCTACGCCAAGATGCAGAACGTGTCTGCCACGGATAAGCTGCTCGGGCGTTCCTCGGCGGGATCAGGTGATGTCGAGGAGATCACTTGTACCGCTGCTGCGCGTGGACTTCTCGATGATGTGGACGCAAGCGCGCAACGAACGACCTTGGGGCTCGGGACTCTCGCGACTCAGAACGGCACCTTCTCGGGCACCAGCTCGGGCACGAACACTGGCGACCAAACCATCACCCTCACGGGCGACGTGACGGGATCGGGCACTGGATCTTTCGCAGCCACGATAGCCAACAACTCGGTGACGTTCGCAAAGATGGCTGACGTGGCGAGCGATCGCTTGATCGGACGCGACACCGCTGCCACGGGTGATCCTGAAGCCCTGACCGTTGGCGGCGGCATTGAGTTCACCGGCAGCGGCGGCATCCAGACCTCTGCGTTCACGGGAGATGTGACCAAGACGGCGGGCGGGACAGCGCTCACGATCGCCAACGACGCGGTGACGTATGCGAAGATGCAGAACGTCTCGACGACCGATCGCTTGCTTGGCCGATCGACGGCGGGCGCTGGTGATGTGGAAGAGATCGTATGTACGTCAGCTGGCCGAGCCCTGATCGGCGACGCCAGCGCATCCGCGCAGCGCACGACGCTCGGCCTTGGCACGATCGCCACGCAAGCCGATAGCAACGTCAGCGTCACAGGCGGCTCGATCTCGGGGGTCAAGTTCACGGACTACACCGAGCCAAAGAGCGCACCGACCATCAGCTCGGGCACGCTGACTTTGAACCTGAACACCGCTCAGGTGTTTGACGTATCGCTCAACGCCAACGTGACCACGCTCACGATTTCAAACGTCGATGCCAGCGCAAACACGGTCAACAGCTTCGTGCTGATCTTCACGATGGACGGCACAGCGCGCACGGTCACTTGGGGCGCGGCGGTGAAATGGGCGGGCGGAACGGCTCCGACGCTGACCAGCACGAACGGCAAGAAGGACGTGTTCAGCTTCATGTCGCCCGACAACGGCACGACATGGCTGGGCTTCGTCGGAGGGCAGAACTTCTAATGCTCGGCGGCATGGGCTGGATGCACGGGCTGCGTGCCAAGAAGGCGACCGGAGGAGGCGGCGGCGGCGATGTTTCGTGCACGACCGACTTCACGGAGTACGTTGGCTATCCAGGCACAACGATGGAAAGCACGCTGCAAACGATCAGCGGAATCAACACCACCATCACGCTTCGCATCGACATTATCTATGCAGATGAATGGACTTTTGAATACATCAAGAACGGCACTGCAACGTCGTTCAACAGCGGCGACACGCTGACCGTAGTCAACGGCGACACACTCAAGATCAAGTGGTACAACAACGCGCTGTACCTCTATGCCCAACTCGAAATCATCAATACCTCGGACAGCAACGCTAGTCTGGGCATCATCCAGTTTGAGGCCGCATAACTATGGCAACGACAACCTTCCTCGGTCTTACGAAGCTCACCGCCGGTCAAGCCAGCGCGGAGATTACGGTCAACGGCGCGCTGACGGCGCTCGACGAACAAGCCGACCGCGCTGAAACGCTCGTGCTCGAGGACGACTTCACCGGCGGGATTGGCACCAGCTCGCAGCCGTTCATCGCGGCGAGCTCGGGTACGGGCGCGAGCGTGGCAAACACGGGCTACACGGGCGAGCAGAATCGCGTCGGCGTGGCGGTGCTAGCAACTGGCTCGACGACGACCGGATACGCATCCGTGCACACGGCGTCGGCTGCGCTTGTTCGGCTGGGCGGCGGCGAGTGGCGCGCTCGAGCGATCTTCCGTCTCGAGGATCTGAGCGACGCCACGGACACGTACACGCTGCGGATCGGCCTCGGAGACTCGCAGGTCGCCGGCGAGCCTACCGACGGCTGCTTCCTCCGATATACGCACGGCACGAACTCCGGCAAGTTCCAAGCGGTCACGCGGTCCAACGGCACCGAGACGGCCACGGATACGACGGTCGCAGCCGTGGCGGACACGTGGTATCGGGTCGAGATCATCGGCAACGCGACTAGCTCCGAGGTCGCCTTTTGGATCAAGGAAGGCACGGACGACCTCACCCTGCGGGCGACCAACACGACGAACATCCCGACGGCGGCGGGTCGAGAGACGGCGGTTCAGGCGTCGATTCTGAAGAGCGCAGGGACCAACTCGCGCAGCTGCTATCTCGACGTGCTCGCCCTGCGGCTGGCGTTCACGACGGCGCGCTGAAAAGGCAAGAGGACCGACGCCCCCCCGGGTATCGGCCCTCTTGGAGGGCGATCTCTGGCAAGTCACCCTCGGCGAGCTCCTCGTCGCCCTGCTACGCGTGTGGATACACGCGCTGCGCCTCGCTTGAGCTAGAAGTCGATGCTCTGGTCATCCTGCGGTTGCGTCGATTGTGGGCGTTTGTAGGCGTCGCCGCCGAACTCCCACGACTCCGCGACCATCGTCAGCCGCACGCGGTCTTTGCCGTCTTGGTCCTTCCAGTTGTGCTGGTACAACCGGCCCGTGCAAAGCACCGTCGAGCCCTTGCGGTGAAAGCGGTGGAAGCTCTCGGCCAGCTGGTCGAAGCAGGTGATGTCGAGGAACACGACCTCATCCTCGCCGCCCTTGCGCTTGCGGTTGATCGCCATGGAGGAGCGGCAGACCGGACGCCCGTTTGCGCCAGTCTTGAGCTCGGGGTCGCGCGTCAGCCGTCCGCCGACGATCAGGATGTTGATGTTCATGCGTCGTCGTCTTTCGGGTCAGGCCCGTTCAGCTGCTCGTCCACCCACCATAGCACGGCGATGATGAGGGCGAGGAGGCAGTAGCCGGTGGCCTTCACGGCTTCGGCTCCTCCACAATGTCCTCTTCACCATAGGCATAGCCTTCGCCATCTCCAGAGCCAGAGCCATAGCCATAGCCATAGCCA
>Ga0129336_10001773_pt1 | contig 13195 bp, 12 predicted proteins | sample CPB6_02_DNA_FD_96878 | JGI IMG/M metagenome (GOLD analysis project Ga0129336, IMG submission 96878) | Freshwater to marine salinity gradient microbial communities from Chesapeake Bay, USA - CPBay_Sum_0.6_0.2_DNA | ecosystem: Environmental > Aquatic > Marine > Coastal | place: USA: Chesapeake...
CCTGTCAAACTATGTTGAACTTGCATCTAATATGAACTATCGCAACTTTTCAAATCTTGATAATAATATGTCCAATTACGTATCAGGAGTAAATACATCACTTAAGGCATCATTGTCATCAACAAATACCAACTTGTCAAACTATGTTGAACTTGCATCTAATATGAACTATCGCAACTTTTCAAATCTTAATCATAATATGTCCAATTACGTATCAGGTGTAAATACATCACTTAAGACATCATTGTCATCAACAAATACCAACTTGTCAAACTATGTTGAACTTGCATCTAATATGAACTATCACTACTTTTCAAATCTTGATCATAATATGTCAAACTATATCCAAAATTTGGATTTTGGATCTGAAACTATAACGAATGATCAAGTTATTACATCGAACTTAAAATGTTCAAGTATTCAAACTAGTAATATTCAATCTAGTAATATTCAGTTAGTTCAATATGATAATCATGAAAATTTTATACAGCTTAAATATTCTGACAATAATTTAGTATATGATGTATATCAAGGAGGAACATTTATAGAAACTAGACAAAACAATGGAGATATATGGTGTAATTATAGCATCAACATATTATCTGCTAATATTAAAAATGGTCTAATAACAGGTTTACAAAATCTTCAGACATTGTATGATATAAAAAGTTTTCCATACAAAAAAGATATCAATTCGTCATCAATATGTAAATTTTTAAATATTAATATTTTATGGTCTAATATTTTGATATATTCCATGAAGATAATATTAAGATATAATCCAGATAATACTTATAATACGAACAATACAAATTATATATTGTTTTATTCTTTCTATTCATCTAGCACCATATCAATTGGTCAATACGGCAGCCCAGGAACTTACTACACTGGTGCTAATTCATTGATGCATATATCATTTGCTTTTGAAAATAATTTGATTAAGTTCTTATTTATAAAATATTCCAATGGTGATGAAAAAGTACAAGTTATATATAATAATGATTTGATAAGTCCACCCGCTATTAATACAATTCCATTTACTGTAAAAATACTTTCAACTTAATTCATATTAATGACACTAAAAACTTTGGCATTTTTTCCATAAAAAAATTAAGGGGGGGGGGAGAGAGAGGGGGTAAATGAGCAATTTTCTGGTGTGACAAAGAGTATTTAAACAATAAAAATATTACCTATTATATATAGAAAGAGTATTGCTCATTTCTAACATGTTCAATTGCTCATTTTGCAATTATTTTACAGACAGAAAATATAATTTATCAAGACATTGTCATGTTAAACATTGCAATTTATATAATAACACCGATACAATGAAAAATGAAGAAAAAGTCAACCCAAAAGAAGAAAAAGTCAACCCAAAAGAAGAAAAAGTCAACCCAAAAGAAGAAAAAGTCAACCCTCAATTAATTTGTAAAAAATGTAACAAACTTTATAAAACTAAAAAGTATTTAGATATGCATGAAATAAAATGTAAAGGAATTGATGAACTGACTTGTCCAAAATGTATGATTTCTTTCACAACAAAACAAGCAAAATCTAGACATATTAAATCAAATCATTGCAAAGCAAGAAGTATAATACATGCAAGAGATCCCAATCCAAAAAACATAATTCAAAACCAAATAATTAATAATATACAAACACAAAACAACATTCAAAACAATTTATTTATAAATAATTTTGGATGCGAAAGACTAGATCATATAACTCAAGAAGAAATTATAAAGATGCTAATGGAAGGAATGAATACACTTCCTATGTATATCGAGAAGAAACATTTTGATAAAAATTTTCCAGAAAATAATAACATAGTGTACACAAAAGAAAATAAGTGCAAAGTATTAGAAAACAATTCATGGAAAGAAAAAGATATAAATTTATTGTCTTCCAAATTGATTAAAGACAATAGCCAAGTTCTTTTATTATATTGTGATAAAAATGAAATAAAAATAACTGAAAAAATGATGGACGATGAGTTATTTGATCGCATAAAAAACAAATTAGTTATTATATATAATCAATCAGACAATGAAAAGTATAACCAAGTAATTGAAGCAATCAAAGAACTTGTCAAAAACTCTAAAGAATCTTAGGTTAATAGTAAATGGACGATGAGTCTGTTTTATTACTTACTATATTGGTAGATAAATCAACACATTCTTGAATTATATCTATATGAGATACAATGATAATACCATTAAATATTTTCAAAAGGGCTTTCAAAAATGAAGGAACGATTGAAAGATTTAGTTTGTCACATGCTGTAAAACCCTCGTCGAAAAATAATTGTCTACATTGGCAATTTGGAAATAAACTCATTCGCAATGCAATGGATATTGCAAATTTTTGAAACCCAGATGCCTGATGAATAGATACTGTCTGTTTATTCAATTCACGACTATTAGTATTATTAACCAGCCAATTAATATGAATTACATCTTTGGTATCAGTTATTAAATAATCTAATTTGAATTTTTTTGTATTATTGTGACACATATTTGCAATGTATTGATTTGTCTTCGCCACAATATTCTTTAAAATTACATTATTATATAGATCTATTCTATAGTTTTTAAACTGTGCAATAATTATATCCAACATAGTCAACATTTTATCAATATACGTTAATGAATTTCGCAGAAGTAAACGTTGGATATTATTATTTTCAAAGTATTCTTTAATTGTTGTTTTATGAGTAAGCGTTTGGTTCAACGAATATATGTCATTATTACACATTTCAATATCATTTATAATTTTTATTTTTTGTATGATTTTTTCTTTAAGCAAATATTCTTGTTTTTTATTATATTTTTTTAATTTGTTATCGAGTTGTTCGTATTCTTTATTCGCTACAAGACTAAGTATTTCTGTATTGTGTTTCCATTCATAATATTCTTTTTTTAACGCCTCTATTTTCTTCTTATTTGGTTTTATTTGCTTCTCATAAGTAATAATATCAGTTAATTCCTTTATTTTTTGTTTCAAAATAATTTTGTTTTGATATAAATTATCATAGTTGCTTTTCCAAATTGAATACTTTTTATAAGTCGTGATGTGATTATAACTATCAAAGTGATTGAATGCTTGTATAATAAATTGTTTATTGATATCTTTCAAATTATCTGTTTTAGTCATACATTTGTCTATATTTCTGGAAGTGATATCTTTCTTACATTGATAGTCTTTTATTTCAGTATGTAATTGATTTTTATGTTCTTGGTGTAAAATATAATTATAATGTGATTCTAGATTATTTATTTTTTCTTTTACAGCGACTAGCTCTTCTGTTTTCAATTGTAAATTGTAATAATCTTCGTCAATATTTTCATAAAACATTTGAATTTTGTTATTTAATAACACAACATTCTGTTGAAGATAGCTTTTTCGACGGACCCATGGCTGTTTACAACAATACACGCAATTTTGATCATATTGATATTCTTCTGTATTCAATAACACTAGTTCATCTTGACATTCTTGAATTTTATTTTCAATTGCTGAAATATTGTCAAGTTGATTTCTAAATTTCACCAATTTAACTGTGTTTTGATCAATTACAGATTCTATATTTTCAACATCATAATTAATATTCAAATAATCTATTTCACATTTGATATCATTCAAAGATCTTTCATTTTTATCGAAATGCGTCTGTACCAACATTGTCGATAATACATGATTTAACTTGAAAATATTTTCATTGATATTTTGAATATCGATATTATATTGTTGTATTTTCTTTTCATTAATTGTAATTTGTTTTTTGTTTTTTTCAAATGTTTTTAATGAATACATTGCAGTGATATTATAGTTACTATCTTTGAAAATTCTATTTTCTTTTTGGCAAAAGTTTATTAATTTTTCAATATTTGTATAGTATAAATTAATATCACACAATAATTTATCAGTGTCGATATTTGGGTTATCCACAACAATTGGTCGTTCGTTAAATTCTTTTTCGATTTCTTCCACAAGAATATCATATTTATGTTTTAAATTACTAAGATTTTTTTCATTTTCTTCTAACGAATCGGGATATTCCAGATTTAATATATTTGTTGAAGAAATAAACTCGTTAATAATATTTTCCTCCTTTTTTATAAAGTTTATATCACATGGCTTATTTTTTTCATCATTTTGACTTTTAATTGAACTATATGACAATGATGATATATCATCTAATGAAAATTGAAGGTCATCATTATTTTCTATATTTGCATTATTATTTTTCAAATATTTGCTAATTTCGTTATAGTTGTCATAATCACTTTGTGATACTTCTTCAATAGTATCAATATTTTCTATAATATCACTATAGTCAGTACTTAAAACTTTTTCATTGTATTCATCGCGAATATTTAACGCAATGTTATTATTATCCTTTGTCAATTCTTCAAGTATTTTTTGCTTAACCAACAATTGATTTTGAATATCGTTTATATCATCAAAGTTTTCAATATTTGTGCATAAAGTTTCATATACCTGTTGTTTGCTTACAATTGTTTTCTTCAAATCTTTATATTTATTAATGGTTGTTTTAAACAAAGTATATAGGTTATAAATATAGTCATTATTATATGATTTATCTATGACTGACATACAATCTTTATAATTCATATTTAGTATGTCATTATCAATCGTTTGTGTAATCATTGAAGACGATAGAAAGTCATCTAGTGTTCCAAACAAACTACTAACGCATTCATTACACGCGTTATCTTTCTGTAAAATCACATTATTTTTTGTAAGCGTTGCTTTTTTTACTACAGTATTTTTATCTAATATTGATGTAAAGTTACGTTCAACTACATATATCTCATTATTTTGAATTATTTCGATTTTAGTAGTAGCTCGACTATGGTTAAAATTTATGATGCCTTTTGATATACAATTTTGTTTATTTTTGGTGATTTCCCCCCATATTGCAAGAACAATAATATCATAAATAGCAGATTTACCAGTTCCATTATTTCCACTTATGAGAAAAGTGTTATTGAAAGCTTTTTCAAAGTTTATTTCATTATAACCATCGTAACAAAATAAATTCTGCCATTCTAATTTTTTAATAAGATATGGTACTTTATCTTTACTTACATCATTGCTTTTCATACAATCATTAATTACCGACGACAGTTCTTTATTTTTTTTATGACATTCATCATGTAAGTCAGGAGGATATTTAGTGATATCGAATAATAAATTTTCATTATTACTCACAATATTATTTAGCATAGAGTATTGTTCATCTGTTAAATGTTTATGAAAATAATGAAGAATAGTTTCTTTGCTTATGTATAATTCATGATCTTTTATAATTGCATTATCGTAATCAACTATGCTATTGTGGGAATTATTAATTACGCTTGTAAAATTTATGGTAATATTTTTGATTTTAAATAATTGTTTTAATTCAACCACATCAACACTTGAATACAATTTGATATCAAGATGTTTTGGAACAAGTTTCGAATTTACTTCCAGAAAAGAATTCAAGTGTTGATATTTTCCTTGAATACGCAATAGGAATTCATTATTTTCTTGTTTTACATTTATCATTCCATGGTCATTGTACACATTTACCTCTTTTATTTGTTTATTATCAAGATCCCAAATCATATATCCATGAGTGATTATATCTTCTCCATAATTCTGTTGTATCAAAGACCCAGCATAACCCCACAGAGTATTTTTATATGATCCATATTGGCGTAAGTGAATATCTCCTAAAATAGCATAATCAAATTCACTTATCCATTCAAATGGATATGGTCTATGTTCATCAGTCACGGAACAACCATTGAATAATTTTACATTTGCAAATGTTCCATGAAATAAAGCAATTTTGTATTTAACATCTCCATTAATAATTGGAAATGGTGGTAAATCATTGATTCTCCCAGATGTTCGTGTAATATCTAAAGTATCATCGATACTGATATATGAAAAGCCAATATTATCAATAACAAATGATTGAGAATCGTATAAAATAGTAAGATTTTTGATATCAAATGTAGAAGATATAAGAGATGGTTGTTTCCCGTCATTTTGATTTTTATCATGATTTCCATGGAAGATTATGGTCCTCCCAATTTTAGTGAGATTTGTCACAAAATATTTGTAAAGGAGCAACCCGTGATTTCCAATAATATTCTTATTGTGAAAAATGTCACCAGACACAATAATTATGAATTGATTTGACTTTAGTTTTAGATTCTTGATTTCGTATTTTATTGACATAAACAGGTTTGTGAATACATTATGATATTCATTATATCTACAAAACTTTGCATCGCCATTTCTTATATGTAAATCAGAAATATGAAATATATGGTTTAACATACCAATAATATAGTGTAACAAAAATTAATCATTTTTTATGTCGTTGGATATCAACACTATGCGATATAACAAAAAGAATATAAAGAATAATTGTATTAATACATCAAATCAAATATGTCAAGTGTATCAAAAATTGTAAGTGCTTTTCAAGAAAAAGTTGATGGTGAAAAAGAATATTCACTCAAAGAACTAACAGCACTTTTGACCGAAGCATATAATGAAAATAAGCCAAAGAAGGTTAAATCAGCCATCAAAAGGCCAATGTCTGCATACAACAATTTTGTAAAAACAATGATTGTTTCTCTAAAGAAAGAGAAGCCAGATATTGTTGCAAAAGAACTTATGACCATTGCTGCAAATAAATGGAAAGAACTTTCGCAAGAAGAAAAAGATAAATATAAAAGTAGTGAATAATGAATACAATAAATGTCAATAATTTTCCAATAGAGATAATAAACAATATTGTATCTCATTTAAATTTTACATCAACATTATGTTTACAAATAACATGTAAACAATATAATTCAGAACAGTACTTGAAATCAAAATTAAAAAATCACGAGTTTTTTAAAATTTACAATGTCTTCTATTATATGAAGAACAGTCAAATGGATAGTAATATGTTCTTTTCATATATTGACAACATCGAATATGATGTTGTTCCTAACAAAAAAATAAAATACATATGTATTCGCAATAACAAAGATACATTAAACACATTTAGATTGTTTCAAATTTTATTATTATTTTCTATATTCAAAACTAAAACACAGTTTAGAAATTTTATTACTTTTCGGCTAGTTAAATTTTTCAATCAATACTTTAAAAAAAAATGGAAAAATTATACAGATATTGGCATACGAATCTTTTTTAATTTGGTGAAACACAGAGATCTATATAATTGGGAAAACTATTGCAATAATCTATATGTTATATTTGAAAATATAAATCATATATATTGTAAACAATATAATTTAATAACATTTAGTTATGAACAGGTATTAAAAAATAGCTATGATTTTGTTCATTCTGTGATAATGTTAAACTATCTCATATATCATTTAAAAATAGATAATACCTTATCATTTCTCGAAAAAATTTATTTGCATGAATATTTGTATTTTGAATCAAATGTTATTGTTAGCAGATTATTATTGTAATTATTTTTTGTTAGTATGTCATTCGCAATATACTAAAAAATGATATTCTTTTCATTTATATAATAAAGAAGATATATATGCCCAAGAAAGGATCTAGTAAGCCAAATGTTAATAGGCATGGAACACAAGAAGGGCAACAAACAAGAGTCGAAGAATATAAAAATATAGAAAGTTATAAATTGTTAGAGCACATTGAAGATGATATTACAATCAAGTTAAAAGATATATATGACAATAATATATGGAATTTAAAAGAGCAATTTGAAGAACTCAGTGAATATTTGAGAGAGTTGGGTGTGGCTGGAAAAATTGCATGGAATAATGGAATTCAGTATTTAGACATTGATGGCAAATATGAAGCATTAAATGACATTTCTTTGTCAAAAATGAATGAAGGTGGGTATGCATCAATATATACTGATAAAAAACCAAATGCTTTGCAAACGGAGAAATCATATGCAAATAGAATAAAGTTTTTCACAAAGAATTTCGAAGACTTCAAAAAATATGATTCAGAAGATAAATTACAATGGATGATAGATGATAATAGACTATTGTTGTATAATATACTTAAGTTTCATAACGATAAAGGTAATGGTATATCAACACTGAATAGAGATTTAAAAACAGTTGTACGTGCTTTGAAGTTATTATTAAAAGAAGAACATGAGTTGCGTTACAAATATTCTGCTTTACAAATTGCTTTAACTGACTTAGAAAATGCAGCAGATGATTTAAACAAAATTAAATCAACACACGAGATATTGAATTTTGTCCCATATGAACAATTGTTGGATAAGTCATTTGAAATCGAGAAACAATACAACGAAGCATTTCAACAATTACCTCCAGAAATACAAAATAATGGAGAAAATCATCCCAAAGATCTTTTCAAAAAACACTTGATATTACTGGTAATGGGATTATACCTATGGGATTATCCTAGTAGAATGGAAAAACTAAAATTAGAATACATCGATGATGACACTGAAATAGAAAAAGATAAAAATTATGTATTTATTCCAAAAGAAGAAATGGAAAACAATAAACAACGGGAGTGTTCTAAGATGTATTTTATATTCAATGGTGTCGTCAAAGATCATAAACCAATTAGATATCAATTGGATAGTTCGGCAATCAAACAATTAAATACTAAATTATGTAATTTGATTAAATTTTCATTGAAAATGTACCCAAGAAGATTTCTATTTATACAGACAAAAAATGGATATGAAAAAGAGAATTATAAACAAATAACTGCTGCAACTGTAAGTAGTTGGTTAAAACCTGTATTCAATGACAAAAACATAGGAATTGATGTTTTCAGGGAAGCATTCGTTTCATATTATTTTCCAAAGTTTAATAACAGACAGCGACACATCATGAAAATAAGAATGAGAACATCGACAGACATTTTATTAAGATCTTACCTTAAAATATACACTACCAACGACGAACTTGTAAAAGTTAAGGTAGAGCCAGATGATGATTTTGTAGAAAAAATGAATCAAGGTAAAGACGAAAACACTGCTATAAATATTGATGAATATAAAAAACCAAATACAAGAAATAAGAAAAAAGTAAATGTTGCAAATCAAAGTAATGAAATACACATAGCAGAAACGAAGGATATTAGTGCTATTCGCAGAGATAATTTCAAAAAGTGGTATGCTAAAAAAGAGAATAAAGATAGATTAAAAATACGAGATACAAATCCTATTACGTATGCAAGAAGATATGTTAGAGAATTGAATAAAGGTGTGTTACTCGTTGAAAACATTCAAGAAGAAACATTAAAAAAATACATGATTGAACAAAATGAGAATGGAGTTTATATTACAAAATTAGTATAACTACTTCATTGGCGCACGAATAACCTCAGCTGACTTATATTGTGTTAATTCAAAATCATCGTATGACAATGATGATATCCAATTTAGTTTATCTTGAATTGATGATTCAATAGGAGGGGCTTTTTTATTTATTTGAAAAAAGGGGGGGTCTAATATAGGATTTTTTAATTGTTGTTGAACTGCCTCAATATGTTCTTCATATATATGAGCGTCCGTAAGATTTATACAAATTGCATGTGGATCTGTGTGCAACAATTTTGCAATTATGTAAGTTAGTATAGCAGTACTTGCTATATTGAAAGGTAATCCTAGGAATAAATCAGAGCTTCTCATTGACATTGAACAATGTAGTCCATTTTTATTTTTATAAAATGTATATAAAATATGACAGGGTGGTAGTGCCATTTCATTGAGTTGACAAGGATTCCATGCTGATAATACAGCTCTTCTACTATTATCTTCCTTCATTAATTCTTCCAAAATGTATTTAATTTGATCAAAACCATTAGAATTTGTATTTCTATCATATGGTTTTCCAAAATTACGCCACTGCCAGCCATAAACAGGTCCTAATTCACCTTCTTCATAATGATTTAGACCAACAGAATCCAAATATTCTCTAGACGAATTACCGTCCCAAATCTTTACATTCTTTTGTTGTAGTTCTTTTGCATTTGTAGAACCTCTTAGAAACCATAACAGTTCTTCAATAACCCCTCTTAAAAACATTTTTTTGGTTGTCAAAAGCGGGAATGAATTATCAATATCATAGAAGGATATTGATTTTCCAAAAACAGATAAAACTTGACCATTTCTCGTATTTCTTTTTTCACCATTATTCAATACGTATTTGAGTAAATCAAGATAGCCACTTTCATTCCTGAAAGAATCCATTACAATTATTATTTTTATAATATATGTAAATAAATATTATATCATTTTTAATACATTGGCAATGATATAATCGAGTAAGTGTTATTATTGCTATTGCTACATAGACAATAAACAGTTTCATTCAAATTTGAATTCATACATTCTTCACACTCGTCTTTAAATGTTTTATGATAGATAAATTGCTTCATCATAGTGTTAGAAATTTTACCACACATATTTAATAAATTGAATTGTTTTACCTATTATATAATATATGATATTTTTAAATATTTTTAGAAGGAGTTGGAAATTTTAGTAAATCTCTAGAAATACTAAAACCATATCCTGTGAAAAATAGATATAATGTAATAAACACAACTGGTATATTCAATACTAATATTACCCAAGAATATATATAATATGTGTATTTGAGTTCATTATTACTACATTCACAGTTAGAATCTTTAAGTTGTTTGATGTACATAATAGATAATATAAGGTTTAATATTGAAACAAAATATACTACATAGGAATATAAATTCATATTTTTCAAATAAATTTTGTTTGTGAAAACTGTAATCAAATATGCAATGGTATTCATACCTATTAATACGCTTGTAAAAATCAACCAATGTTTTATAAAATCTCTCTTCCAATCTCTGCTACAGTCGCATTTGTTTTTTTCAAGATCACTTATCCAATTTATTAAAAAAATATTAAAAACTAATGATCCAATGTTAATTAGTGTTACAACCAATGGAACGCCGTATTTAATGAAACCATTCGTGGAGATAATTTTCATATTCATATTTTCTATTTTATGAACAGAAAATTTTATTTCATTCATTCAATACGTTTTGTATAAGTTTCAAAACTTGATCATTCGTCGGATATTTATATTTTTCAAATACGTCATTTATTCCATTTGAATGAGTGTTAAAATTACTTATTTTGAATAAAATTATATCTATAATATAATTCAAAAGATTTTTGATATGAGTTTTTTTATACAAATTGTGATAGAATGTGACAAATAATCTTGTTTTATTTGAACTCAATGGTAAATGATTTATATTCACATAAAACTTATTGTTTGTAGAAAGTTTAACACGAGTCCATGTTTGATATGGATATTCAAATTTTTGAAAAACACTTATTCTGTGCACTTTTTTTGAGTTTATATAATTATAAGAAACTGCGTATTGTGGACGTTTTGAATGTGGATAAGTATATATTTTTGTATTTGCCATGAAATAATCATTTGTTAATCCATATATATTATGATGAATATCATTTGATGTGTCCAAATTTAAAACATTTGATATACAATGAATTAAATTAGTATGAATATCAATTTTGAATTCAATACTATCATACTTATTATGAAAGAATACCGACGGTGGTTTTATAGTGCGTGGATTATAACTCCACCACAGCTTATTTTGATGTATTAATGTATTTCCAAATGAAATATTAGTATTACTATATTTATTTAGTGATTTATGATTATTTACATTAGTCAATATAGTATTATTATTTTTGAAATATGATATGAGATGTAAATCTCCAACGTTAAATATATATGGTTTTTGTTTATCTATATTTTTAATAAAATCAATACAATGCCAATGGCGGAAAGGTAAAACAGAAGAATATTGAGTAAATGCTAGAGAATTCACTAAATTAAATAATATTAAAGACAATATGACATTCATATATGAAATAATTTATGTATATAAATTAAAATATACTTATATGTCATGTGTATTTGAGAATGAGGTAGATAATTCACCGTCAAAGATGACAGAGAGCGAAATATATATAATAAAATATAGGTGGAGAAGAAAGCAATATAAAAGAGTTTCAAATTCGTCAATAGTATTTGGACCAAGAGATAGTGTAAAATATTTTTGGGAAAAAATGACATGTAAAGCATTACCACAAAATAATGATAGTTTAAATAAAAAAAATAAATGTAGAAGTATGTATAACACATTTAAGAATATATTAACATTTTATAAAAAATAATGTTTCATTACTGTATCAAGTTTAGATATATACCAACATATTCATGCAGATTATTGTATTTGAATCACTATAAATATTGTCATTATTGTTGATATTATCATGTTAGAAAAAAATAGAATTGTAATTTAATTTATTTTTATGTTCCAATATAATATTATTTATATCGTCTTTTAACATACTTATTTCTTTCATTAAAGAAATGCATTTATTACGATAATACGAGTTTTTAGTAAACAAATATAATATAATACTGATCAATATATATAGTATACATGTGTCTAAATCTTCTTTTTGACAATTCATGAATAATTATATATAATAAATTATACCATTATATATTATAATAGGAACCATGAAAGATAAAAATCCTATTCTCATAAAATATTCAACAGGATATATTTTTCAACCAAAGCCATGGTGTTCTAGAAAACATCATTGGAATAAAATCAAAAAAATAATAGGAGATGGAAGAAGTATAAAAAGAGACGGTAGTATCGATGATTATCATTTACAAAATTACATAGAAACATATAATGAAGGATTTTATAAAACTATAAAAGATAGAGTCAGGAGTGTGTTAACGTACATATAAAGAGTGTTTATTAGAGAGGAGGAATTATTTGGATTTTTTAGAAGATTTATTGGATTTTTTATTAGATTTATTAGAAGATTTAGTAGAAGATTTGATAGGGGTAGGATCGATAGCTTGATGAATAATATCGTGAAGTAAATTGGAGACGAAATCGAAATTATTTTTGCGAGTAGCCAAATTATTTTTGTAAACTTGATTATAAGATTTGTTAAGTTCTTTGTATTTATCGGGGTTATTGGATCTAGCTTTAGCCATAGAAAGGCGACTACGAAGATTGGCGGTATCTTTGTTGCGAGCTCTATAATTTTGCTGCCTTAATTTGTTAAGGA
>Ga0129336_10001775_pt1 | contig 13185 bp, 11 predicted proteins | sample CPB6_02_DNA_FD_96878 | JGI IMG/M metagenome (GOLD analysis project Ga0129336, IMG submission 96878) | Freshwater to marine salinity gradient microbial communities from Chesapeake Bay, USA - CPBay_Sum_0.6_0.2_DNA | ecosystem: Environmental > Aquatic > Marine > Coastal | place: USA: Chesapeake...
AGAGATACATCCCGAGTACTGGTATCGCGAGGAATACACACGCGTTCATGATTGGGTGTTTAATCAAGGTGGCCGCTTTATGTATCTTGGTGGAAATGGCTTAGATTGTGAAGTCGAGTATGTCGATGAAACGACCGTTCGTTACCTCACCGACAATTCTGACACTTTCCATGCGCTCAGTCTTGGCGACCCAGATCGAAAGAATCAGAAAGTTGGCACCTACGATAATCGATTCCATAAAGCCACCAAAACTTCACCTGCAGAGTTAATTGGTGTGATCTGCGATGGTGAGGGCACCGGTGCACCATATGAATGCCGTAATGCAGATCACTGGATTTTTGCGGGAACAGGCCTAAAAAATGGGGATAAATTCGGTATTAATTCGATGCACGAGCGAATTCCTGGTGGAGCATCAGGCCATGAGACCGATAACAGAACGGTTAATACTGGCGAAGGTTTCATCTCTCTTGCTAAAGGATTAAATCCAGACACCCCTGGCAGCAGCGGCGCCGACATGGTGTACAAAGATTTCCCTGGAAACGGGGGAGAGGTTTTTTCCGTTGGTTCGATGAACTACATTTCTTCGCTCCTTGTGGATGAACCGCTATCTGCTGTAACTAAAAATGTTTTAAATCATTTCCTACGGTGAGAATGGAAAATAATGATAATTGGTTATGTAAGTGATCAGGATTACCTTGCCATAGCAGATGTATCCGTGGAGTTCACCAAAGATGATCGCCTAGTTGGACAAACTAAGTCCTACATGAGTGGCGCGGTCGATATCGATTTACCACCAGGCCAGTACAAGATGACGCTAGGAAAGCCTGGTTACGGTTCAAAACATGTTGATGTACATTTGCCCGTCTCCGAACCAATCAAGTTTAGATTGCTAGCAGATAAATTGCTCGGTTACATGTGGCCAAAGTGGTCGGTGTCTGGCGAACAATCCACGATTCGAATCAATTCAACGAGTGCATGTCGAGTTGAGCTTTTCAAATATGGATGGAAAAAGAAGTCCATGGGCGTTGTAACGGTACTTGATGAGCACGGCCCTCGAGCAATGATTCAAATGTTGCCAGATACTGATTTCACTCAGACTGGTGTGCAGTTCAACAAAGTTGGTTTCCCAAGCCCCTTGATGACTTGGAGACTCAAAGCACCAGAAGAGTCTGGTCTTTATTACATTCATTTAAAGAATGAGGGTGGCGAGTTTTTTTCGATGCCTTGGGTTGTGGCTCCAAAGAAGCCCCGCGCAAAAATCGCTGTTCTTGCAGCGACAAATAATTGGAATGCCTACAACAATTTCGGTGGCCGGAGTAATTACATCAATGACAATGGTCTACCCGATAGACCAACAATAAATTCTCGCCAAGATCTTGCTCGGTACCTTGGAACCGCCAAATCACAGATGTATCCAAATGATTCGTATCCACCGCTATCTTTTGAAAGACCAGAACCTCATTGCATGGTTTTTGAACATGAAGAGGTGACCGGACCATTAATTGGAAGAATGGCATCTACACTCGCCCCAGGCATGTGGCGATTACTCGGATGGCTCGAACGCGAGGGCTATGACTATGACGTTTATAGCGATGCCCAGCTTAGAGATGGCACATTAGATTTAGACCAATATAAAACCTTACTTACTGAAATGCATCCAGAATATTGGTATCGCGAGGAATACATCAGAGTTCGTGACTGGGTATTTAATCGCGGAGGACGTTTTATGTACCTTGGTGGCAATGGAATAGATTGCGAAGTGGAATATGTTGACGATACGAAAGTTAGGTATCTCACAGACCACAACGGTGCAGGAACTGATATGGACGTTTGGTTAAACGGCAAAGAGCGAAAGTTCGATAACAGATTTCATAAGACATTCGAATCCCCAGCTCCTCTTGTGGGAGTTATTTTTGACCATGTTGGCGAAGGAACTTCTGCGCCTTACAAAGTGACAAATGCAAAACACTGGGTATTTGAAGGAACCGGGTTGCGTGATGGCGATTTATTTGGTGAAAAAACGCTTCATGAGAGAGTTCCAGGGGGTGCTTCCGGTCACGAGACGGATAAGCGCACTCCAAATACTGGCGAAGGTTTCATTGGGTTAGCGATGGGACAAAACCCTGGTGAAAATGGTGGCGCAGAGATGGTTTATAAAGATTTTCCAGGTACAGGTGGAGAGGTATTCTCGACCGGTTCGATTACTTATATTTCCGCTCTTCTTGTAGATGAAAAAGTTTCACGAATCACCAAAAATGTTCTCAATCGATTCCTACGGGATTAAGGGGTATTACGAAAAATGATTGTTGATGTTCATACGCATGCACCCACGCATAAGAATGAAGTACCGGCATCGGAAAAAAAGACGTACTCAGGCTGGCACTCTGGTCCACCTGTAAGCACAACCAATAGTTGGGCCGATTATGAAAAAGGAATGGAAGCGGCAGATGTCGCATTTGTTTTTAATATTCATGTACCTGATACCGGCAGGTTTGTAGGCACACCTGATGATTCTGAGCGAATTAATGACTCAGTTATCGAATTTGCCAGAGAGCATCCTCACCGAATTCCATTCTTTTCGGTGGATCCAAATCGCCATGATTGGACAGAAGAATTTGATCGTTGCGTGGCCATGGGAATGAAGGGCATGAAGCTCGGGGCAAATTATCAACGATTCGACCCACTAGGTCGCGAAGCGCTTCGACTCTACGGTCGTGCGGAAAAACATAATTTGCCAATAGTTTTCCATACTGGAACATCTCCAGTCAGGGAAGCGCCGCTACTTTATTCACATCCAACCGTCACGGATGAAGTAGCTCTTAGGTTTCCAGATTTAAAAATTGTCATGGCGCATATTGGTCATCCTTGGGTTTGGGACACGGTTGCAGTAATTCGCAAGCATCCCAATGTCTTTGCAGATGTTTCCGCGATCTACACACGTCCTTGGCAGTTGTATCAAGGTTTGATATTCGCCTCAGAGTGGGGTTGCATGCATAAACTTCTCTTTGGTTCTGATTTCCCAGTGACCACTCCGGCGTATGCAATTGAACGGCTTCGAGCAGTTAATGAAATATTAGACGGAACGAAATTGCCGAGAGTTTCTCCAGAGCTCGTCGAAAAAATTATTCATGCTGATGCTTTGGGTCTGTTAGGTCTTGAAGACCCACGGAAAAAGAAGTGAATTAGACGAGAATAGTGATGACTAATTCCAATTTTGATTCGAAGCGGACTTACAGAGATGGTGGGCACTATCGAATAGAAGTGCCCTCCATCGAAGGACCGAGGGTATTTGAAGCACTAATCAATGAATCAAAAAAACTTGGCGTAACAATCAACAGAATCTCGCAAGGAAGTGGCGGGATGCTCTTATTGAAGAGTGAAATAAGAGATATGGTTCAGCTGGCCGCATCAGAGAAGGTAGAAATATGCTTCTTTGTTGGGCCTCGCGCTGGATTTGATATTGGATTACTTGCGCATACTGGCAGTAAATTTGCTGGTTACGCCTCTATACGTGGAAATGATCAAATCAATGCGGCTATCGCAGATGTTGAGCGCGCCATTGAATTTGGCATTCGAGGTTTTCTCATCGGAGATATCGGACTCTTACGAATCTTTCGTGAGAGACAAGAGCAGGGAATTTGGCCGCAAGGAATTCATTGGAAGGTTAGCGCCTATGTTCCCGCTTCAAATCCCGCTACTGTTTCACTGCTTCAAGATTTGGGAGCGAGCAGCGTAAACATTCCATCAGATTTAACATTGCAGCAAATAAATGAAATCCGGGAAAAGGTAGAGATACCTCTTGATATTTATGTCGAAACTATGGATGCAAGTGGTGGCACAATTCGAATTGTAGAAATGTATCAATTAGTCAGAGCCGGTGCGCCATTGTGTGTGAAATTTGGATTGGCCAATGCGAAAACCCTTTACCCTGCAGGAGCTCATACAACAGATGAAGCGGTGAAAATTGCGATTGCCAAAGCTAGAAGAGCGGCTGTTGCTCGAGAATGGCTAGAGCGACAAGATCCAGGAATTCTTCAATCTTTTAATACTGATTCAACCGCGATACCGGAGGTTTAAATGAGTTCTCGACTATTTGCAGAGCATAATAGAGAGCAGATTAAAGCGTTTGCCGCAGCTGGTGGAGTAGCAATAGTCCCCATTGGCGCAATTGAGCAACATGGACCACATCTTCCAGTTTGGGCCGATACCTTACAAGTGGAGCATGTGACTCGTGCCGCGAGCGCTCTTGTGAGTAATTCAACCCCTATATTGATCACTCCAACCTTGCCTTTTGGGTCATCAGATCACCACCTGCCCTTTGGCGGAACAATTTCTCTCGATACAAAGGTCTTGTTGGATGTTTTAATGAACATTGGAAGATCTTTGACCAAGTCAGGATTTAAAAAAATCATGTTCATCAATGGTCACGGCGGAAACCATGAAATTTTCCAATTAGCAGCTCGAGATTTGGCGCTGCAATTAAATATCCATGCGGCTGCTGCATCGTGGTGGTCAGTAGCCTGGAGTCGAATTAAAAATACCGATGCTTTTGATTACGGGAGAGTTCCAGGACATGCAGGGGCTTTTGAAACTGCCATCGTTAAGGCAATTGCTCCTCATTTAGTGGGTCCAAACCCACCAGCTTCACTTTGGCCAGATAAAGATTCTAAAACAAAGCGAGATTCATGGATTGCACCAATGCGAATGGAACTTGCAGGCTCTTGGCAAAAGATGAATGGCTATGGTGATAATCCAGGAACCATTCCTGATGAATTGGGTAAAGAACTCTTGCAAATGAGTATAGAAGCGTTGGCTGAAGCAATTGAGAACTTTTATGCCGCGACAGTGAACGCTGATAAGGGTTAAATCATCATGAAGCGCGTTGAAAGAGAGAATTCCCACAATAGTTACACCCCAGATCTTCCACCTGTATTTGAGATTTCATCTGGAGAGCGCGTCATTTTTTCGACTCATGATGCGCGAGCTGGGGCACTTCTTGATATTCGTCCAACCGCAACAGCGTTCCCGTTGCCAAAGCCAATTCCAGGAAAAGGAAATCCTGTGACTGGTCCAATAGCGATTAAAGATGCTCGACCTGGAGATGCATTGTTAGTGCATATCCTTTCGATCGAATGTGACAGTTATGGATGGTGTGGCGGGCATGCCCATGCTGGTGCGGTAAATCCGGGGAGAGTTCCAGAGCCGCTCGGCCGAATTTGCGAAGTGTCGCCGTCGGGAATTGAGTTTTCCCCAGAAATTACTATTCCAATTCGGCCCATGATTGGTTGCATCGGTACTGCACCGCTAGAGAGCGCGTCAACCGGTATCGCAGGTACTCATGGCGGGAATATGGACCAGACAGTTGTGCGAAGCGGAGCATCTGTACTGCTGCCCGTCTTTGTTCCTGGCGCCTTGTTATACATAGGGGATATACATGCATCACAAGGGGATGGTGAAATCTCCGGTGTCGGCTTGGAAATTCCAGCCGAAGTCACTGTAGAAGTTGAATTGATTCCAGGAGGAGCGCCCGAGTGGCCATGGCTAATTGATGATGAATCAGTGATGGTTCTCTGTGTCGGAGAGAATTTTGAGCAAAGTTCTTATCTCGCAATCGATCAGTCGATGAAGTTACTTGAAAATCAATTAGGCCTTGCCCCCGCCGATGCCTTAGCTTTATTGTCGATCTCAGCGCACGTCAAGGTTGGTGCTTTTTATGGGATGCCACATGTAACCACGAGATGTGAGATTCCTCGACATTTGAAGGTAGCTCCTCCAGGTTTGCGCAAGGTTCGCTCATGATTGTTGATGTTCATAGCCATGTGATGTGGTATCCCGACCATGTCGCTGAGGAATTTGCTTCCGAGGCTCTGGCTTCGAAGCTCGTGAAGCTAGAAATGTCGGGTGGGAAAGCTCATGTTGGCTCGCTAGATCTCCACTCATACGACTCAACTCCCGAACAACATTGGGCAGCATGTAAAGATACAGCTGATTTGACTGTAGTTTTTGGTCTCCAGGCAAAGGCAGTCGGCGTTTGGGTTCCGAATGATGTCATCGCCAACTATGTAGCTGAGCACCCAGAAAAATTAGTGGGCTGGGCTTCTGTAGATCCATCACAGCCGGGTCATATTGAAGAGTTAAAGCGTTCAGTTCATGAATTAGGTCTTCGAGGATTAAAGGTCGGCCCTGCCTATCAGCACTTTGATCCACGTGATAAAAGTTATTGGCCAGTATTCGAACTATGTGAGAAGTTGAACATTCCAGTGATTTGGCATCAAGGGACTACCTTTCCCAGTAAAGGTAATCTCTCAATATCAAATCCACTTGGGCTGGAACCAATATGCATGGCTTTTCCAAAATTACGGATGATTGTCGCGCATATTGCCCACCCTTGGGAGACTGATCTAATCGTTCTTATGCGTAAAGCGCCTAATCTTTATGCTGATATATCGGCGGTACATTATCGACCTTGGCGGTATTGGAACACCATGATTACTGCTATGGAGTATGGAGTTGCTCATAAATTGCTTCTTGGTTCGGATTTCCCTTCTGCTTCGGTGGACCAAGTTATTGCTGGCTTAAGAAATATAAATCACGTAGCACAAGCACCTGGGATGCCTCAGGTTCCGGAAAAGATTATGGATATGATCATCTACGAGAACTGGAAGAGAGTTCTTCCGGAACTAGGCGCCTAATGTCAAAAATAATCGAAGTCAAGACTCATTTAATTCTCATCGAACGAAAAAAAGAAATTCTGCCGAAAACTTCACATGGGTCAACAACACATAACGAATATGTGATTATTGAAGTCATCACCAGCGATGGCGCCGTTGGAGCGGGCGAAGTTACTGCTGCAGTTGGTTGGAATGGCGAAGAAGGCGTTGGCTCTGCGGATTTACTAATTAGAAAAATTGCGCCTTCAATAACAGGTCTTGAGGTAAGCGATTGGGAATCAATCTCGAAAGCAATTGAGCAATGGACCAGGCATCGACCATTTCTCAAGGCAGCGGTAGAGATGGCATGCCTTGATGCTGAAGGGAAAGAGAAAGGTGTAACAGTCTCTGAGCTCTTTGGTGGCCCATTACGCACTCGTTTTGCTACGAAGTTAGTGCTACCTGCGAGAGAAGCTGAAGTGGTGCGCGGGATGGCGCAGATTGCCAAAGATCGCGGAGGAACTGCATTTAAAGTGAAAGTTGGACTAGATATAGCTGCCGACCGCGCTAGATTGGCCGCAGTTCGCGAGGTAATTGGGGAACAGCCACCACTTTTGGTCGATGCTAATGAAGGGTGGCGCCCAGAACAAGAGCGCGAGATTATCGACATCATCGAGAAGTTCAATATTGTTTGTGTGGAACAACCATATCCACGTCGTTTTGTGGAAGAGAGTGCGAGACTCCAAAAAAATACTGCTGCATTATTAATGGCTGATGAGTCAGTGTGGACCCTTGATAACGTTCGTCGCATTGCTCAAGCGCAATCTTTCAAAGTAGTCTCGCTCTATCCTGGTAAACAGGGCGGATTACGCAGTTGTTTGGAATCTGCCCGTTTGGCAACGAGTCTAGGTTTAGGAGTCTCGTTAGGGTCAAACCTAGAAACTGGTGTTGGTTCCGCTTTCATGGCGCATTTCTTGGCGCTGGCACCTGAAATTACCGCGGAGGTTCCCGGTGATTTATTGGGGCCGCTCTATTTCGTCGACGATGTAACAACAGGTACACCTTGGATTACCTGGACCGGAGCGTCTCTGCCCTCAGGACCAGGACTAGGAATCGAATTAGATCAACAGTTACTTAGGCAACATAAAATAAGCGTGTCGGTCTGAAATGGCTCTAAATAAAAATGTTCATGATGCTTTTTCCATTGCCAGTACAGCGACAATACAAAATCAACTCTTTATAAGGGGATTTAGTAATCGATTTCTCAACGGAGTAGCGTTACGCACGCCTTCGCATCCGCGATTTGTCGCCGAAGCATTCACGCTCAGATTTATTCCCGCCAGGGAAGATATTGATAAAGTTGAAGCTTTTAAAGATCCAAATCATCCCCAGAGGTTGGCAATTGAATCGGTAGCGCCAGGCCAGGCGCTCATTGTGGATTCACGGAATGATCCTCGTGCTGCTTCTGCCGGTGAGATACTCATTACGAGATTAGCTAAGCGTGGAGGTTTGGCCTTTATCACTGATGGCGCGGTTCGAGATTCGTACGAAATGGATTCCATCGGAATTCCCGTGTACACCGCAGGTGTGACGGCTAACACCAATCTTATCCATCATCATGCAGTGGATTTCCAGGTACCCATTGGATGCGCAGGGGTCGCTGTATTCCCTGGTGATGTATTGGTGGGCGATGCCGAGGGAGTGCTGGTGATTCCGCGAGATATCGCAGAAGAGGTCGCTACAGCTTCATTAGAACAGCATTATCTTGAAACTTTTATTCTAGAAAAGGTTAGAGCAGGGGCAAAACTTCCAGGAACCTATCCACCTTCTGCAGAGTTACTACAAGAGTTCCACAAAGTTAAAGACCAAATTGCAAACCAAAGAGAGAACAGAGGTTAGCCATGCTTCCAAAAGTGACGGATGTAGAGAGAATCGTTGTCAAAATCCCGTTCCGGGAGAGTGTGGCCAAATGGTTCTCGATCAGCGCTAATCACTGTCAAGTAATCGAAGTTGTGCGCGTGTTAACCGACGACCCTGATGTTATCGGCTACGGCGAGACCATGATTAACTATGTAGCAGTGACACATCGAGTCGAAGATGCGAGCGTCAATCGAGTGATTGGTCGACCTCTTAGCGATTTCTTGACTGATGAAACTCTTGGCGCGGGTTTACAAATGGCGCTCTATGACGCCGTAGGCAAAGCGACAGGCATGCCAGTTCATAAACTCTTCGGTAAATCTGTTATTCGACAGTGGTGTCCGGTTTCTTGGTGGAACATGGAAGCACCCCCTGATGTCCTTGCAGAAGAGGCAAAACTTGCCCTAAAAGCGGGATATATGGCCCATAAGATAAAGGCTCGTCCTTGGTTTGATATTTATGAGCAAGTAAAGCAAATTTCTGAAGTAACTCCACGAGGGTACGCAATTGATATTGATTGGAATTGCCAATTAAATCAACCTGCTAATGCCATTCCGATTCTTGAGGAGTTAAGTCGTGAGGAACGGGTAGGTCTTTTTGAAGACCCGATTTCACGAGTGGACATTGTGGGACAGCGAGCTGTTAGAGAACGAGCTTATCGTCCAGTTGCAACGCACTTCGTAGAAGATCTCTTTGTCGAGCAGATGCGCGAGAATGCCGTAGATGGATATGTGGTAGATGGCAGTATCAACCGAGTGCTCAATATCGGGACGCTTTTAGCGGCCCATACCAAGGGAGCATTCTTGCAACTTTGCGGTTCGGGCATAACTGTGGCGCTAAGTCTGCAGTTAGGGGCCGTTCTTAGCCAAGCGCATTGGCCATATGTCAGTATGGTAACTTCATTTACCGAGGATTTACTTGCGACCCCGCTTGAAATCAAAGGTGGGTATGCAAAAGTTCCAACTGGCCCTGGACTTGGTATTCAGGTAGATGATGCAGCTTTAGAGCGCCTTCGAATTAATCCTCCCTATGAATTGAAGTTGCCGCGCAGGATTTACACCTTCAATATTGGCGATGGACGTTCGAAGAAGTACGCAACCGTCGCACAGATATGGGCGGATACCATGATTCAAGGAAATGTACCGCATCAACCACGCGGTTCATCTCTTGAGATTCTCGATGACGACGGATCAAAGACTTTTGATCAAATGTTTTTGAGAGCGCAAGCAGAACCAATTTGGGATGTTAGCGACCGATAAGTCGAATAGCCTATCTATCGGTCGACTATCTCATCATCGGGGAGTAGATGAGCGAGAATCGCTGTACCGCTTGCCTGTGGTTTGTTCGAAGCCTCGATGTAGCGCTTGTTGAATTCACTTGAGCCATCATCGTTCCACACCTCCAGATTTGTGCCAGCGCCCTGGCGTGGAAGGGTGCCGTTATTCCACATATCTCGCCATAAATGATCTACGCCCGCATAGTCATGGCTTTCCCCTGAGGGGAAGGAGAAAATAAGTAATTTACGGGGTAATTTGATGCGATACGGTGGCTTCATCCGATACTTTGCCATCGCATCTTCATTGATATCTACGCCAAGGCCTGGCTTTTTTGGCACCTCAGCAAAGCCAAAGGATATTTTTAGAGGGTCAATGAGCAAATCATCTGCATAGATGTTCATGGCAGTCACAGCCGGCCATCGTGCATGAGATAGAACTGCACCCAATTGCATTGTGTATGCCGTAGTAATACCAGTGCCAACAATTTGTAGCCAGAAATTTTTATCAAAAGATTCACAGGCTTTTCCCTCCTTCATAAAACGAGAGACGCCACCTGTATTTACGACAAATCCATCGAGCGCATCTTCCCGCATCCACACCGGGAACATGTTTGGTTCAAAATGCGTGGCTAGGGGATGCGAAACTTTATTCCGGAGAAATTTTTGTCCAGCGACATCTCTACGATAAATGGGATCTTCGTAAATACCAATTCGTATTTCTTTATCTAACTCTTGTAGAAGTGGCGCTGCTTCGCCAGGGCTTAGCAGCATTTCGTTCCAGTCTATGTCGAGTCGATAATCTTCTGGAGTTACCGCTGCCACAGCTTGCACTTGCTCTCGGACATCAAACCATGGTCGCGCTTTAAATTTATGTGAAAGGTAACCTTCTTTGAGAGCATCTTTTGCCTCTTCGGCTAAAACATTTGCCGGCATTTTAGTACTCCACCAAGAAATGGGGCACCTATCACGTACCTGCTTACTAGATAGAAGAGCGTGCATTGGTACTTCTAGATATTTTCCTACCAAATCGTAGAGCGCCATTTGTAGGCCAGCACCTAGAGAGTCATCCGACAGGTGGGAGATTGGATTTCTTCCGACGATACGCGAAACAGAGTTATCGGTTACTGAATCCCAGGAGTAGTAAAGGATAGTTTCCCCATAGCCCACGAGTCCTGGAATGTTGGATGTCACTTTGCATACTTCGACTATCGCCCATTCAGCAACCATTATTTCCAACCAAGGACGACTTCTGTCTCGGAAGGGTACTTGAACTACTATTCGCTCAACATCTTTGACATAGAAATTCACGCTTACCCACTCTCGTAATTGGAAACTCAATAAAAGTTCTTTCCACTTGGTAATTTACGCCAAAACGCAGATATATCCTTTGATAACACGCTTGAGAGCGCGAGGCTAAATTCCCGAGGCATGTCCTTCGCAACGAGGGTCGGATCCCAGCGCATATGTACCGTTTGGGAGTACCTGCAAAAGCTGCACCGCCGAACCGTGTCCCCAAGCTGGAAGAGGTATCACGTTATGACCTCGGGTGCGTAATTGGTCAATTACTGCTTCCGTTACGCGATTCTCGATTTCTAACACTCCCGGACCATTTTCTTCCTCTGAACTTTGTCCAGCGATACTGAGGTGCTGCCATCGTGGCGCTTCAATTGCTTCTTGAACATTCATCTTCAGATCCACGACGTTAACAATGACCTGGAGATTGCTCTGGACTTGAATGTTTCCTCCAGGGGTTCCACCAACCAAATTCAACGAACCATCTTGATTAACAGCAATATAAGTATTTAGGGTGTGGGCAGGACGTTTTCCTGGAGCAACTAAATTTGGCGATTTAGGGTTGAGCGAGAAGCCTGTTAACCGATTATTTAAAATCATTCCAGTTTCAGGAATGACCCAAGAACTGCCGAAACCTCGGAAAACAGATTGAATCCATGAGACAGCATTGCCATCTTTGTCGGCTACCAAAAAGTAAGTTGTGTCATTGCCCTCATTTACTGGCTTAACATCATTTGCCGCCGAATCCATTGATATTTGGGAAGCTCGTCGATCAATATGCGCTCTCGATAAAATTCTGTTTACATTGACATCAACAATCTCAGGATCTCCCAAAGATTCATTTCGATCTGCAAAGCCAATTTTCTTCGATTCAACGCCAATATGTATTCGATCTACTTCAGAGATATTAGATAAATCAAATCTCTCATTGATGAGCAACTCCTCCATGAGAATCATGCCTTGTGAGGGAGGAGGTTGACCGTAGATAGTTAGGTCGCGGTACTTTATTGCCAGTGGATCAAGTACCCGAGTCGAGTGGCTTTCTAAGTCTTCTTTATTGAACCAACCTTGCGAGCCCATAATTAGTTGTTGCGCAATTCTTCCTTGATAGAAAGCACTGCGACCTTCTGAAGCAATTTCTCTCAGTGAGCGTGCAAGATTTTTCTGAATAATTAAATCTCCAACACTCAGATTTACATCAATACCCATTTCTTTAAATATTTGAGTATTAGGTTCGCTCGCCAGGTGATCTTTAAGGAGACGAATAAAGCCCTCTGACGCGGGGAAGCCATTGTCGGCGTAGTGAATCGCAGGCTCAAGGAGTTGCGCCATTGGAATCGTGCCATATTTGGAGTGCACTTCAAACCACGTAGAGACCAATCCAGGCACCGTTCCTGATTTATAGCCTCTGAGTGGAATTCCGTCGGCGTACGCTTTAGGTGTTGCTGAGTGCGGTGCAGCTCCACTGCCATTAAAGGCAATATTAGATCGGCTTGCGGCATGGTGAGTAATTAAAAATGCATCGCCTCCGAAATGAGACTTAGCCGGCTCAACAACGGATATAACTGCGCTTAACGTAATAGCAGCATCGATAAATGAGCCACCTTGCTTGAGAATTGCAATTGCTGCGCTAACTGCCAACGGCTGACTAGCTGCGACGCCCCCATTTTTGGAGTGGACGACGCTTCGACCAGTTTGCACCCCTAAACAATAGTCCAAATCCCAGTTTTGGGTTAGTAACTCTCCCGTATTACTACAGAGTAGTTCTTCATCATGACCTACAGGTCTATTACCGATTTCCAAGGCTAAAATTTGGTAAATTAGTCTTTCTGATTGAAGGGCAATCGTGACAATTATCAAATGGCTATTTGAAACTAATCTCTTTTTTGGCAGTAAATCGATTCCACTTCGCGAAGTTCTTGGTGGAGCTCTTGGTATCACGAGCGCTTTTCTTGGGCTGAAGCGGAAAGTTGCTGCATGGCCAGTTGGAATTATTGCGGATGCAATGCTCTTCACCGTTTTCCTTGGCGCAGTATTTGCCTACAGCGA
>Ga0129336_10001776_pt1 | contig 13181 bp, 18 predicted proteins | sample CPB6_02_DNA_FD_96878 | JGI IMG/M metagenome (GOLD analysis project Ga0129336, IMG submission 96878) | Freshwater to marine salinity gradient microbial communities from Chesapeake Bay, USA - CPBay_Sum_0.6_0.2_DNA | ecosystem: Environmental > Aquatic > Marine > Coastal | place: USA: Chesapeake...
AGTAATCATTTTGAATAATTAATAAAAAAATAAAAAATCAATTTTTATAATTTTAGAAATAATATAATACTAATTTAATTTAATATTTTTATTTATAAAATTATCATATTTACATAGAAATTTATAACCTTTAATTACTGTTACTTCACTTACATTACAAACCTCTGCAAATTGTTTCTTTAAATATCCTAATTTCTTTTTTTCGGAATAATAGAATAATATAGACGCACAACTTGATGTAGGTGAATTATCACTCATAATTTCACTATCTTCAAGAAATTTAACTAATTGCTTACATAATTCTATATCTTCCATTTTCATATCTAAAATAGAACAATAACGAGAAATGAAATCCAATGGAGATGAACTAACAACATTAATTTGAAGTAATGTTTGAAATCTAGAATTACCTTTATTTAAAATTACAGGGTCTATATCAAACATTTTTGCTATTTCCTTGGAACTTCTTGGCAAATTATTCATTAAACAAGCGTGATAAATACACGAAGCTATTAAACCTTCCTTATTATCTCCTCTACTTATTTTTTTTTCTGATGCCCTTTTATATAAAACCTTGGCATCATCTACTATTTTTTGAGGTATTCCATTACTTAAAGCAACACTTGTTAATTTATCAAATACATTCCATAAAGTTCGTTCATTATAAGGCATAGCATTCCACATTTGATATTGTCTAATTCGTCTTATTTGATAATTATTAGTAAAACGATTTCCACCAATCATAGAACCTAATGAAGATTTTGGCAATAATGAATTTGTAGGCAATCCACATCTTGATGGGTCTTCACCTTTATTATTATCTCCACCATAATAACGCCATTCTGCACTATTATCAATTACTTTACCAATAATACAACTACATTCACCACAAATTTGCATACTATCCTCTTCAATAATAGTTCTAGAACCACATTCACATATGATTTCTGCATCTTTAAATGTAACTTCTTTTAATCCTTCCATTATATTCCAAATATCATCATCTGTATTTAAAGACATCAATTAAACATTGTTTATAATCTTTAAATCATTTTTTTTATTTAAACAAGATTTATAATATATATATAATTATGAATAAAATAGAATTATGTAGGAAAATTAAAAATGAATTGGGAAATTTAAATCAAAATGAATTAGAAGAGGTTTTTAAAATTATTTATAAAACAAATAATAATTATAGTAAAAATAATGATGGTGTTATTATTAATCTTTCGTGGATTAATGAAGATATATTAAATCAAATTTATAATTATATTATTTTCTGTATAAAATCACATAATGAAATAAATAAATATGAGGTTTTATGTAATAATTTTAGTGATATTATTAATAATAAAGAAAAAATAGATGAAACCGAAATTGAAATATCAAACAAAAATAAACAAAAATTATCTTCTTATATGAAATTTTATTTATTAAAAAAGAAATTTAGCAAACATACTATTATTAATACTAAATTTGATAAATTATTAACTCACGAAGAATATTTATTATCCTAATATTATTTCTTTTGTATTCTTATTTTTATTAAATAAATAAGATTTTTCCTTATATACAATATTTGAATCTAATAAGAATGATATAAATAAAGCAGTCGATTGATTCCAAGTATCTCTTGTAATTGCACTAACTACTTCTGCTGATTTCTTTACTCCAAAAGCTTTTGCAAATTCTGGAATTCCTATAAATTCAATTAATCTATTTTTAATTTCTTGTTTCATTTTATCAGTTGTTGATGTATATTTAATTATTAATTCTAATGGAGTTTCTTTTTTAATTTTTGTTTGTGATTGAAGTTTGGGTTGAATAGAAGTAATTAATATGGAACTTTTAGATTTTATTTCTTCTATTGGTATTTGTGAAAATTTATTAAATAATTCTTTATTATCTTTATAAATCCACATTTTTTCATTTGTTTCGTGTTCCATTGGAATTTCTTTTTGTATTAGTTCCATTAATTACTTATTAATATTAAAATAGATTTCATTTTTTTTTATATAAATTTTATTTAAAAAATAAAAAAAATGATTATTTTTATTAATTTAATTAATAAAAATTAAAAATGACATCTATCAAGAACTTATATATTGTTAAATATAATTCAAAAGTTTTTGAACCAGAAACTATTGTTAAAATGGAAACTTGTTCTGATTCAGGAAAATGTTATTTAGTTTCAGATATAAATGATACTAAAAAACGAGAATGGATTATGAATTATGATTTATATCCAATTTATAGTAATAATAATTTTAATTATTATTACCAAGAGAAATTTGATAAAATTGCAAAAAATTTTATAAATAATATGTAATTATTATAATTAAAAAAGATAAAAAATGATTTTTATTTTTATTTTTAAATTTAAAAATGGATAATTCTCATTATTATATTGTAAATAGTGATTTATATTCCTTTAAAAAAGGAACAATTGTTGAAGTTATCACTTATTATAATAATATTTGTCTGGTTTCGAATTTAACCGATACACAAAGAGAAAATATTCCAAAAAATGATTTGCGTAGAATTAAACTTGAAGATGGTTTTTCAAAATCATCATTAAGTATCTCTTTGTAATAAAATTAATTTTTGTATTAAAATTAACATAAAAAAATAAAAAATGATATTATTATTTTATTTAAAAAATGATTAAAAATGGATTTATCCAAGTTTTACGTTGTGAAGCACAATTCAAAGGTCTTTGAACCTGGCACTATTGTTGAGTTAAAATACTTGATTAGTGCCAATAATTATTGTATCAAGGGTATTTCAGATGGTATTTCTACAAGTGAGAGTATTATGAAGTGCGATTTGTATCCAGTTGTGCCAAAAAATGGATTTTACCATATTCCAAAATGGCAATCAGTAGCCGATGCTTTTATTGCAAAGAGCCAAGGCTAGTTTTTGTATTTATTTATATTTTATAATGATAAAAAATGATTTTATAATTAAATTAAAATAATTAAAGATGGATTATTCAAAGCTTTTCGTGGTAAAACATAATTCTAAGGTGTTTGAACCTGAAACAATTGTTTCAGGTGAAATTTATAGTTGGTCTGGTGATTTATATAAAGTGGAAGATTTAAATGACTCTTCTAAAAGTGAATTACTTATGTATTATGATTTATATCCATTTACGTTTAAAAACTATAAGTTTAATTACTATGCACAATGGCAGGAAGTTGTTAATAATTTTATTACAAAAAATCGCAAAGATTAATTTTTGTATTTATTATTTTTTATTATTTTAAAAATTTGATTTTTTTGTATTTTTATTTTTTATTAAATGATGTATTATATCATCAAAAAAGATTTAAGAAATTTTAATAAATATGGAATTGTTCGATTTATTGGTTCTTCTACTGATAATTTATATTATGAAGTTGAAGATGCATATGATAAAGATATAATATCGTGGTATATGTATGAAGATTTATTACCATCATTATATGAAATTGATAAATTGTCGCCATCTGTGGAAAATCAATTAATTGGAAAAGAATTAATGGATATGATAAATTGATTTTTTTATTTTAATAATAAAAATAAACCAATGAAAATTAAAACACAACCAAATAATTGAATATTTGTTAATTTTTCATTTAAAATATAATAAGATGCTATTATAGTAATAATAGGTGCTAATGCTATAATAAGTGCAGGAATAGAAGGATTATAATATTTTAAAGTTTCTAAATATAAAATTTGACATATAAAAGAAGCTATAAAGAAAATTAAAATTAAAATCAAAATAAATTTTAAAGTTATATTTTTATAACCTTGAATAACTTTTGAATAATTATAAAATAATGTATAAATTATTGTTGAAATAAATAAAGTTGTTCCAGAAATTAACATTATAAATTCATATGGAATTATTGATAAATATAATTTTAAAATTATTGGAACTATACCAGAAACAATCGAAATAATAAATGGATATAATAACATCTATTATTTATTTAGGTTTATATTCTGGTAATATTGAAAGACGATTTCTTTTTGCTAATTCAATTGCAATTTTATTACAATAAGATGTTTTAGTATTTTTAATATCTTCAATACCTAAATCAGTTAATATTTTATTATGTTCATTTTTTTGAAGTGAAGTACAAACAATACCTGTTTTTTTACCATAAATAACACCAGGTGTTAATAATTTAAAAACATTAATTTTATTTTTTTTATTTTCAGGGTCTATTACTGGAACAACTAATCCCCAAGCATATTTTTCTTGTGTTAAATCTTCTGGAGGTTTAATAAGAATTCTATTTGAAATTAAATGTTCTTTTTGTTTTTTATTAAAAGAATGATGATTTTTTTCATCAGGATTATAAATTAATGGTTCAAATTCTTCATTAAAGATATTTATAAAACCAATATATTCTTCATTAATTGTTGTTGAAATACTAGGAACTTCTGATTGTTTAATTAATATTCCCTCTTTCACAAATATTTCTTTAATATAATCATCAATTTCATTAAGTCTCTTAAATTTAAAAATTTTATTAATTAAAATATTGAATGTATATTTATCCAATGATTTATATAAAGTAAAAACAGCATTATAATAATTATCATTTTTAATTCCTTTAATTTTTTTATATAAATTATTATCTAAATCTGTTTTATTTCTTCTTATTTCTATATTTTCCTTAATAATATTAATTTTTAATGGTTTATCTTCAATAATATCTATAATATGTATTCCATCTTCGTGAGGTAATAAAATTATATTATCAATAATAATATTAGGATAAATACTTATTTTAATTGAATGTAATAATATTTCAGGTTCAACATAATCAAATATTTCTTTAAGATATTCATATGATATAAATCTTTTATTATTATGAATAAAATCCAAAATTATTTTTTTAATTTTTGTTTGAATATTTATTGCCAAATGTTTATAAGTTTCCTCTCTAAATCCTATTTTATTTTCCTTTAAATCATCTAATTCAACTTTACATTTAGGTTCAAATTTTTCATCATCTCCTAAATCATAATCAATTTCTTTTCCTTGAGATGTAATTATTCTTATTGGACCTAATTTAAACATAGATTTAGGAAAATAATTTATATTTTTAAATAATGCACAATCTATTGAATTATTTCGAATAATTTCATCAATTATATAACTTTTATATAATTTTCTTGTAGCTATTCTATAAGCATTTACATCTAAACTTTCTTTTTTATAATTATTAATTGCACAATGAAGATAAACCGTAACATTTCTTTCTTCAATTGGTAATTTATTATGACTACAATTACGAATACCTCTTCCTATAATTTGATCAATTCTATTAAAATGAAACCAAGGGTCTAATATATGAATTTCTCTAATATTTAAGAAATTAAGACCTTCACTAGCTACTTGTGTCATTAAAACAACTTTCACTAATTCACCATTTGTATTTAAAGGATTTATAATTTTATTTCTTAATTTATCTATTGTTGTATTTCCCATATAAACAGGATTTTCACTGGATAATATACAATATTTAGGATATTTAATATTTGGATAATCGACAGGATTTGTAATAGCAGGTTCAGATAAGATATTATTAGTACCTTCTCTTGTAAATCCCATATGTTCAAGCATAATTGCAATTGGAATAATTCCACATTCAATCCATCTTGAATAAATAATAATAATACCTTTAGATTTTCTTATAATTTCTGCAATTTTTGCATATTTACCAGAATATAATCCAATATTTTCAGGTGCTAATGCATTTTTATATTTTGAAGCATATCTAACAATTAATTGTTCTTTATCACCTTCTTTAACAAAAAAATTATTAAATCCTTTAGAACCTGCATATTTATCAAATACTATATTAGTTGAATTTAATAATGAAAAATTACTATTAATAGCTTGATTATCATCATCAACTTTATCATCATCAATTAAAAGTTTATTATTATCATTATTCATAAATTCAATTTGTTTTTGACTTAATTTTGATATAACTAAATTATTTTCTAAATTATTTATCCAATTATTATCAATATTATCAATAGGTTCTCCATTTATTTTCAATGGTATTACTCTATCTAAAACTTCAATATCATTCATTTTTGGTAATATCTTTAAAGCAAAATTAAAAGGATTTTTACCTCTTAAATAAGAAATATAATTAGATGACATTAAAGTTATATATTTTTTAATATCATCTTTAATATTATTATTACTATCAAAAAAACTTCCTTTTTTAAATAAATTTATTCTTTTATCATTCAATAACAATAAATAAAATAATTCATTTATATCTTCTGGTTCATTGAACATAGGAGTAGCAGTTAAAAATACTAATCGATTATTTATTCCATTTCTACAAACTTCTTTTAATGATGAATATACACGTTTATCTTTATCATTATTTCCACTACTTCTTATATTATGAGCTTCATCAATAATAATTACTTTATCCATAACTATTTTTTTATTTTTAACATAATTATCAATATCATTTGCAAACTGTTCATATGTAAAAAATTTATATCTGGAATTTATTAAATCTCTTATTTTTTTTTCTGCTATTTTTATATTAGGTTCTTTTGATATTTGAGCTAATTTTATATAAGTATCTCCTGTGCATTGATTTGAAATTAATGAATTATCAATTAACTTACTAATATTAAATATTTGAGATTTAAAACCTTCTTTAGTTGCTGATGGTAAAATTACCCAAATTTTAGGTTCATCTGTTGAATTATGATTTACAAGTAATGTTTCCGCAATTGTTATTGCAGAACAAGTTTTTCCAACACCAACACTATAATATAATAATAAACTTTTATAGGGAGTTCTATATGATAAATAATGAGCCATTAAATATTGAAAAGAACTTTTATCAAAATCTCCACATAATTCAATAGATTTTTTTTCATAATCTTTATAAGTTAAAATATCTTGATATTTATTTATTTTATGAACATTTATTTCTTTTAATTCTAATAATTTTTTATTAAAATTTGGGTCATTTAATTCTGGATAATATGGTTCTGTTAATTCTTCTTCAACTTTTTTATTTTTTTCTTTAATTATTGGTTTAATTTCAGATGAAATACTATGAATACTATTAGATATATCATCTCTTATTCTTTCTCTTCTTTCTTCAAATATAAATCTTTCTCTTTCTATATCATCAATAATTAATCCAAATTCATTACATTTTTGTTTTAAAGCCAAATAAATTTCTCCATTTTTTTTAATTTTAATATTTGTTTGAGGATTAATTAATTTATTTTTAATCCATTTTTTGCATTCCTCTTTTGTTGGCTCATTTTTCAATTTATATTTTGGATTTTTAGTTATTTTTTCTTTTTTTATTATTTTTTTATATTTATCTATTAAATCCTTATGTTCTTGTAAAATTTCTTTATTTTTTTCATCAATTATACCTAATTTTATACAAGCATTTTGAATATCCTTAAATAATTTTCCTTTTTTATCAATTTTACTATTTGTAATTGGATTTATTAATTTTTTATTAGCAATCCATTTATAACATAATTCTTTAGTTATAGGTTCATTTTGTGTATTTATAATTACATTTTTAGGTATAATTACTTTTTTAATAGGTGTTTTAATACCTTCACAAGCTTTTTTAAATCTTTTATATTCTTTACTTTTTTCTTTTGCTTTAAATTCATATGTTGTATGTGGATTAATATATTTATTCATTTTCCATTTTATACAATCATCTTCAGTAATTTCTTTTTTATTCATATTTCTATTAGTAGAAATTGAAAAGAAAAAAAATAAATTTATAGTTTTTCATATTCGAGAATTTTCTTATTTGCAAATTTAAATAATTCAATTCTTTCTGTATTATATATTTTTATATGTGATATTACATCATTAAAATTATACCATCGTATAGCTCTTATTTCTCTAACTTGTTCTAAACATTCATTATCTATTTTAATATTCACACTTAAATTATCTAATTTTGCAATATAATATAAATGTTTATACATAATACCATTAGTTCCAAAAAAAATTTCTTCAAATGGTATTATATCACTTATAATTTTTAAATCATCTTTTTGAATTCTAGTTTCTTCATAAAATTCTCTTATAGCACAATCGATATCAGTTTCTCGCATTTTTCTTCTACCTTTAGGAAAACCCCATTCTTGTTCATTATAAATATTTTTAATTGAAATAATATAATTTCTGAGAAAATTATTTTCATTTAATGTATAAAATTTAATTTTTGAATTTATAAATTCTTTATTATTTTTATTTATTTCATTTTGATACCAAACATAATTCCATATATCCTCAAATTTATTATTTAATATCATTTGTCTTTCTGTAATGGTCATATTGGATAATAATTTTTTTATATATTCAATATCTGTTGTTTCATATTTACCTCTTATAAATTCCATAAAAGATAAACTATCTTTTCTTTGTATCATTAAATATTTAATATCATTATTTTCTATTTTATAACAAATAATTCCAAAACTTATTATTGGATGAGGACAATTTTTATAAATATGACCATTTAAACCACAATTTCTACAACATTGCATTTTAAATATTGATTTATCTGCATTTTTACTTTTCATTACATTAAAATTAGTTATAATTTATTTCTTAAATATTTAATAACGTGAATAACTAGAATAAGGATTTGTAAATGGTTCTAAATCATCTGTTTCACTTTTAAATTCATTTAATTGTGCTTGTGAAGTATTAATTGTTACACTTTCTTCAGCAGTTGAACCATTACTAAATTTTTGTTTTATTTCTTCTTTTTTATCTTCTTCTTTTTTATTTTCTTTCTTATCTTCATCTACAACTTTTACTTCTGATTTATCCATTTCTTTATTGGCAAATCCTTCTTGCATTAATGAATTTGCATAAGAATTTGAATCACTTGGGTTCATAACTGACATTTTTTCTTGAATATCTATTTTATTCATAGCATTAGTATAAGTAAATAAAGTTATAAATGATATGATTATGACAAATATACAATAGATTATTATGAATATTGAAACAATCCAAGCATATAACCAACACCACCATCTTTGATTTTTAGAACCTCCAGTAACCATACATGTTAATTGAAGTAATGTTAAGAAAACAGATGGTATAAGCATTAATACAACTAAAAAGATAAATAAAAATCGATTTCCTACAGATAAATCAGTTCTAGTTAATACTATAGTAATTACAATTACTATTATAGCAGCGACTATAGCATAACCAGCATATAAAGCTTGAGGACTTCCAAATAAAGCATCATATAAACCCATTTTTAAAATAATATTATTGTTCTATTAAGAAAATAAGAGAATAAAAAAAATGAATATTTAAAATTAATTTAAGTTATTTAATTAAAAAAAATGGGTATTCCTTATTATTTCTATTATTTAACTAAAAAATATAGAAATATTATTATTAATGAATTACCTACTGATATTCAAATTTATGCAATTGATTTTAATGGAATTATTCATCCTGAAGCACATAAAGAATTAAATAATCCTAATAAAGAACAATTATTTATTAATCTTTGGAATAAAATTAATTATTATAATGATAATTTTAAACCTGATAAAATGTTAATTTGTATTGATGGTGTTGCACCTCTTGCAAAAATTATTCAACAAAGAAAAAGACGTTATTTATCAATATATAAAAATAAAATTGATGAAATTGATGTTAAATGGGATACTAATGCTATTTCTACTGGAACTGAGTTTATGAATAATTTAGATGAATTTATACAAATGAAAATTGAAAAAGAAAACAAAAGTTCTTTTATTTTAAATGGTAGCAAAAATGCAGGTGAAGGCGAACATAAAATATTCAATTATTTTAAAGATATTGATAATACTAAATCTATTATTATCAATGGTTTAGATGCCGATTTAATTATTTTATCTCTAATTTCTGGATTATCTAATATTTATTTGATGCGTGAAAATAAAGATGATATTATTTATGTTTCAATTAATAATTTAAAATCTGCTTTATTAAATGAATTAAAACCTAAATGGACATTTATTGATAATGATATCGATATTATTGAAAGTTATTGTGTAATGTGTTCAATTTTAGGTAATGATTTTATACCACATATCTTAACTTTAAATATGAAAAATAATGGATTAAATAAATTAATTGATATTACAACTAAAGCAATCGAAAAAACTGGTAGTTTAGTTAGAAATAATGAAATAAATAAGGATTGTTTAAGTTTAATTTTCGCTACTATTGCTGAAAATGAGGAAACTGAATTATTAAATGAAATTTCAAAAGTAATTTCTAAAAAACCAGTTGATTTCACTTTAAAATCTCAAGAATTTGCTTTAAAAAATAAGGATGAATTATTAAATGATATTTATTGTAATAATAAAAAATGGCGATATAATTATTATAAATCTCTATTTGATATTAATATAAATAATGATAGTTCCTTAATTTCTATAATTGTTTCAAATTTTATTAAAGGTATTTATTGGACCTATAATTATTATAAAAAATTTGATTTGGATTTAGAATGGTTCTATCCTTATAATTATCCACCAACTACTAGAGATATTAGTAATTATCTTAAAGTCAATGAAATAAATAAAATTCAAAAGAAAGGAAATTATTTAGAACCAGAAATTCAATTAATGTTAATTTTACCTGTTCAAAGTCATAATTTATTGGACTTTAAACCAAAAATTAAAAAACTTACTTTAACTAAATTTAGATATTTATATCCTATTGAATTTAAAATTCAAACATTTCTTAAAAATCATTTACACGATTGCACACCAATATTACCGATGATTAATATTTCGAAAATTAAAAATGAGTTTTCGAAATAATTACAAAAAAAAATAATATATTTTGTTATTTATCCTTATAATATATATACACATTACAATTATAAATCTCCAAAATATATATCATTTTTAATTTATACTAATTTATTTTTGGACATTTTGAAGTTTATATGAACTTTCTTAAAAATTTAATAGTTATTCATAAAACTTATTTTTATATAATATTTAAAACCTTAAATAGATTTATTTATAAATAATAAAATGCTAATTATAGTAAAAACTCTTGATATTGGCAAATATAAAGTTAATGTAGATGAAGATGATACAGTTATGATGATTTTAGTTAAATTACAAGAATTTATTGAAGAATTAAATCCTAAAAAACATTATTTTGTATATAAAAGACAACCTATTAAATTTCATAAAACTCTTAAAGAATGTGGTTTTATTGATAAAACTTCTATTTATATTTTTCCATCAATTAGAATAAGTGAAGAAGATTTACAAGAATTTCTTTTTTATGATAGTGAAGATAATTAGTATTAAAATTATATATAAAGAAATAAAAAATGATTTCATTTATTTCTTTAATTTTTTAGCATTGAAAAAATGGGAAAGCATTATTTTATTTGCACTTGTGGTGTAAAATGTAATACCTGTCCGAAAGATATTAAAAAACATCTTACTTCGGATAATCATCATAAACTATCCTTGATTAAAAATCAGGAGAAAGAAATCGAGAAATTGAACAGGAAAATGGAAAAATTGTTTGTGATGAGAAAAAAAATGAGTGATAATGATTATATTAAAAAATCACTCAAGTATAAAAAAAAGTATGAATGCTTAAGGAGTGAAAAACTTTCAAAAGGTTCTATTACTTATTGGACATATACCATTGATTTAAAAAAATGGAAAATATATCTTTTCTATAATGTCGATTGTTCCAAAGAAAAGACATTTGAATTAGATATTTGTTCGCGACTTGATTATTAACTTTTTTTTATTTCATTATAATCTTTTTTTAATTGATTACATATTTCAATATAATCTCCTTCACATATTGTATCTTTATTTTCATCCAAATATATCATATTATCTGTAATTTCTTTTAATTTATTATCTTTATTTTTAAGATGTTTTTTCGATTGTAAATGTTTTGATAATGATTTATTTAATATAATTGAACCACAATAACAAGTAATTGAATTATTCATTTTCTATAAATGACAAAAAAATTTAATTTTTATTATGTCATTAATTCCTCAAGATAATCAAATGCTTCTTCTTTATTTGTAAAAGAAGAGATAAACATTTCAATAAAATTAATTTCTTGTCTCACAATAATTGCAAACCATTTATTTTCAATTTCCATTAATAATATATTATCATCAATATTCTCAATAATAATATTCAAACCATATTCTTTTTTTAAGAACTGATTTAATATATTATTATCATAGACGAATTCTTTATCATCTAATGGAAGATTACAACTATAAGGAATTGTAAAATTATTTCGTTTGATTAAATTAATCATTTCAATTGATTTTTTAACCAAAAAGAAATACATTCCTTTTTTATTTTTCTTTTTAAATAATAATAATCACTTTTTACTTATCTATATAAAAAATAATACAATAATTATATTTATGAATATTGAAGTTTTTTATGATACAATCGCTAATGAATTTGATAAAACCAGAGTTCGTTTATGGTCTTGTGTTGTAAATTTCTTAAATTCAATTAATTCTAATTCAAAAATTCTTGATATTGGATGTGGTAATGGTAAATATCTAAATTATCGTAATGATTTAATAATGAAAGGTATTGATATTTCTATTAAATTAGTAGAAATTTGCAAGAAGAAAGGTTATGATGTTATTAAGGCTTGTATGACAGATATTCCATTTGAAGATAATAGTTTTGATGGTATTATATGTGTTGCATCATATCATCATTTAAATAATGATATAGATAGACAAAAAACATTAAATGAAATTTATAGAATTCTAAAAAAAGATGGTATTGCATTTTTGGAGGTTTGGAGTAAAGAACAATTAGACAATTCCAATAAAAATTCAATGAATTTTAAACAAAAATCTAATTTAGTTAAATGGACATCAATAGAAACTGGCAACATTTATTATAGATATTATAATATTTATTCAAAAGGAGATTTAGAAGAAGAAATAATGAGATTAAAACCAGAATTTATAATTATCGAAAGTGGATATGAAAAAGGAAATTATTATGTAAAATTAAAAAAATGATTTTTATAATTTATTTTTATTTTATTTATGGTAAATATTTATGTTCTCAAACTTGAAAATAATAAATATTATATTGGTAAAACT
>Ga0129336_10001779_pt1 | contig 13170 bp, 10 predicted proteins | sample CPB6_02_DNA_FD_96878 | JGI IMG/M metagenome (GOLD analysis project Ga0129336, IMG submission 96878) | Freshwater to marine salinity gradient microbial communities from Chesapeake Bay, USA - CPBay_Sum_0.6_0.2_DNA | ecosystem: Environmental > Aquatic > Marine > Coastal | place: USA: Chesapeake...
ATTGAGAGGCTATTGAGAGGCTATTGAGAGGCTATTGAGAGGCTATTGAGAGGCTATTGAGAGGCTATTGAGAGGCTATTGAGAGGCTATTGAGAGGCTATTGAGAAGCTATTGAGAGGCTATTGAGAGGCTATCTAGCTAACTTCTTTAATTATAGAATCGACATCTAATTTTTTAAGAACATTATTATTTATTTTTTCTACATAAAACTGTTTATTTGTTAAAGTATTACATTTACCAATTAAATCTACTATATTAGTTTTTTGCTCTGCTGTTAAAGTTATAATAGGATTAACACGTGCTTTGTAATCATCTATGGATTCCAAAACAATTTTAGCAACATCGTTTGCGGCTACATATTTTTTTCCCGCTTCTTTAATAATTATAGTATCAATTTCGTATAATTTTCCATTAGTAACAATAGGTGTAGTTTTTAACTTAACTTCTGCTGTTGCAGCAGTTCCAGTAGTATCTCCGGGAGCTCCTATAGTTATTTTAGGAGGCGCATTTTCATAATATTTGCCATTTGATGTTAGTGTAATAGATTCTATACCTTTATTCTCATCGCTTTTAACAACCATATTATTTATAACAGCTGATACAGGCTCTGTATCTACAACAGTATTAGCGGCTTTATATTCAGCTATACTTGGGCCAAATGTTATATTACTAGAATCTGTAGTTTCATATTTAGTCCCTCCTTTTCCAGTAGTTATTTGTATTCTTTCAATCTCATAAAGTGGTGGAGTAGTGCCTGTTATAGCTGTTGTACTTAAAATAGCTGTAGCTTCTGCCTGTGTAGAATCTGCTACTGTAGGCTTGGGAATAGTTATTGTAGGAGGCCTGCCACTGTAATATTTGCCTTTATTTGTTCCAAGATTTATTGCGGTTATTGCTTTTGTTGTGGGATCTACAGTTATGCTTGCTATAGTAGCGTGTACAGGCTCTGTAGTTGAAAATTTTTCTATAATGCCTTTGTGTCCGCTTGTGCTTCCATAATTATCAGCTATACACCCATACATTAATACGATGAATATGGCAAATGCTAATATTAATGATATATATGTAAAAAAACTCTCATAATCAATGAATTTATTCATTTAATCTGTAATACTTAAAGATTATTATTTTTTCGAATTTTTTATAATTTATTTCCATATATATATATAGATATTATGACAGATTTAAGTTTATTATATGGCGGAGACGATAATTTATTAGGAGACAATATTGATAATTCATATTCTCCGCAAAAATTTAATAAAATGAGTAATAATGATATATTAATGGAAGATAAACATTCGAAATCGCAGCATTCGCAGCATTCGCAGCATTCGCAGCATTCGCAGCATTCGCAACAACAGGCTCAACAAGCACAGCAAATGGCTCAACAGGCTCAAATGGCTCAACTGCAAGCTCAACAGCAAGCTCAGCGGGCACAACAGCAAGCTCAACAAGCTCAGCAGGCTCAGCAGGCTCAGCAGGCTCAATATAAGGTTGAAAATATACAAAGTATGAATACATCATTAGTTCCTATGAATAATTCTTATAAACAGCCTGATAATGATTATTCAAAAAGAAGAGGAAACGAATACAATTTTTTTGATAGAATGAATTTAAAAAGAACCGAAGTTATTAAGCTATCATTATTTTCTCTTGTAATTGTTCTAGGTATTTCAATAGATAGAATGCTAACATATTATTTATCTAAATATATTGGCGATAATATACTGACAGATTTCCAAGAGTTCTTATTGAGAATAAGCTACCCCATAACTATCTTTTTATTATTATGGATATTCAAAGCTATATAAGGTATTGGTATACATTTACAAAAATATAAAAATATAAAAATATATAGTAATAAAGGCTAATAAAATATTAATGAATATCAAAGATACCAAAGATTTACTTATAAAATTTTTTATAATACTATTATTTATTGTGGTACTTATTATAAATGTTATGGAAATAAGCAATTTTGCTTTTAGTAGATATAAACTGTCCGCTGTATCATCAAAGGAAAATAATCCGAGTTTAGATAGTTTAAACAAGCGATACTGCAATTATACTTCTATGTTTTCTGACAAGGATACTGTAGATTACAATAATTATATGTTTGTAATTATCTATGGCATTCTGTTTTTCCTATTTTGGTATAATACTATTATAAATATATTTTCCTCATCAGCAATGTCTAATGAAATCAAGATAGTGTTTTATAAAAATTATTTCAATTATGATATTTATAAAAAATATAATTACGAATACACATTTATACGTGGTCTTCAAATATTTATTCTTGTAGCCTTCTTATTTCACTCCTACATCTTATATAACGAATTTATGGGTACAAATGAAGAAGATATGAAGATACACGATAATGTTAAAAAAATAGATGCGGCAATTATACAAAATATAGACTGTAATTTAATTAGGATTCACGACCCTTCTAAGGGTAAATATATTACAAGAGATACTCTTGGAAAATATTTAGTAAATATACCAGAAATGAAAACCAATGCTGATGTAGATAAATATGTTAAAATATGTATGACTGCTATAATAATTAATAAGAATAGCAATAATGCGAAAAAAACAATCAAGGATGTTCAAAATATCTGCGAAAACCCGAGATGTATATATAGCAGATTAGAAAATAATATGGAAGATATATTTCCGGAAAACATAGATAAATACATAGATATAATAAGGTCGGCGATAAAAACAAAGGAATACGCCGAATTAACAACGGCACAAATATCTGAACTGTCTATTAAATATAAAGAGATAAGAAAAATACTCGTTGATAGCTTTAATATTATAAAGAGCTATAAGTCTTCGCACGTTATTTATTATAAATTTGGGCTAATTACAACAGTGCTTGCTGGTATATTTTTTGCTACATCTGGGATAGCATATTTCTTAATATATGATGTTATTAATAAAACTGACTTACGCAAATCCTTATTTAAATCGCCACTACCATTACCTCTTGATTATTTTGTTAGTACATATTTTAATACAGTTGTTGCTTATATAGTAGCAATGATTGGTATTTATATAGCATTTATTATTAATTTCTAATAAGAAAATGGTTAATTTTTATTATAATTATTAAATTAGAATATATATTTAATAATAATGAATGATATGTTAGTTAATATTATTACGAATATAATATATATAGCTGCTATATTAATAGTAGTAATTTTAGTATTGGCACTGATAAATTATATTCTATATACAATATATTCTATTAAAGAAATAATTGTACATAACACATTTGAAGATGCTATACACTATAAGCTCAAAGATATTTACAATTATAAATTAATAAATTATATTAATACAATTAACGCTGATACTAATTATAAATATGATATATCAAGCGAATTTAGTTCAGAAAAAATAATTGATATGAAAGAGTTTAAGCTTACTAAGATATCTCAGGGTTCGTCAAAATATATAGACCTTACATATCTAAAAGACTTTAAAACAGAAGGTGATATAAATACTTCATTTAAATTAAAATTGAAAAATATAGATGCTTTAAAACTCGATGATTTTAAGATATTATATGATAAGATATCTATAGATATATATATAATATCTGAAGCGGATTTAATAGTAAAATATATTGATAATGATAATACATATTATTATAAAATTGAATATGAATTAAAAGATTATAATGAGTATTTAAAAAATAATAATATAGATATTAATATAAATAAAAGTCTATATAGCGATATTGTATCATTCAGCAAAAATGATACAACTACTATTCCTTCTACAACAGCTGTAGAAACTCATAAGAAGATAATTGCTAAGGACGGAATAATAATACTTTATAAGGATGTCAATAATAATAATAATATTGAAAAGGTAAGAAATAATACTGATATCTACGGATATATATTAAATGGGTTATTTCTGTTAATTCCTACGACATTATTATGGTCAAATGATAAATATTCTACTGGATTGTATGTAAAAACGAATAATGATTTTTACGAGATAATTTTATTATTGCTATTTATAATAATAATCATAATATTATTCGCATTAATAAATGATTTTTACACATATATATTTAATATTGCCAAAAATGCCAAAATAGAAGAAGAGCTATTTATTGCCAAAATTATGGATAAAAATATTCATTTGGTTGTAATATCATTATGTATTATTATTTATTGTATTATACATAGTACCATATATTTTTTCACATTTATCAGTGGAACTTATAAAAAAATCAAGGCAATGTATGCTGATTTAATTGTTGCCGATGAATATATAAGAAATGATGTGAATAAGTATTTAATAGCTAATAATTTCAACAGTGATGCAATAATAGAGACATTTAATGATATAGCTTATGGTGGCGATATCAGCTATGTTAAAGGAAAATATAATGTAATCGATGGAACAACTAATCAAGATATTTATGATATTAAAAAGAAGTTTGAGGAAAAGATGATAGCTATTAATTACAGCTTTAATTACGACGAAAATATATACAACACAAATATATATACAAATACATTCTTTACAAAAATGAAAAATATTATATATCAAACACAATATCCAGAAGATAAAATAAATAAAACATTATTATTGGTACTTATTATATACTTATATTTTGTTAAGAATAATATTGATGACCCTTACATATTAATTAAATTGAATAAGCTTATATTTGGAAGAGTTGCGAATATAGGAATACCTGAAATAGACGAAGAAATACATAATACCCTAACATTAAGGTCTTTATTAGGACACAATTTAGAAAATAAGGCGATAATAGATGACTTAGAATATGAAACAAAACTGATATTTGATAATATAGAAAATAATGAAAATGAAAATGTTAAGAAAAAAATTAAAAATTATAATACAGATGTTAAAAAGAATGTTTTAGACTTTTCAAATAAGTTATATGATGTAGAATTAGATTATTGGGGTGCTGTATATTTTTTCAATTTATATTTAGTATTAGAAATAATGTTAGGGTGTTTTGTAATTTTGGCAATCTTACTGATTATTAAATATACTGATAATGATATGAGGGAAAATGTAGAAAGGTATATTGATAAAATGAACGAATTGATTAAACAAATGATGGATGAAATTAAAAGTGCTATTTTGGGAGTTGTTTAGATTAAGATTATATCTCCAAATATTTAAAATATTATTATTTAAATAAAAGAAGGTAATATTATGCCTTGCGAAATAGCATACTTTGTTGATAATGAGAAATACAATATGACACTGTTTTTAATAAACTTTTATATATGCTTGATAATAATAATAACTTTGTTAATATTAGCGAATACCATTTATAATTATTATATATATAATAACATTCTTTCAGAAAAAACAGATAATGACCCTTATGTAATAGAAAATAGTGATCTTCCCAAGAAAGTCGGTGAATTTCCTAATAACAAAATATTAATTGGGGAAACTGTTGATTATAAGCTTTTTATTAGTCTTCTTCTTGACCAAAATATGTATTATAACGATAAATATTTCACTTTAAATATTACAAATATATTATTGGATGTCTTTATGTTAGCAACAATAGCCTTGGTGTGTTTAACAATAATATATGTTTTTATTGGTGCTTCATCTTTCATGGCTAGATTTGCTAATATATTTAAATTAAAACTTGATATTTCCGAACTTCAAGTATATATTAAACAATATTGTTATTTTATAAATAATAATAATTGCGATGATTTTCATATTATTAAAATGATATCCGTTTTCTTTATAATTTTAATATTATTTATTATATATATTATAAGGTATTCGGCGATTCCATATATTTATTATACAGACTATTTGGATTTTACTAAATCAAAGGATAATAATAATGGTGTTAAAAATATTGAAAATATGTTAAATATAATATGTAATAATATTGATGATTTTTTAACTGATGATAATAATATTAATAAAATAATAAACAAATTAAATGGACACAATATATATACTGTTAATATTATTCCTTTAACAAAACCAGATACAGATATACAAGCATTAAAAACAAGATTAGACAATACCTTCGCGGATTTTAATAAAGCGATTGAAAGCGGCGATAAAGAGGCTAATAAAACAATTTACGAGGAGGCTAAAAAAATATATGATGATGCTTGTATATTTGCCTTTATTCAAAAAATTAAGTATATAAGCAATATCATTATTAAGGATAATGATTCTAAGGATAATAAAGATTTAGATTTTGTAAAATTAGTTATTATATATCTTAATAATAAGAAAATATATGAAAAAAATAAAAAAATTGAAGGGCAAATTCCTGAACTAGCAAGAACATATTCTCAATCCTTATTGAATATATTAGCAAATATAATTCCGTATAGTGTATTCGGTTCATTAAAAACCGACAATTATGATATAGAGAATGTTTTAATAGGAGCCATTCCAGTTATTAATAAAGATAAAATAAATAATGCTACTTGTAGTTCCATAGAATCTATTACATTTACCGACTTTGATAATTTTAAAAATGACACAACTAATCTGAAAGAAACTCCAGGATGCTTTTATAATAATTATCTAGTTAAATTAAGAGAAACTACTACTAAATTAAAGAATAGTTTGAATAATATATTAGGGTTTTCTATACTATCAATATTAGTTATTTTAATATTGTTTTATTATATTTATATTAATTACAAAATTGATAATATGAGATGGGCTAATATGACAGCTATTAAAATGATTCGCTTATCTTGGAAAAATCCTTTAAATTGGCTTAGCATTTTGTTTGGCTATATAATCGACTTTTTGAATAAAGCCAACTAAGTAAAATATGCGAAATATGCGAAATAATATTTAAGGAGATATTATATTTTACTATTTATATGGATACTGAATATTTATTAAATATTAAAACTATACAGGCTGCTACATTCAAACAAGTTATAGATGCTCTTAAGGAGATCTTGATGGATGTTAATTTGGAAATAGATGAGACGGGCATTAAGATAGTTGCTATGGACAATACACATATTGTTCTGATACATCTCAAGTTAGACGCAGATAAGTTTGAGATTTACGAATGTGCTAAGAAAACATATGTAGGCATTAATATGTTAAGACTCCATGCACTTATTAAAACAATCACGAACAATGATATATTATCTATCTATATTAAGAAAGATGACCCTAATCATTTGGGTATAACAATAGAAAATAATGATAAAAATTATAAAACGAATTATAAATTATCTGTATTGGATATAGACGTGCTGAATCTCGACATTCCACCTGTAGATTTTCATACGATTATAAATATGCCTTCAAATTATCTTCAAAAAATCATCAGAGATATGAACAATCTTGCCGAGTTTATAGAGTTTAGAAATATAGGCGATAAGCTTATATTAAGCTGTAAAGGAGATTTTTGCGACCAAGAGACTATATTAGGCTCCGAAAAATCGCAATCAATCACTATAAAGAAGAATAGCACCGACGAAGAACAGGAGATAATACAGGGTATTTTCAGCCTTAAATACCTATCAATATTTACAAAATGTACCAATCTTTCAAATAATGTCGAGCTATATCTTAAAAATAACTATCCAATTATTCTTAGATATACAATTGCATCACTTGGGGAAATAAAATTATGCCTATCACAACAAGATATATCTCAATAATCCTTTGGCCTTTTTGGCCTTTGCAGCAGGATACACATAATAATAACATTTTTGTGTAATAAAAATTAGATTTTTTTTAATTTAGGATATAATATATATTTATAATATATATCCTGTAATTTAAATAAGGCCTTTCTGAGGACTATCATAACTTCATTCATACAATTAATATAATTGCTTGAATATACAAAATCGTTATCATTTATAATGTAATTGATTTGTTTTTTAATTTCAACGAAAATGTTTCCAAATTTGTTTCCTATTGTATCCATTATTATATAAAATAAGTATATAAGTTCTTTAAGTAATTACAAAATAGCGAAGTAGCGAAAGTCTAAAAATCAGCTTCAAGAGAAAATGTGCGTAATTTAGAGTGTTCCTGTTTTCCTCCAACATTTGCCTTGCTATATTGTGAAACACGGCTTTCAAAGAAATTGGATTTGCTTTCAATTGATATTCTATCCATAAAAGGAAAGGGATTATTTGAATTCCATATTTTTTCATAATTTAATTGAGTCAGTAATCTGTCTGCTACAAATTCAATATATATAGACATTAAATTCGCATTCATTCCAAGCATAGAACAAGGAATACTTTCAATAATAAAGTTCTTTTCTACTTCAACAGCTTCTTTAACAATTTGATGAACGGTTTCTTGTGGCAACCTATCAACTATCTTTGAATACAAAAGAACTGCAAACTCTACATGCATTCCCTCGTCTCTGCTAATAAGTTCGTTAGAGAATGAGAGACCAGGCATTAAACCGCGTTCTTTGAGCCAGAAAATACTACAGAAAGCACCGCTAAAAAATACTCCTTCAACAAGGGCAAATGCTAATAACCTTTGTGAGAATGGCGCGGATTCGTCATTAATCCATTTGAAGCACCAGTCGGCTTTCTTTTTAATACAGGGCATATAATTAATAGCATTAAGTGCCTCTGCTTTGTCATTAGCTTCTTTAAAATAGGTATCTATTAAAAGAGAGTATGTTTCCGAATGAATATTCTCAATTGCCATTTGAAAACCATAGAAGAACTTAGCTTCTAGTATCTGTACATCATTTAAAAATCTTTCACCCAAATTGATATTTACAATTGTATCACTAGAACTGAAAAATGCCAATATTTGCTTAATAAAAAACTTCTCATTTTTATTAAGCTTATTAAAATCATCTAAGTCCTTTGATAAATCCAATTCCTCAGGTGTCCAAAAGACACTAACAGATTTTTTATACATTTCCCACATATCATAATGTACGATAGGAAAAATAGTCAATCTATTTGAAGGTATCAATAAAGGTTCATTATTTGACATACTATATACTATTATAATAATATATATTTATATAATAAATTATCCTGTATTATTAGAAAAACATCACAATATGTCTACTAGAAGTCCTATAACCAAGCCAAGCATCAGAAGCAGCAGAAGCAGCAGAAGCAGCAGAAGCATCAGAAGCAGCAGAAGCAGCAGAAGCAGCAGAAGCAGCAGCAGCATCCCAAGTTATTACGATAATTTTCAAAACCTTGAACTTGACGTTAAAATTATAGAAGATTCATTAGCGTCTCACGAAGAATCACAGTCTCTACAAGAATCACAGTCTCTACAAGAATCACAGTCTCTACAAGAATCACAGACTCAAGAAGATATTCAGACTTTAGATGTAACTAATAGTGGCATTACTGTTCAACAAAATCAAGCTATTGACCCAGATTGTCATGGCACGATATGTGGCATTTATTATGAGTGTGAAGAAAATTTAAAAAAATTTTTTATATCAAATACTGTAAGAATAAATAATTTATTTAGTAAAAAAAAATTAGAAAATGGTAGTTATTTACAAATAGTAACAAACCAAAATGAAGAAGGTAAATTTATTCTTGAAATTATATTAAAGCGTAATGGAGATTCAGACCAAGAAAAAATGCATCTTAGTTTATTTACGAGACAAAAAAAAATGAGAGGTTTGCATTTTACTGTACCTGATAATGCTATAACAGACCCAGAAGGTAAAAAATATTCGCATTTGTATATAAATCATACACAAGTAGAAAAAACTTTACATATCGCAGATGCTTCTACTGAATTTATTAAAACTGTATTAATATCAATGGGGCATTATTTTATAACAAGAAAAAGTGCAGATGAATCTACGGATGCCAAAGCAAAAATAATAAACTATATTAATGATTTGAAATTGAACGATGAAGAAAAAATTAAAATAGGAGAGCTTTTAAAATATATAGGGAAAAACTATAAGATTTTAAGATCTGTTCCACCAAGTGGAGCAGAAAGAAGAGGGGGGATGAAGATTATGAAATATAATAAAGTAGTTGAAAAAAGCAATAGTAAGGACGGCAAAAACACATTAGTTAATAACAAAGAACTTAAAATAAATAAGATTAAAGATAAGATAAAGATATTAAAGCAAGATAAAATCAAGAATAAAGATAAAATTATCAAGCAAATTAAACTAATTGAAGATATTAAAACTAAAATTAAAATAGAAAAAGAAAGAGCAAAGCAAAAACACAAAGAGAAAACCTCAATAATAAAAAGGGAAGCCTCTGTATCAAAAACTCCCAAAACTACCACGACAAAACCTAAAACTCCCACAGCAAAACCTAAAACTACCACGGCAAAACCTAAAACTACCACGGCAAAACCTAAAACTACCACTGCAAAACCTAAAACTCCCAAAACTACCACAGCAAAACCTAAAACGCCCAAAACTACCACGGCAAAACCTAAAACTACCACAGCAAAACCAAAAACTAAGAAATAATAGTTACGATGAGCATAGAACACAGCTATCTCCATTATCTTCGGCACATCTTAATCTTTTTTTAGCAAATTCAGGGTCAATCGTGAATTGTTGCGTCTTTGCCTTAGGTTTTGTTCGCAGATAATAAGAACCTGTCTTAAGCCCTTTAGAATGTCCATAAAAATGCATAGAAGATAATTTCTGGAAATCAGGTTCTTCTATAAATATATTGAGGCTTTGCGTCTGGCAAATATATCTTCCTCTGTCTGCCGACATATCAATAATAACACGTTGTTTAATTTCCCACGAAGTTTTATACAACTCTTTCATTGCTACATCAATATTTGGAATATTCTGTATGCTTCCCTCGTGCAAAATAATAGTATCACGCATTTCTTTATTCCATAATCCTTTATCTATCAAATCTTTAATCAAATACTTATTTATCACAATAAACTCGCCACTAAGAGTTTTTCTTTGAAATATATTATTGGTAATAGGCTCAAAACTTTCATTAAATCCCATAATTTGTGATGTAGATGCCGTTGGCATAGGAGATATCAAAAGGCTATTGCGAACTCCGTAATTCATTATTTCAGTCCTCAGGCTTTCCCAGTCATATCTATCACTGGGCTTTTCATTCCACAAATCAAATTGAAATAGTCCTTGAGATATAGGACTGCCCTCAAATGTACTATATGCCCCACAATATTTATTTTTAATATTTTTAATTTCAAATTCATTAACATAATCACTCATATTTTCTTCAGATTCACCAGATGCTATTTTATTAATAGTATGATATCGTTTTTTTGACAATTCCATAGAAGCTTCAACCGCTGCATGATAGATAGTCTCAAAAATATCTTTATTAATATCAGCAGCCTCTTTTGATTCAAAAGGATGCTTGAGCATCATAAATACATCAGCCAATCCCTGAACGCCAATTCCAATAGGCCTGTTTTTAAGATTAGAAATGCGACCCTTTTCAATAGGATAAAAGTTCTTATCTATAACTTTATTGAGATTTTTAGTAATTACTTTGACAACATCATGAAGTTTTTCATAATTAAATACACCATTCTCAATATATGTGGGGAGGCAAATAGATGCCAAATTGCAAACCCCCGTTTCCTCAGGAGACGAATAAATTAAAACCTCAGCACATAGATTGCTTGATTTGATAGTTCCAAGATTCTTTTGATTGCTCTTTTTGTTTGCCGCGTCCTTATAAAGGATGTAGGGAACTCCTTGTTCAATTTGAGATTCTAATATTTTAAACCAGAGGTCTTGAGCATTAATCTGTTTATTATATCTACCCTCTTTCTCATATTGTTCATAAAGTTTAACAAAATCATCTCCATATACATCGCTTAGTCCCGGGCATTTATCAGGACACATCAAAGACCACATTTTATTACCTTTAACTCTTTCCATAAATAAATCAGACACCCATAATGCCATAAATAAATCCCTACATCTTTCTTCCTCACTTCCGTGATTTTTCTTCAATTCAAGAAAAGCCTCTATATCACAATGCCATGTTTCAAGATAAACAGCGATACTTCCCAGTCTCTTCCCTGCTTGGTCAATATATCTTGCCGTATTATTAAATACTCGCAACATAGGTATGATTCCATTAGAAGTTCCATTCGTTCCCCTGATATAGCTACCTTTACCGCGAACCTGATGAATATGAATTCCAATTCCTCCAGCATATTTAGAAATCAGCGCCATCTCTTTTAGCGAGTCATAAATACCAGCTACGCTATCATCATTTACAGAGCAAAGGAAACAGCTACTCAATTGCGGTCTTCTTGTTCCAGAATTAAACAATGTTGGTGTCGCGTGTGTGAAATATTTTTTACTCATAAGATCATATGTATTAAGAACTTCTTTTATATCATTTCCGTGTATTCCAATAGCAACTCGCATCCACATATGCTGTGGTCTCTCAATAACCTTCTTATTAACACGGGTTAAATAAGCACGTTCCAAAGTTTTAAATCCAAAATAATCAAATGTAAAATCTCTCTGATAATCAATATAGGTATTGAGTTTCTCCTTATTTTTACATACAATTTCATATAACTCTTCTGATACAAGAGGAGCATCATTATTATGAATATCTTTATTATTATAAAGAACTTGAACTGTTTCAGAAAATGAAGGAGATGTATTTTTATGATGATTTGATATAATAATGCGAGAGGCAAGTATATTGTATTCTGGATTATCCAAAGACATACTACCGCACAAATATGCCGCCATTTCATCTAATTCGCTTGTTTTAACACCATCAAAAATACGAGAACATACTTTTTGTGCTATTTCTGATACATTAATATTTAGCTCTCCTGATAAATTTTTAAGACGCATAAGCACCTTGTCAAAGCTTACATCTTCATATTCACCACTTCTTTTAATAACTTTCATAATTATATTATTATATTAATTTATCTATATATATATTTTTGGGGATGGAATGGGGAAACTGCCAACGCAGGCTATTGAGGGGCTATTGACGGCTATTAAGAGACTTTATAATATATTTATATTATCATTATGATAACTTAAAAAGAAACCAGATTTTTATAAAAGTTGAAAAATAAAATTTGAGTACATCTTTCTGTTTTTTCAAAAATTTCAAAAGTTTTTTAGAAATTACAAAATAAATCAAGAGATGTACTCAAATTTAAAATTGAAAAAAT
>Ga0129336_10001780_pt1 | contig 13169 bp, 23 predicted proteins | sample CPB6_02_DNA_FD_96878 | JGI IMG/M metagenome (GOLD analysis project Ga0129336, IMG submission 96878) | Freshwater to marine salinity gradient microbial communities from Chesapeake Bay, USA - CPBay_Sum_0.6_0.2_DNA | ecosystem: Environmental > Aquatic > Marine > Coastal | place: USA: Chesapeake...
TACAATGCGGCTTCAGATGGCTTATTCACTCTTGCCACCCCTGTGCTCGCTGGGCTTGGCACTCCTACAAAACAATTCAGCAGTTGCGTTCTTATCCGTAGCGATGATGATCTTGATAGTATATTTGCCAGCGGAGAGATGATGGCTAAATATGCCAGTAAACGTGCTGGTATAGGACTTGAGATAGGACGCCTTAGACCATTAGGTAGTCCGATAAGAGGCGGCGAGATCATGCATACTGGTATGATTCCTTTCTTAAAGAAATGGTTTGGTGATCTACGTAGTTGTAGTCAAGGTGGAATACGCAATGCTAGTGCCACTGTTTTTTATCCTATTTGGCATTATCAGTTTGATGATCTTGTTGTTCTCAAGAATAATCAAGGCACCGAAGAAACAAGAGTTAGGCATATGGACTATGGGGTAGTACTATCGGCCCTATTCTGGCGTAGATTCAAAAACAAAGAAAACATTACTTTTTTCGACCCTAACGAAGTGCCAGACCTCTATGAAGCATTTTATAGAGACACTGGAATATTTGAAGAATTGTATGTTAAATATGAGAACACACCAGGTCTACGTAAAAAGACTATAAGTGCCGAGGAAGTATTTAAGGGAGGCATACTTAAGGAACGAACTGATACAGGACGTATATACCTTGTGTACATAGATAATGTTGTAAATCAAGGCCCATTCGATTCCTTGCATCATCCCATATACCAAAGTAACTTATGCTGTGAAATCCTGCTTCCGACACGCACATTCAAACGACTTGATGACCCAGAAGGCCGCATCGCTCTATGCACCTTGGGGTCAATTAACTGGGGAAGTTTCCGCAACCCTGAGGATATGCGCCGTGCTTGCCGTATACTCCAGCGTAGCCTTTGTAACATTCTTGATTACCAAGATTTTCTAAGCATACAGAGTAAGTTAAGCAATGATGAAATACAGCCATTAGGTATTGGTGTAACTAACTTGGCCTATTGGCATGCAAAACGTGGCTTAAAGTATGGTGAAAAGGATGCTCTAGCAGAAGTTAAGAGTTGGATGGAACATCAAGCCTACTACCTAACTGAAGCCACAGTAGAGTTGGCCAAGGAACGTGGCGCCTGTAAAGATAGTCGTTTAACTTATTATGGCAGAGGCATCTTCCCTTGGGAACGTAGAGCCAAAGGTGTAAATGAACTAACCAACTTTACTCCAGAACTTGATTGGGAGCCACTACGTGAACAAATGAAGCAATATGGTGTACGCAATGCTACACTGATGGCCATTGCTCCTGTTGAATCAAGCAGTGTTGTTATTAATAGCACAAACGGGATTGAAATGCCAATGTCGCTTATCTCAACAAAAGAAAGTAAGGCTGGAAGTTTTACACAAGTTGTTCCAGAGTATCAGAAACTCAAAAACAAATACCAATTAATGTGGGAACAAACAGATTGCGCAGGATATATTAAAACTGCGGCCGTTCTAGCCGCTTATGTTGATCAAAGTATTTCAACCAACACATTCTATAATCCTGCTCACTTTATTGATCGTAAAGTTCCCACAACCTTGATAGCTAAAAATTTGATGCAGGCCCACAAATGGGGCATAAAGACTTTTTACTACAGTTTAATTAATAAGGCAGGAAGCAAAATGACAGAAACACACGAACCAAAAACTAATGGATTTCATGCATTAGAAACTAGTATAGAATTGGTGGAATTAGAAGAAGACTGCGAAAGTTGTAAATTATGAGCCAAGCACAATACGATCTAACACGCCCAACTGACTACTTACAAAGGAAAATGTTTTTAGATCCAAAAGGACCAGTAACAATACAAAGATTTGAAGAGGTTAAGTATAAAAAAATTGCTGACTTCGATCAAACAGCACAGGGGTTTTTTTGGAGACCTGAAGAGATAAGCCTTACGAAAGACTCAGGCGATTTCAAGGATGCAAGTGATGCTATTAAACATATCTTCACTAGTAATCTATTAAGACAAACGGCCTTGGACAGTTTACAAGGTCGTGGACCTGCACAGGTTTTTACTCCTGTAGTGAGTTTGCCTGAACTGGAAGCATTAATGTATAATTGGAGTTTCTTCGAAACTAATATACATAGCCGCAGTTATAGTCATATCATTCGCAACATTTATAATGTGCCTAAGGAAGTATTTAATACTATTCATGATACTAAAGAAATCGTTGATATGGCAAGTAGCGTAGGCAAATATTACGATGAATTGCATAGAATAAATTGCATTAAAGAGACTAGTGAACATGGGTTCATTCCCATATCGGAATCAACACACATTAAAGCGATTTGGTTAGCACTCAATGCTAGTTACGCATTAGAAGCATTCCGCTTTATGGTATCATTTGCTACAAGTTTAGCAATGGTAGAGAATAAAATTTTTATTGGTAACGGTAATATTATCAGTTTGATTCTTCAAGACGAACTGCTACACAAAGGATGGACTGCTTATATTATAAATCAAGTAGTCAAGGAAGATCAACGATTCGCCCAGGCCAAAGTAGAATGTGAGCAAGAAGTCTATGCCTTATACATGGATGTTATTCGTGAAGAAAAAGCCTGGGCAGACTATCTGTTTAAGAAAGGTCCGGTTATAGGCCTAAATGCAATGATCTTAAAAGACTTTGTAGATTATACTGCGTCAGTTGCACTAAAGGATATCGGAATTAAGTATCATACTTCGCATCCCAAAAGTACGCCTATACCCTGGTTTAACAAGCACAGCGATACCAGTAAGAAACAAACAGCCTTACAAGAGAACGAATCGACTAACTATATTATTGGGGTAATGAGCGATTCAGTCAATTACGAAGAATTGCCCGCAATGTAAGGAAATAATATGGCTAGAATTCACGAAGAAATTATAGTAGTAAAATTAAGTAAGTTACATAAGGAAAAAGAAAGTATTGGAACTTTAGCAGGAGAAGATACTTTAATAAGTTTAGAAGAGGTAGTACAAGAACTTGTGGGGTCAGATATAATAGTAGAAGTGGAGAAAGCAGAATGAAAGCAATACTATGGAGTAAGTATCATTGTCCCTACTGCGATAAAGCCAAAGCATTGTTAAAACTTAAAAACATTGATTTTGAAGAACGTAAAATCGGTGACGGATATACCAAAGAAGAATTACTAGAAGCAGTTCCAAATGCTCGTACTGTTCCTCAAATTTTTATAGACGATAAATTAATTGGCGGGTATACAGAGTTAGAAAAATATTTTAAAGAGGCAGCTTAATGTTATTAGAAAAAACAAAATTTAAAGACGGTGACACAATCACATTAAAGCTTATAAGCGGAGAAGAAGTAGTAGGAAAATTTATAAGCGAAGATATGACCGATATTGTAATTAAAAATCCAGTTATGCTAGCAATGACACAAAAAGGGCCAGCAATGGCTCCTTTTATGATTACAGTTGATTCTGATAAAGAATTTAATATTAGTAAATCAGCAATAATTATCAGGGCACATACTGTTAAAGAAGTTGCGGATCAGTTTACCTTTCAAACTACAGGAATACAACCAGTAAGTGCTGGAAGTATTATTAGATAATGCCTCAAGTAGCACAAAAAAATCAGCAAAGTACGGTGAGTTGCTCCGACGGCTCCCGAGGAGGACAATGTGCAAGTAAACCAACTCGTTGGAATTGGAACAGTGGAATAACTAGTAGTAGTAATACCGGTAGTTCTGATGTGTTTGTTGAGAATGTCGGAGTAGTTAGAAAAAATGACATTATGTCAAGTCATGCTGACGGTGCTCCTTGTGTTACAAGTGCAGTGAATCATACACCGTATTTGAATACATACAGCCCAAATGTTTTTGTTAATAATAGAGAAGTTGGGAGAGTGGGTGATAGATATAATGGGGGCACCGGCTTTAATCATGTTATTACATCTACCCAAAATACTGTGTTTGCCAACGGTTGACAATAAAACAATTATACATTAAAATAATGCTATGAAGATAGCGATAATCGGTGCAGGAATTTCAGGACTCACGGCTGCATATTATTTGGCCCGTGACGGGCATGAAATAGAAATTTTTGAACAAGAATCTTACGCTGCCATGCAGTGTAGTTACGCCAACGGTGCCCAAATATCAGTAAGCAATTCTGAAGTTTGGACAACCTGGTCAAATGTTTGGAAAGCCATAAAATGGCTAGGGAAAAAAGATGCCCCTCTACTCATTCGTCCTAGCCTAAACCCAGATAAAATTATTTGGCTCCTTAAGTTTTTATACCATACTGCCAACAATGACTATGCTAAAAATACTGTAGAGACTATTAGGTTAGGTATAGAATCAAGAATTCTACTTGACCAATTAGTCAAGGATGAGCATATCCAGTATGATGAGAAGAAGAAAGGTATTCTTCATATCTATTCTAACCCAAAGTACTTTAAAAAAGCCTTAGACGTTAAAGAAATGTACGAAGGAAATGGTTGTGAGTGGCAACCTATAACCAGTTTGACAGATATAGTTTCAATTGAGCCGGGATTGAAATACAAAACAGACATTTGTGGTTCAATTTACACTTCCAGTGATTGGACTGGAGATATACATAAATTTTGTATTGAGTTAGCAGATGTTTTAAGTTCTAAGTATGGAGTAAGATTCCGCTTTAACGACTACATCGATTGGCAACAAGCAGAACAAATTTTTAAATCTTATGACAGAGTAGTTATAGCAGCAGGAGTAGGATCAAAAGATTTAGGAGAAGCAGTAGGAGAAACTATTAGGGTCTATCCTGTAAAAGGTTACAGTATTACTATCGAGCTTGAGGATTCTCTTTCTTCTTCAAGTGCTCCACAGGTTAGTTTATTAGATGATGAAGCTAAAATTGTGTGTAGCAGGCTCGGACAACGTTTAAGGATCGCAGGTACAGCAGAGTTTGATGGCTATAATGTAGATATACGACGGAATAGAATAGAACCATTATTAAAATGGACACATAATAATTTTCCAGATATAAACACACATAATTACAGTAGCTGGGCGTGTTTAAGACCTATGACTCCTAACATGATGCCTATAGTAAGACCTAGTCGTAATCCTAAGTATTACTTTCACACAGGGCATGGTCACTTAGGTTGGACATTAGCAGCGAAAACAGCTAAATTATTAGCAGAACAAATAAAAGGAAACAATAATGTCACAAAATAGATTTCAGGATTTTGCCAAACTAGTAGAAGCAATGGAAAGTGATTTTGAAAAATTCTACGATAAAGAAGTTGGAGCAGCAGGTACACGAGTTCGTAAACATCTTCAAGAACTTGCTAAACTGTGCAAAGAAGTTAGAAATGACGTAACAGCAGTAAAAAATGCTCGTAAAGAGGCAAAATAAGTCAACTAAAATTGGGGTAAATACGTTATATACTTATAGGAGTATATTATGAAATACATTTTAGGTTTAGTTACATTTTTATTTTCCTCTGTGGCTTTAGCCGGTCCTCATCATCATGGGCATAGGCATTTTCATCACAGACATTGGCATAGTCCTCCAGTACATCACTGGGTAGTTCCTGCTCTAATCGGCGGAGCAGTGGTCTACGCTGCCACCCGTCCGGATCCAGTTGTAGTTCAACAACCAACTGTAGTATTACAGCCGAACCAAGTTGTTATCGATGGTGTTATCTACAATAAACAAATTATGATTGTAAATGGTATTCAACAAGAAGTTTTAGTGAGGCAATAATGTACAAATATCAACTTTGGGTGCGTATTAATGATTATCAAACTGCCAATACAGTTGTGTGGGCTGAAAACGATTATGCTGCAAAGATGTTAGGCGAGGCACAATACGGTGTAGGTAATGTTTTAAATTATACAAGGATAGATGAATAATGGCTTACTCAGCACAGGTAATTGATCATTATGAAAATCCACGAAACGTGGGTTCTTTTGATAAATCTGATGATTCCGTTGGTACTGGTATGGTTGGGGCTCCTGCTTGCGGTGATGTTATGAAGCTTCAGATCAAAGTAGACGACTCCACCGGAATTATTACAGATGCACGTTTTAAAACTTATGGGTGTGGATCTGCTATTGCTAGCAGTAGCCTTGTTACTGAATGGGTTAAGGGAAAAACTTTGGATCAAGCAGGCACTATTAAAAATACAGCGATCGCCGAAGAACTAGCACTACCTCCAGTCAAAATCCATTGTAGCATCTTGGCTGAAGATGCAATTAAGGCTGCTATAGACGACTACAAGAAAAAACATGATATCACTAACTGAACGTGCCGCAGAAAAAGTAAAGTATAATTTACAAAAACGTGGTCGAGGTATCGGTATTCGAGTAGGAGTAAAGACCACAGGTTGTAGTGGGCTTGCTTATGTGCTTGAATATGTTGATAATCCTGCTGTGACTCGTGACCAGTTTGTCTATGATAATCATGGCGTTAAAGTTTATGTAGACGGTCGTAGCCTAGTATACTTAAATGGATTGGAAATGGATTGGGTTAAACAGGGCCTTAATGAAGGCTTTGAATTTATCAATCCAAATGAAAAGAACAAGTGTGGTTGCGGCGAAAGCTTTAATGTATAAAGCGTGGACGAGGACTGATACACAAGATTGGCTAAACCAAATAAGCAACCGTATCGAAGATATAGACTATTATCTTAGCAGAACAGTAGACTATTGTGAAGAACACGGTATTTGGGATGATATTAAAGTTTTTTCTATAAGTTTCATTGTTATAATATGGGTCTGCCATATGCGTGAAGAAGAAGTCACCAGGCGAGAAATATTAGAAATCTTAGGTTTTGAACATTGGGCAAGTGCAGAAGACAATGTGATGTCTTTAGGAAAACATTTGGAAGGTAAAGATTTCGAGGAAATTCTCCAAATAGTGTCAGAATTCGACGAAAAACTATAGACTTTTGCTGAAATAGAGTATATACTAATACCATATCTAACTCTTTTGGAGAAACTATGAGTATGCATATGGTAGGTCCTTGGTTATCAACCACAGGCAAACGGAAAGGTAAACCAAAATTTAGAAGTGCTGAAGAAGCACGAAAGGCAAGAGAATTGGAAGATAGTTGGAAGGAATTACAGAAGCGATTAGGTGTCGAGGCTGATCAAAAACGTCAGCGTCGTGCTTTATCTGCATCCACGTATGTGCCTCCGAAACTAGCATATCGTGGAGCCAATGAGCCACGTATCCCAAGTCTCAACAACGGTGTAGATAGTGCTCCTGCTATTAAGGCAGCGCAGAAAGTTTATACCGGCACTAAAATTAAGGGCATTGGCACAATGCATAAGAGCAACGCAGTTCCCATCTTTACTGATGACGAAGCCAAAGACATTGCTCATATGCGTCGATAAACTTAATCCTCGCGTAAAGGAGAAAAGATGTTGATACGCATTATCAAAATCCTACTTGTCATTATTGGTTTGACACTTGTAGGCTGGATTGGCTATAAAGTCGTTCAATACAAACTCAATGATAGTAAGGAAATTACAATCAAAATGAGCGCAGTGACAGCAGAAGTTCGGAATAGGCAATTAGAATGTCTCGCCAAAAACATTTATTATGAAGCAGGCGGAGAACCTTTTGAAGGTAAAGTAGCAGTTGCACAAGTGACATTAAACAGAATGGACAGTGGATTGTTTCCTAGTGATCTTTGTAAAGTTGTATATCAAAAGAACGTAGTTTATGAAAAGGTGCTTTGCCAATTTAGTTGGTATTGTGAAAAGCCTAGTTCAAAAGTTCCAAAAAATACTGAAGCATATAAAGAAAGTGAAGTGGTAGCAAGGCAAGTTTTATTAGAAGGATTTCGTTTACCTAGTTTAGAAAATGCTCTTTATTTTCACGCCGTACACGTAAAACCTAATTGGCCGCACCAGAAGGTCGCTACCATAGGCGGACATATTTTTTATAAACATAAGGAGTGACAATGAGTATTGAATCGTTAAAAGATATTTTTAGTGTAGCCAAACTAGCCGATACACTAAGAGAAAATGTGGCTCATTTAAGCGCTGAAACACTGGGATGGATTGCTGTAATTTTGGTTCACATGGCCACCATACCGACTTTGGTAGCAGTGCTTACAGGATTAACTGAAAAATTACCTCCGGTAGATTTAGTTGGATTGGTTTGGTTAGGCTTATTCTTCTTTTTTGTTCGATCAGTTATTGCAAAAGACCTGCTTAATATCATTACTATTGGTTTTGGTTTCTTTGTTCAAGCAATGCTGTGTGCTTTAATCATTTTTAAATAACCAAAATAAATTGACTTAGGCAAGTATAGATGTTATACTTGAGTTGTAGTAAATTAATAACCCACACACACTGAGGATGATATGGCTAAATGGATTTTAATCTTGGCACTGATTATTCTTGCGCCAACTTTTGTTATCAACTTGATGAGTAATGGAATCATGTTTGTTCATAACCAAGGCAAAGCCCTGGGAACAGAAGTAGTTAAAGAAGCAACTAAAACTTATAACGAGGCACAAAAGTGAAAAGATTATTGCTAGTTCCAATTATTGCTAGTCTGACTGCCTGCTCAGGTATGCAAAAAGTTGAAGAACGTAAAACCTATGCTCAACCAGAATGGTATCAAAAATGTGTCCAAAGCGGAACTGAAGGATGGTTTTGGTGGAGCAAAGATTATGTTTATGCTTGCGGAGCAGGGGAAAGTATGTATGCTCAGGCTGCTGAAGAGCAAATGTATGCTATTGCTATGAATAACTTTGCCAAACGTATTAACGGTCGCGTTAATAGTGAAACGGCAATTAAGTTTGACAATGATAAACGTAATACACATACGCATATTGCTTACAAAGTAACCGACACTACCGTAAGACAACATATCCAGAGCGAACAAGGACGTTTCACAATGGCTGGTCGTCATTATACCTTTGTCCGTCTCAAAATGTCTAAAGATACTTTTGATCGCTTAATTGAAGAAAATCGTGTTAAGTAAATTTCGGCCAATGCAGTTTAATCCATTATTCAACCTTAGAAGTCCCTATAAGGTAGGAAGATATAATTGGATCATGCGATCAAGTTGGTCTATCAACGGATACCTGCATAAGGTGCATAGTGTTTTACATTATAAAAGCAGACATGCACCTTATCCTGTTCGTAAGAAATGGCAAAAAATTACTGATATATTTGAAAAGAAACATCATAAAATCATATGAAAAAGTCTCTTTTACTTTTAGTTGTAATTCTGGCAGGATGTAGTTCTGCCCCTAAGCAAACTGTTCAGGCTCCCTACTGTTATACTAATCAAGATATTAAGGTGCAAAATGGTGAACGTATTAGCAGTGAAACACGGCTTCAATGCAGTGATAATCCTGTGGAACGTATGGCTATTCGTAATTATGGTATTAGTCCACATTGTGGCGAGTACAAATATTATATGACAATTCAAGGAAGAGTAGTTGAAAGGAGAGGATATGCTTGCCAAAAAATGGATGGTACTTACGAAGTTGTGCCTCATCCTAGCGCATTCCAGCGTTAATGCTCAAAGTTGGGATAAGCCACATCATAATCCATTTGCGGGGCAGTTAAGTGGGACTGCTTGGTTTTTAGGAAAAATCTTTGAAACTAGAATGGATAAGGATGACCAAGCCTTTCACAGCCAAGCAGTTTATCATGCCCTCAATAATGCTGTTGAAGGTCAAGACGTAAGTTGGTTTAATGATAGAGCAGGAAGCCAAGGACTAGTTCGTATAGTTTACACTCATCCTGCTAGTGGAGGGTGGTGCCGCAGGCTACATAGTTATGTTATGTTTAAAAATATTACCAAAACCTACGAAGATACAGCCTGTTATAATACACATACAAATACTTGGAGTTGGATCACTAAATAATTTTGTATGAAATTAACCTTGGCTGATAAATTTATCGCCTGGCTTACTTTATTTTGCGGGTTGACGTTAAGTGCAGTAGCCATTTACTATTCTGTAGCAGGATTAGTAAGTATATTTGCCGCCGCTGTTGTGCCTATTATCATAATGGGCACTGTACTTGAAGTAAGTAAGTTGGTGGCGACTGTTTGGTTAAAACAGAATTGGTTCATTGCTCCTAGAGCAATTAAGGCCTACTTGCTTGCGGCCATATTTCTTCTAATGTTTATAACCAGTATGGGTATTTTTGGCTATTTGTCAAAGGCTCATATGGATCAAGGTCTAGTCAGCGGTGATGTCCAATCTAAGATCAGTGTATATGATGAAAAAATAAAAATAGCAAAGGAAAACATAGATGCTAATAGGCGAGCACTTAAACAGTTGGATGAAGCAGTGGACCAAGTTATGGGCCGCTCAACGACAGAATCGGGTGCGGAAAGATCAGTACAAATTAGACGCCAACAGGGTCCAGAGCGTCAAAGGCTTATCCGTGAAATTGAAACCGAACAAAAGAAAATTAGTAGCCTTAATGAAGAAAGAGCTCCTATTGCTGCGGAAGTTAGAAAGGTTGAAGCTGAAGTTGGTCCTATAAAATATATCGCAGCACTAATCTATGGTGATAATCCAGATGCTAATTTATTAGAATCAGCAGTACGCTGGGTTATCATTATGATTGTTGTGGTGTTTGACCCATTAGCCGTTATTCTTTTATTGGCCAGTCAATATAGTTTTGCTTGGTTTAGAGAAAAACAAGTGGAGCCTTTAAAAGAAATTATTAAAGAAAATACAGAACAAATTATAACAATAAGTGATAAGGTAGAGTTTGTACCGGCAAATAAAGAACCAGTAGAACAGAGTTATTTGAATAAAAAGGGAAATTATAAAGTACCAGGAGTAAAATTTCCTCCCCAAGTCTTTAAGCCCGAAGAGCCTAAAAAAGAGGAGGAAGCCATTGTTTCAACTGTAACACCTGATGAAGCATTTAAGACACTGCCTAAAGAATGGCCACCTGTAGCAGTTAAAGAAGAGTTAGCGCCTTTAACTCGAGAAGAAATTGATCAGCAATTAGATAATGATTTAAAAAATGTAAAGCAGGCTTGGAAAGCAGAAAACCCAGATAGGACTATTAAGCAACAAGAGCGTCTTAAAGATTTAGGTGTTATTGAAAAATTACCGTGGGAAGAAGAGGAACCAAAAAAAAAGTCGTACATGATAAAATCGGATCAAGAGCAGATAAAGAAAAACCGATAGATTATGTTCAAAATCAAGAGCAAACAGTAAATAGTCTATGGAATAAACTTAAACAATGAATGCTAAAATTAATCTAATTACACCGCCAGATAAACTTTTCAATTTAACCCCAGGAATATTTTTAATTAAACCCAGTAATCAAATTAAAATTCATTTCCAAGAGATACTAAGTAAGATAGATATTGATCTGAGTGTTTATGTTTTTGATCAAGATGATTTCGACATTAGTTGGTTACTAGACATATCCAATCAAGCAGATTTTATTATTGTAGATATTGATAATTGCGATGAGTTGACAAAGAAATTTATCAGTTTTATAATAGCGCAACCTAATGTTCACTATATAACTAATGATGCCACTACACCTTGGCATCTAATTAATAGAAATAGAATTTACAATTTAGACTGGATAGTTGAAAAATTCCATAACGAGGATGAGGATGAATCAGAAGATTAAAGGTACACATGTAATTTTAAAAGATGGCGAAGACATTAACCGAGCACTACGTCGTTTTAAAAATAAAATTGAAGAATCAGGATTACTTAAAACCCTTCAGAAAAAAGAGTTTTATGAAAAACCAACTACTAAACGAAAAAGAATGAAAGCAGCAGGAAGAGCAAGGTTTCTTAAAAAGTTAGAAAAAGAAGCACTTCCAAAGAAAAAATATTAATATTTTTGTTAACTGTATAAATAAAATTGTGCAATGCCAATTGGGTTGCATTATTATCTTGCTTATTAAAGGAGAGAACACATGAGCAAAGTCATCGGTATCGATCTCGGTACTACCAATAGCTGCGTTGCAGTCATCGAAAACGGAAATCCTAAAGTAATTGAAAACAGCGAAGGTGCAAGAACTACGCCTAGTATTGTTGCCTACACAGATGAGGAAATCCTAGTAGGAGCCAGCGCAAAACGTCAGGCTGTAACTAACCCAAAAAGCACTATCTATGCTGCCAAACGCTTAATTGGTCGTAAGTTTAAAGAACAGGCAGTGCAAAAAGACATTGACCTTATGCCATATGAAATTATGGAATCTAAGAATGGGGATGCTTGGATTCGTGCCAAAGGTAAAGAATTAGCCCCTCCACAAATTTCAGCAGAAGTTTTACGCAAAATGAAAAAGACTGCGGAAGACTATCTTGGCACACAGGTAACTCAGGCTGTTATCACTGTGCCTGCATATTTTAATGATAGCCAAAGACAGGCTACTAAGGATGCTGGACAAATCGCAGGACTGGAAGTGCTACGTATTATCAATGAGCCTACCGCAGCAGCATTGGCCTATGGTGTTGATAAGACAGACAAAAAAGACCGCAAGGTTGCTGTGTATGATTTAGGTGGTGGTACATTTGATATTAGTATTATTGAAATTGCTAATTTAGACGGTGATAAACAAATTGAAGTATTGTCTACTAATGGTGATACATTCTTAGGCGGTGAAGATTTTGATCAACGTATTATGGATTATCTTGTTGAAACGTTTAAGAAAGAACAAGGTGTTGACCTTACCAAAGATGTGCTTGCCTTACAACGATTAAAAGAGGCAGCAGAAAAGGCTAAAATTGAATTATCAAGCAGTCAACAAACTGATGTAAATCTTCCATATATCACTGCTGATGCTAGTGGTCCAAAACATTTAAACATTAAGATTACCAAGGCCAAATTAGAAAGCCTTGTAGAAGACCTAATTCAGAGAAGTATTGAGCCTTGTCGTATAGCAATGAAGGATGCTGGTGTTACACCTAGTGATATTGACGAAGTTATACTAGTTGGTGGTATGACTCGTATGCCTAAGGTAGTTGAAGCAGTTGAGCAATTATTCGGAAAAACACCACGTAAGGATGTTAATCCAGATGAAGCAGTGGCAGTAGGAGCAGCAGTGCAAGGTGCTGTATTAAGTGGTGACAGAAATGATGTTCTTCTACTTGATGTTACACCATTAAGTTTAGGTATTGAAACACTAGGCGGAGTAATGGCCAAACTTATCAATAAGAACACAACCATTCCTACTAAAGCCAGCCAAACATTTAGCACAGCAGATGATA
>Ga0129336_10001781_pt1 | contig 13168 bp, 14 predicted proteins | sample CPB6_02_DNA_FD_96878 | JGI IMG/M metagenome (GOLD analysis project Ga0129336, IMG submission 96878) | Freshwater to marine salinity gradient microbial communities from Chesapeake Bay, USA - CPBay_Sum_0.6_0.2_DNA | ecosystem: Environmental > Aquatic > Marine > Coastal | place: USA: Chesapeake...
AATGTCAGTGCGAAGAGTTTGCTTATCGACGATGTCTGTTGGTTTCATAGAGGTCCTTCAGGATACTGCACACAAGGGAACTCTTCCAACAGCCTCTTTTCGACGCTGCTCAAGCCACCACGGCGTTCTATGAGGTCAGGACGTGATCGCACGGTGCGATGCAACGCTTGCGCTCGCCTCCAGCGCTCGATCTTGGCGTGATCACCGTTGCGCAAAACCTCTGGCACTTCCCATCCACGAAATTCTGCAGGTCGCGTGTAATGCGGCTCTTCAAGCATTCGCGAGACTCCAAAGCTTTCTGTTACCGGCGAAGCATCATTGCCCATCGCGCCTGGTAGCAACCGAGCAGTTGCTTCGATCATCAAACATGCCGCAACTTCGCCGCCACTCAAGACAACATCGCCAATCGAAATTTCGCCGTCAATCAAATGTTCGACCACACGATGGTCAACACCTTCATAGCGACCGCACAACAAACTGAACCCTGCTGACTTGCTCAATTGATCGGCGAATTCTTGATCAAATTTTCGCCCACCAGGCGAAAGCAGAAACAATGGCCGCTGCGGTTGCACTGCTTCTACCGCGGCAAAAATCGGCTCTGGGCGAAACAACATGCCAGCACCGCCACCATAAAGTGCATCGTCTACGCGGCGCGATTCGTCGCCATAGTCGCGTAGGTCGTGACAACGCAGATCGACAATCGCTTCTTCGCGCGCACGACCGAGCAAACTTTCGTTGCAAAAGTCGTCGATAAGTTTTGGAAATATCGAAAACACATCGATACGAAAGGCCGATTTTGTGCTCACTCGTCGCCTTCGTTCAAATCAAATAATCCTTGGGGTGGATCAATAGTGATGCGTTCTTTGGTTCGACTCACGACAAAAACAATTGGCACAAGCGCGCCAGACTCAAGCTCGAGCAAGGCGTGCGCGGGGTTATCAACCACAGCAACACATCGACCGTGATTCACCCCAGCAACATCTTCAACTTCAGCACCAATTAATTCGTGCACCCACATCACACTTGAATCTTCGATCGGTTCGCCATAAACATCGTTCTTGCAAAGACGCTCGGCTAGATTGCGGTCATCGATGCCGGCGAAATGCATCAACCATGTTGTTGACTGGCTCGGGCTCGACTTGCCTGACGACAATTGTCCGCGCGCGCTCGTCACGGTCATCCATTCGTTTTGAATAAAAAGTTTCGCACCAGGTCGTGTGCGCTCTGCACGGTCTGTGAAAAAAGAGACGTATACGTCACCTTTAACCCCGTGCGGTCGCGTTACGCGACCAACGTGCAGCAAACCCTGTGGAGTCTGGGCGTCAGTCGTCGAGAAAGTCGACATCGACTTCGGCGTTATCGCGCGATGCCGCGGCACGCACGACAGCGCGAATGCTCTGCGCTGTGCGGCCACGACGACCAATTACTCGACCGAGGTCACCGTCAGCGACGCGAACTTCAAGAATTATCTTGCCCTCATCTTCGATTGATTCGATCTTCACCGCATCTGGTGTGTCGACAATCGACTTGACGATATGAGTCAATACCGAAGAAGCAGTTGGCGCGAGAGTTGCGTTTGCTGTCTGTGCGTCAGACATTATTTTGCAGGCTTCTTTGTCGCTTGAAACTCGGCCCATGTTCCGGCGATTTCGAGCAATTTGCGAACGCGCTCTGTTGGCAGAGCACCATTTTGCAACCACGAAATCACGCGTGCGCTGTCAACCTTGAGTGCCGATGGCTCTTGTTGCGGCTGATATGTGCCAAGGATTTCTAGAAAGTTTGTATCGCGCGCTGAACGAGTGTCGGCGGCAACGATTCGATAGTGAGGTCTCTTGGTTTTACCCACACGTGAGAGACGCAGTTTTACTGACATGGATTTCCGATCTTTAAGCCAAATGGTTCAAACGAACCGACTTGTCAGGCTATCGCGGTCCCAGCCGCGAGCCCAACGCGGCCGCCAAGTCGTCGGGCATGCCAGCGCTCTTTGCGCCTTTGCCTCGCTTGCCACCAAGCATGCCCTTGCCCCCCATTTGCTTCATCATTTTCTTCATTTCGGTGAATTGCTTCACCAGCCGATTGACATCAGCGACAGTTGTGCCCGAGCCTTTCGAGATTCGAATGCGACGCGAACCATCGATCAATTCGGGCCTCGCCCGCTCTTGGGTCGTCATCGAATAAATAATTGCTTCTGTGCGCTTGACTTGATCGTCAGGAATCTCGGCGTTCTTCATTTCTTTAGGGATACCGGGCATCATGCCCATTACGCCCTGCAGTGAACCCATCTTTTTGAGTTGCTGCAATTGCTCGAGAAAATCTTCGAGTGTGAACTCGCCTTCCAACATTTTTGCCGCCGTCGCCTCGGCTTTCTCTTTTTCAAAGACTTTTTCAGCCTGCTCAATAAGCGTGAGCATGTCGCCCATGCCAAGAATGCGACTCGCCATTCGATCGGGGTGAAATTGTTCGAAGGCATCTAGTTTTTCACCTGTCGATGCAAACGCAATCGGCTTACCTAAAACTTGCTTCACCGACAGCGCAGCACCACCGCGAGCGTCACCGTCAAGTTTCGACAAAATCACTCCGTCAATTGACAGTGTTTCGTCAAAAGATTTAGCCACCGTCACAGCGTCTTGACCGGTCATTGCATCGATAACCAGAAACGTGAATTTCGGTTGCACGGCTTCAGAAATCTCTTTGACCTGCTGCATCATCTCGGCATCAATCGCCAATCGGCCCGCGGTGTCGACGATCAAGACATCTTTACCAAGACGTCGCGCCTCGGCGAGCCCGAGTTTCGCAGTAGCGACAGGGTCGCCTGGTTCAGAAAACACGGGGACATTTATTTGCGCACCCAACACACGCAACTGTTCGACTGCGGCTGGTCGTTGCAAGTCGGCACCGACCAGCATCGGCTGTCGCCCTTGCGACTTAAACCAACTTGCGAGCTTGGCCGCGTTGGTGGTTTTACCCGCACCTTGAAGACCAGCCATCAGAACGACAGTCGGCGGATGTGTTGCGTATGTAATTTTGAGTGTCTCGCCACCCAACATCGCCACAAGTTCGTCGTTGACTATTTTTATGACTTGCTGCCCTGGATTCAGCGCAGTCGACGCGGTCGCACCAATAGCGTTTATACGAATTCGCTCAATCACATCGCGCACGACCCCAACGTTGACGTCGGCCTCGAGCAATGCCGTTCGTACTTCAGCCAAAACTTCGATTACATCGCTTTCGGTGAGTCTTCCGCGGTTGCGCAGCCCTTTTAGAACACCGCCAAGCCGATCTGAAAGCGTTTCGAACATCGCAGGTCAGGTTATCTGTGAATCTTTATTCCCAATTTTCAGTCACAATTTTTAATCAAATAGCGCAGCGACAAAATCAGCCGCATCAAACTCGACTAGGTCGTCGATAGTCTCGCCAAGCCCGACAAGTTTGACCGGAATCTGCAACTCGGTTTCAATCGCAAACACAATGCCCCCGCGCGCTGAGCCGTCAAGTTTTGTCAGTACAACGCCAGTTACTGCCGTCGCTTGAGCAAACTGCTTGGCTTGGGTTAATCCGTTTTGACCAGTTGTTGCGTCGATCACCAACAGAACTTCAGTCACTTTGCCACTGCCTTTGTCAGCAACTCGACGAACCTTCGTCAATTCTTCCATCAAATTTGTGTTGTTCTGCAATCGCCCCGCTGTGTCAGCGAGTACTAAATCAATTTTCTTTGCTGTCGCCCGCGCCACACCATCAAACACAACCGAACTCGGGTCGCCACCTTCGCTGCCGCGCACAATTTCGGCACCCGAGCGCTGCGCCCAAGTTTCAAGTTGATCGCCAGCGGCTGCGCGAAAAGTATCACCGGCGGCCATCAATACAGTGCGGCCAAGTTTGATTTGCTGTGCCGCGAGTTTGCCAATTGTCGTAGTCTTTCCTGCACCGTTAACCCCGACAACAAGCCAAATATTCGGCGCGTTCAACGATCGATCAAAATTCAATTCGCGCGCAGTGTTCGAAAGTTGTGCTGTCATTTCAGTTTGCAATGCTGCACGCAACTCACTGGGCTGAACTATTTTCTTCGCTTTGACCAACTCGCGTAGTGGCAACAAAACTCGGGTCGTCGTAGCCACACCGAGATCGGCGCGCAAAAGAGCTTCTTCAAGTTCATCCCAAGTTTCTTGTGTAATTGCCGATCTTGTGAGTGCGCTCGTCAATGCTCCGGCGAACGACGAACGCACTTTGGCTAACCGATCGTGAACCGTTGTTGTGTTCGCTGGCGGATTCACTGAAGCACTCACCGGTGTTGGCCCAACAGCCTCGACTGACGTTGCAACTTTGGTCACGCCAATCGGTGCAGACTCAATTGCCTCAACTTGCCCGCTTCGGCGTCGACCAACTACTACAACACCGATACCAAAAACAATTGTCAGTGCCGCTAGTGCCAACAAGATTGTTGGCGCCGCCTCAGCAGCGAACCGTGGCGCAAAAATTTCGAGCGCAAGCATAAATTATTTTATGCCGACTGTGCTGTGACACGCTCCACGACGACTCGCGAAGAACCACCAGGCTGCATCGTCACACCCAGCAACGAGTCGCCGGCTTCCATCGTGCGCTTTTGGTGGCTGACGATCAGAAGTTGGGCTTCTTGTCTGAATTCATGCACAAGCGCCAAGAATCGATGCAAGTTCACATCGTCAAGCGCAGCTTCAACTTCGTCCATTACATAAAACGGTGAAGGTCGGCTACGGAATACTGCAAACAAATATGCCAATGCAGTCAACGATCTCTCGCCGCCAGATAGCAGCGACAATTTCTTCACGTTCTTGCCGCTTGGCTTCGCTTCAACTTCAATACCTGTGTTCAACAAATCATCGGGGTTGGTTAGCGTCAATCGGCCCGTACCACCTGGAAACAACATCGCAAACAACTTCGTGAAGTTGTCACGTACATCGGCATATGCCGCGGCAAAGTTGCTTTGAATTTCTTGGTCAACTTGTTTGATCACTTTCATCAACTCGCGACGCGAGTTTTTTACGTCTTCGAGTTGTTCTTCTAAAAACGTGTTGCGCAGTTGTAGTTCGGTGAACTCTTCAAGTGCCAAAGGATTAATCGGGCCCATCAACCGCAACTCGCGCTCAAGTTCGCGCTGGCGTGCCAGCGGGTTTGTGCCTTCTGGCAACTCTGGCAATGGAGTATCGATAGCCCGCTGCGGCTCAACTTCAAGGTCTCGCCGAAGAGTTTCGATTGCGCCCTCGAGTCGAACTTTTACTTCAGATTCTTCGAGTTCGACGCGACGATTTCGTTCGCGTTGACCTTCGAGTTGTTTTTCAATTTCTGAGCGTTCGCGACGAGCCTCGTCGAGTCGGTGCGAAATTTCACGCACCTCGCTGCTCTGCCTACGGCGCAATTCTTGCAACTCAATTTGTTGTGCCTCGAGCGTGCGCACATGACCTTCGACGATGCTCGACAGTCGCACGACGGCACCCAAAACGGCTTCAACACGACTGCGCTGCTCAGACGCCGAGCTTCTTGCGCCCTGATCAGCCTGCAAACGTGACTCAATCTCAGCCAATCGCGCATCAACCAAACCTTTTCGCTCACGTAATCCAGCAGCCTTGGCGTCAAACTCGCGTCGTCGTGCGACAACTGACGTAGCCCGACTATCTATATCGACTTGCGTCGAACGTACACCAGCGAGTCGTTCACGCACACTGGCAACTTCAACACGGCGCAAATTCAACGTCGATTCAGCCTCAGTTAATGCTTTGGCGCTAGCGATTGCGCGTGCTTCGGCTCGCCCGAGGGCTGCCGCAGTCACTGCATTTGGCCCGACACGCAAAGAAGTTGTTGCGAGACGATCACCTTTGCTCGTGACAACAACAACATCTGGTCGTTCAAGCACGATGTCAATGCCTCGCTCAAACAAATCGACAAACACAACTCGTGCCAGCAGTGCATCTAACAGCGAGTTAACCGCGTTTGCCGACGCACCGGCTTTTGCTCGCACATACGACCGCAACGAAGACGCGCCCTGCACGGCAACCGGCGCGATTTTTGATGTCCAATCACCCAGCGACAACACAGCACCCATCGCATCAGACTTTTGCAACTTGCTCAACGCTTCTCGTGCACTCAAATTGTCTGTCATCACCATTGCGTTCAGCGCATCAGCCAAACCAGCATGAATCGCCGACTGCCATTCGGCGTCAATTTCAATCAAATCACTTAGTGCACCAAGAGCGCCGGTTGTGTTGGCAAGTTCACTCAGACTTGAAGCATTCGCCGCGACCGACGCACGCAATGTTTCGACACGAGCATTGTCGCCAGCAGAAGCGGCAATCGCCTTGGCGTAAGTCGCAGTTGCAGCATCGAGAGCCGACTCAGCGTCGCGCACGGCCTGTTGCGCCGACTCAGCATCTTGTGCTTGATCGGCGATCAACGCCGCTTCATCGCGCGCAAGTTCGACTTCTTGTTTCGACAACTCTGACAAGGCCGTAGAAACACGTTCAAGTTCTTCGCGCGCAGTTGCAGCATCTGCTTCGAGCGATGCGATAACGCCAGAGTCAGCCAACTGTCCACGATCGCGCTCAACCGAACGACGTCGCTCGGCCAAAACTGCGATTTGACCTCGAGCGCGACCCAACAACTGCTCGACGCGCACCAAATCGTCGCTGACACCAGACTCGCCGCGAGCAGTGAGTTCGGCTTCGTCAGCCATAACTGCAGTGTCGAGACTTGAGAGTCTGGCGCGCAGAGTTTTTTCATTTGCTTCGCCTTCAACTTTGCTGACCGCCGAATTCTCTAGTCGCGAACGCAAAGCCGCAATTTCACGACCGGCAATGTAAAGCTGCAAATTTCGCATCTCGGCAGCGACAGCACCGTGTCGTCGCGCTGCATCGGCTTGTCGCTCAAGTGGTCGCAGTTGTCGACGTACCTCGCGAAGCAAATCTTGTGCGCGCAATAAATTTGCTTCGGTTCCTTCGAGACGACGCTCGGCTTTTTCTTTGCGCTTGCGATGTTTCAGAACACCCGAGGCTTCTTCGATTATCGCCCGCCGGTCTTCGGGTCGTGCGTTCAACACGGCGTCGATTTGTCCTTGACTAACAATTACGTGCTGCTGACGACCCACGCCCGCATCAGAAAGCAGATCTTGCACATCTAATAAACGACAGTTAATGCCATTGATTGCATACTCACTCTCACCGCTACGAAACAAAGTTCGACTAACGCTCACTTCAGAAAACTCAATCGGCAAAAGACCAGCCGAGTTATCAATCGTCAAAACCACTTCGGCCCGACCTAAAGCGGGGCGCTTCGATGTACCAGCGAAAATCACATCATCCATTTTTTGACTTCGCACCGAACTCGGCGCTTGCGCACCTAAAACCCAAGCAATTGCATCGACAACATTTGATTTTCCCGAGCCATTCGGGCCAACCACGACGGTCACGCCTGGCTCGAGTTCCATCACCGTTGTGTCGGCGAATGACTTAAAGCCTTTAAGCGTCAAAGATTTAAGAAACATCTCGTCGCCGAGATTACTTCATCTTGCAACACCAAGCTTGAAATTCAGTGTTGACACTTCGAGCAGTAACACGTTGTTCGACCCGCCACCACCGTCATCAAAATTCGACCTTTTCCACAGGTCAAACACGGCAGCCCGCCCCGACCGTAAACGCGGTGTTCGTCTTGAAAACTGCCCGTTTGACCGTCTAAATCAACGTATTGAGTGTCTTTCAATGTACTACCCCCAGCCATGACCGCTTTGTTCAAAACTTCAACAATCGCCGAATGCAGCCGCGTCAAGGTCGCAGTCGTCAACCGACACGGCAAACGATCGGGTCGCAGTTTGGCGAGATGCAAAATTTCGTCGGCATAAATATTGCCGATTCCGGCAACGCAGTGTTGGTTTAGTAGCAGCGCCTTCAAATTTCCGCGCCGATTTTTGAATAGTTCACGCAATGTCTCAGGTGTAAATTCGTCGGTCAATGGGTCTACCCCCAAGTTTGCCAAATCCGGCATCTGGGTTTTTATCTTGTCAGGATCAAATACGACAACTTCACCAAATGTCCGCGGGTCAACAAACCACAATTCGCTTTCGATCGTGCCGGTTTTAGCAAGATGCATCACTACATGAGTGTGTGCTGGTCGCGTTGCACCAGGTTTGGCGATGATCAGCCTTCCGCTCATACGTAAGTGCATCATCAACTTTTGACCCGAGTCAAGGTCGCACAGCAAATATTTGCCGCGACGCATCGCCGACGTTATTCTCACGCCCGTCAATCCATCAATCAGCGCCTCGCGGCTGGTGCGACGCACCGTTCGTTCGCGACCAACTTCAACTTTTGTAATCTTTCGGCCAACAACATTTTGTTGCAGTCCACGCCGAACAGTTTCAACTTCTGGTAGCTCTGGCACTTGAGTCTCGACTTCTTCGCGTTCTGGCTTGTCTTGGCTTGCTTCGGCTCGTCTTGACCTAGCAACACATATCTAGGACGTTTGCAATTTGGCGCAGGCTTGTTGTGCCGCCACTTCTTCAGCGGCTTTTTTCGACCGACCTGTGCCGCTGCCTAGAAGTTCATCGCCTAAATAAACGTCAGCAAAAAATGTCTTGGCGTGATCTGGTCCTTCGTCGGTCACAAGATAATCAGGCATCGGCCGCTCTAGACGCGCAGCCAGTTCTTGCAACTGCGACTTAGCGTCAAGTTGCTTTAGCGCTGTCAGCGCCTCGTCAATCGAATCAGTCAACAGCGTTGCGGCAATTTCGTATGCGCGCTGCGAGTTTGAATCGAGATACACCGCACCAAAAACTGCCTCAAGTGCGTTAGCCAAGATTGAAGTTTTCGTGCGACCGCCACCTGCTTCTTCACCACGACCAAGCAACACGAACTCGCCTAAACCCAATTCGATCGCCACGCGAGACAAAGCAGCCGAATTCACGACGATCTTGCGCAAGTCAGTTAACTTGCCTTCGTCAAAATCTGGATAACGCCGATACATCACGTCGGCAACTACAAAGCCGATTAACGAGTCGCCCAAGAATTCAAGTCGCTCGTTTGATTCGAAGCCTTCATTCTCTGCAGTCCACGAACTATGACGCATCGCGGTCTCAAGCAAAGCGATGTTTGTGAACTGATAATTGATTTTCGCTGAAAGATTTTCAAGTGATTCAGGCACAATTTTATTGTTGCACGGCTTGGCGAATTTTGCCGACCATGTCGACTTCAACCATTTCTTTTGCCACTTTGATGCCGTTAAGCATCGCTCGCGAACCAGATGAACCATGAGAGATGATGCACACACCATCAACACCAAGCAAGATCGCCCCACCGTAAGTGTCTGGATCAAATGTCGAATACAAACTCAAAAGTGCCGGCATGATGCCTTCAGCATGCTCTTTATATTCGGGCGCACTGATCGCAGCAAACAATGCTTTGACCACACCACGCATGGTGCCCTCTAGGGTTTTTAGCGCCACATTGCCCGTGAATCCGTCCGTCACGACAACGTCAACTTTGTCTGTCATGATGTCACGACCTTCAACATTGCCGATGAAATTTAAATTTTTGGCGTTGGAAAATAATTCGTAAGCCTGTTTACGCAATGTGTCACCTTTGCCTGGTTCTTCACCGATCGAGAGCAAACCAACGCGCGGATTTTTAACACCAAAGCGCACATCTGCGTAAACACTGCCCATTAGTCCAAATTGCACCAGCCACTCTGGCTCAACTTCGGCGTTCGCACCTGCATCAAGCAACACGGTCGGTGTCGTGCCGGGTGCGGGTATTGGCGTTGCAATTGCTGGTCGTTTAACACCAGTGATTCGACCCATCCGCAACAACGCCGACGCCATCGTGGCACCAGTGTTGCCCGCAGAAATCATCGCACTGGCTTTGCCGTCGCGCACTGCTTCGGCTGCACGCACAAGCGTTGAGTCTTTTTTAGTTCGTACCGAACTAGCGGCATCTTCGTGCATTTCGATAACTTCACTTGCTTCGATTAACTCGAAACCTTCACTGCCAGACAAGCCGCGTGGTCCCACAAGAATTACATCGATACCAACGGCAACTGCTTCGCGTGCGCCAGCGATAATTTCAGCCGGTGCCTTATCGCCCCCAAGGGCATCAACAGCAATTGGCAGCATCGTTACAACAAACGACGCGAACGACCGAAATTAACTCGCGTCGACGTTGACTGCGACGCGACCCTTGTACCAACCACATGAGCCACAAACAGTGTGCGGCCGCTTGGCTGTGCCACATCGCGGGCACGAGCTCGAAGTTGGCGACTTGAGTTTCCAGTTCGCAGCCTGACGCATGCGACCCTTTGATTTAGATTTCTTTTTCTTTGGAACTGCCATCGCGAACTCGGCTTTCGTAAATTCTGGACTGACTAAAACTTTTCTTTATTAGAACGACCAGAAACACTATCTAGTTTTAACGGGTTTTACTCGGTGCCTCATTGGTTTTCGTCCGTTTTTAAAGCATCTAAAGCAGCCCACCGCTCGTCACGCACCTCACGCGAACACGAGCATGGTGCTGACTGAATATCAGCTCCACACTGCGGGCAAAGACCTGGACAATCAACACGACAAAGTGGCGCGAGCGGCACCGATAATAGAACGTTTTCGCGAACCATCTCGAGCAGGTCTAATTGTTCACCAGTTATTAGGTATGCATCAGGGTCGCTGATCACTACTTGATAAAGCTCTTGCACTTCCGCTTCGGCTCGGCCAGATAGTGGTCGCAGACATCTTCTGCACTCGCCTTGCCAACCTGCTTGCAACGTGCCGTGAACAACGATGCCGTCGGTCAAGGCTTCGAGAGTTAAAGCAACTTCAATTTTTGAACCATTAACAATTCGTGAGTCTGCGAAGTCGAACTCATTGGCATCAATCTGTCGATCAACATCACGGATGCTTCCGGCACGCCGAAGAAGTTCGGCGATGTTTATTAAAAGCGGCGACGCCAAAATTTAGTTTAGAGTTCGTCGTCTTGATCGAAAAGACCGCTGGCAGCATCGTCGAGCGAGACTTCGTGCGCAGGCTGTTGCGCCACGATTGATAAACGGGCTCGCCCTTCGGCGACCGTTTTTGTCAAACGGTCGAGCAAAATTTCGAAACTGCCGAGTCGACGATCCAAAAAGTCTTCTGTCTCGCTCTTCAATCGACGCGAATCTTCATTTGCTGCCTCAATCACTTGTCGTGCTCGCGCTTCTGATGCGCGAACAACTTCTGTACGTTGCACCATTCGCTCGGCCTGCACTCGCGCAGCCTCTAAAATTTCATCGGCCTCGCGCTGAGTTTTGGCGAGAAAGTCAGCACGCTCTTTAAGCATCCATCGTGCCTCGCGAATCTCGATTGGCAGACTGTCAAGTGCGTCTTGCAACATGCCCAACACCTCTTCACGGTTAATTTTTGGGGCACTCGAAAGTGGCGCGTTTGGCGCACTCGAAATTGCGCCAATCGCTTCGGTGATAAACGCCTCGGAATCACCGAGCTCTACGGGCACAGTTTCGCCGTCGAAAGAATCTACGACCTTGTCATAATTTTGAAAATCGTCAAACTTATCGGTTGGCATATTTCTCCCTATCTTTTAACTTTAGTAATTGCATCGACGACAACTGAAGGCACGAGCGCTGAAACATTGCCACCGTTTTGAGCGATATCACGTACGTAGCGACTGCTAATAAACGAAAACTGAGGCTGAGCGATAAGCAAAACAGTTTCAACCGAGCCAACGATTCGATTCGTGTCTGCCATCTGAACTTCGGCATCAAAATCGGCGGCATTGCGCACACTTTTTACTATGAATTTGGCGCCAAACTTTGCCGCCGCATCAATTGCCAGACCTGATGCCGCATTCACCGTGACACCTTTAATATCGCCTGTCGCTGCTTTCGCCAATTCGACTCGCTCGGCAACCGAAAACATGCCAACTGGTTTTTCTGGGTTGTGCATAACCACGAGAACGACTTCGCCAAACAAACTCGCTGCCTGGCGCACAATGTCAACATGCCCAAGGTGAATTGGGTCAAAACTTCCCGGAAACATCGCTTTCATCGCATCCCCTACGGTACTCGCCTCAAATACGTCACGTGGGTGCGCCCATAACGTTTGGTCCGAGTCGCCTCCCAGCCAGAAACATCCGTAATTTCTCGGCTACTTTCGGCCACTACCAGTGGCGCCGAAATTTGGTCTAGCAACTGCTGCCACTTCACAAAATCATATGGTGGATCAGCCAACACGAAGTCAATATCTGAATATCGCGCCAAACCTGCGATCGCATCTCCCCGCACAACAGTCGTGCGACTTGTCAGGTCAAGTTTCGTAATGTTGTCTTGCAAACTTGTGAGCGCATCTTTATCGCGCTCGATAAATGTGCAGTGCGCGGCACCACGTGATAATGCCTCAATGCCCAGTGCACCCGAACCAGCGAATAGGTCTAGCACTCGCGCGCCGATAATCACATCCATGCTGGTCAGCGCATTAAAGATCGCTTCTCGTGCCATGTCAGTTGTCGGCCGAGTTGTGTCGCCAAGTGGGGCAACAATTTTTCGCCCACGCAACTCTCCTGCCACAATTCGCATGAGTTCACGCTATTGCCACTGCACACTGTTCTGAGTCACTGTTTATCGGGTGGTCAAGTGGTTGAATTGAGCGGTGAGCAACAACTCTTACGAATCAAGCGATTCAGACGAGTTTGCCTCAGGTCGCGCCGAAGCACCTTCTGAATCGATTATTTGTGTTGACTGCGGAGGACGCGCACACCTCCTGACTCATCCTCCCGAAGACGGATGTTGGCAAATAGGCGAAGTGGTGGTGTATCGATGCAGTGACTGCCGCGACCGCTGGGACATAGTGCTCGCACCAGAAGGGCAATGAGCGCAACTAGTTTTTAAACAAAAATTCTTCTTCGTCGGACGTCAACAGTAAGTCAATTTCATCTCGAATTTCTTTGTGACTGGTCAAGGTTGGGTCACTTGCAATTAACTCGTTCGCCGCGGCTCGTGCCAACTCAATAAGATCGCGGTCACGTCGCAACGACGCAAGTTTCAAGTCGCTTCTACCCTTTTGAGCAGTATTCATGATCGTGCCCTCGCCACGCAACTCAAGGTCGACTTCGGCGAGATAAAAACCATCAGTTGACTCGACTAATGCATCGACGCGAGGCGAAGCAACTTC
>Ga0129336_10001785_pt1 | contig 13146 bp, 11 predicted proteins | sample CPB6_02_DNA_FD_96878 | JGI IMG/M metagenome (GOLD analysis project Ga0129336, IMG submission 96878) | Freshwater to marine salinity gradient microbial communities from Chesapeake Bay, USA - CPBay_Sum_0.6_0.2_DNA | ecosystem: Environmental > Aquatic > Marine > Coastal | place: USA: Chesapeake...
ATCCTCAATCAGTTCCAATCCGAATTAGATCAAGTCAAAGAAAACAAAATCACCAGCGCTCTCCACAATCTCTACCTCGGTGTAATAAGCATGCAGTCCTACGCTGATTGGGAAACGAACTTAGCTGGCGCCCAACTCAAGAACCTTTGCGGCAACAGCGAAGGCATCGAAGGTATCTGCACCTGGAAACGCGTCGAACAATTCGATGAAAAGTTCGATCGCAAAGCCTTCTCCGAATCCCACCCCGAACTCGTGGAAGAGTTCACTGTTATCTCCGAACCCACCAAGGCCATGATTATTGAGCCAAAGGCGGCTTATCAGGATTGAGCAAGAGAAGCAGTTGTCAGTCTCCAACTAAATTCAGTCTGGACCTTCAACTACTTCTCTCAATCAAATTATTACTACTCGACTATTTCCTGGAGTGACTTAAGTCGATCTTCGACTTTAGTCGCCTCTTCGGTCTTGCCTTGCACGAGATAGAGATTGATGAACTCTTTCTCGATACTGATGATGGTTTCCCAGTCATTACTTCCGGAAGCGATCTGTCTCGCCTCAGCAAAGCGACTTTCTGCATCATCAAACTTCTCACTCAGTACGTGAGCCTTACCCATCGCTAGAGCGGCACTGCATTTAACTCCAAGGTTCTCTCGAAGTTCTGCGACGTTATACGCTCGCTGTCCAATGTCGAGGGCAAAGTCGACGTTTCCGAGCTCTGCGTAAGCATGTGCGATTTGTGAATCACACCAAGCAACTTCATCTACGAGCTTTTCAGCTTTGAAGTTCTCTCGCGCCTTAAAAGCGTGTTCGATAACTTCCGGCCATTTCTTTAGCTTTGAGTAACAGACTGAAATTGCAAAGATATCGCGCGCAAAGAATTCTCTTTCGCTCTCTATCTCATTGACTTGAACAACCTCAAGATACGTTGCAATTGCTGCTTCGTAGTCCTTGAGATCAGTTTGCCAACGCGCCTTGGTTCGTAAAGTGTCCACAACGAATGGATAGCTACCTTCACGAAGCAACTCAATCGCACCGTCAATGGCCTTTACGGCCTCATCAACTCTATTTAGTTCTTTTAGCGAAAAACCAATCCCAGTTATCGCATTAGCCATCTCGACTGTCGGAGCCCGTGCCCCCATCGATTTGTATATCTGGTGCGCTTCTTCTGTTAGCGCCAGAGCCTCATTCCCTTGCGACCGGTAGATCGCTTGTTTTGCGAGCTCAATCAAAATCTCTGCTCGCTCTTCATCTGCCTTGCCTGGAAGTTTTCTCCAGAGATCTTGTTCTTTTTGCTCTTCGTTCTCTATATGAGTCTCCTTTCCAGTTCAGTCACAATTACTCTTACTTGATCGAAAGATTGTAAAGACTTTCACTGACACAGTTACTTGTTTAAGGTTCTTGACGCCCCGCAGACCATTTATCTGTAACTATCGAATGTCTCAACAGCATGTGCATGCATGGCACGAAGTAAGTCCACCTCGACAAAGGGTCCAATTGTTGAACTCCAGCCACACGTACAAACCCCTTGATGCATTCCCAACGAAAAGTTAAGGGTGAACGTCATGTGGGTTTTCTTTTGAAGGCTTGATCCGGGCACATTTCACCTTTCTGAGTCAATAGACCTTGACTGTCTGCCACAGCGAAATACTCTTTGTTGGTTGAAATTATGTAAAAGAAGTTGATCGAATCTAGGAGGGTCCGGATGAATCACGGAGTCTATTTCCTAGGATTTTCGAAATATTCACTCTACATCGATTGTTCTATGTTCCTATAAAATGTCCAAAGAGAAATCGGTTCGAGCCGAAGATTTGCTCTACCTTATGTTTCGCAGCAGTCAACCTGCTTTTGACTTTGACCAGACTTTTGGTGAATGGTACTCATTCTTGAATATCGAAAGAGGTATCAGGACCACAAAGAATTCAGACCACCGTTGGCTTCGCCTTCGTGGTGTGAAAATCAACAATGAGATTGGGCTGAATTTTGACTCTGAAGTCGAGCCATTATTCTTGCGCTCGACGCGCGAAGGCGAACCACCGGAGGCTGTCGAACATCACGCACATCCGCATTCGCGTCCGGACGGATGTATCCTCAATCTGCGGGCGTATGTGTGGACTCGAGTGAATAAAAGTCATGAACCGGGGATAAGGGATTACGCTCGAACTAAAGAGTTAGATCAGCTTCCGAACTTCTGCGTTGAAAAGGACACTAAGTTTCTCTCAATGCTGCTTTACTATCTTTCAGATGCAGGCTATCGGCTTGACATTTCTGAGGCTGGACTATGACATCCCGTGTCACTTGGGAAGACTTACTTAAAGAGTATTCAGAAGATGGTGGCCCAGGTCAATTGTGGAGATTAGAAGTTGAGAGAATTTGCAGATATCGGATTCGGCAAAAGCAAAATTTGATGCTTCCTGCAGAGCTCTTTGCATTTGTTGATTGGGATTCGGAGGATTTAGCCCAGACTGTCATCACTGAGCGGTTGCTGGCTAGGGGCCAGGCTCAATACATAGTTGACACTGTGGACAATATTGAATATGCCAGAAAACTCATCTCAAACGAAGTCGCTTATACGCTTGAAGATCGGCGCGTTCCGAATCAGGTCGATAATGTTTGGCTTAATTTAGAGCCAAAGCTAAAGGAGGCGGGCTGGAGAAATACCACCTCGGGATTAGGAGGGGGACTTGAGGGCGAAGATGCTCAAGTAAGGGAAATAGCCCGCAAGATCTTGAATCTAAAGAGGCTTCGCAATCAAGGGCAACAAAGACTATCCCCGCTCTTTTCTGGAGAGACACTCATGGGATTTGCCGAAACCATTGTTCGTGACCACCCAGGTGCCTCTGCCTTCGTGATCCAAAAGGCGCTTCGAACGGCCTTATCAAGAATTTCGCCAAGGGTGAGTATGGAAGCTGTGGGGAGTACGCAGGAGGAGTTTGGAGCGGTAGCGGGTGTCGGAGCACTTCAATGGGCTGACAACCTTGACGCTTCTGAAGGCATCTCCGAACATGCTCGCCGCATCATCGAAGTTTTGGGTGCTGAGGGGAGTGAGATCTCGTTCTTAATTGCCTCGGGTGCAACTCAGAATGAGATAGCTGGAGTTCTTGGAGTTTCAAGACCGACAGCAATAAAGCGCATTGCTCAGACGCAAGAGCTGCTACTCGAAGCCTTGAATTCTTTGGAACTTGGAGAGGAAGAGAATTTGAAGATTTTGGGAGAAGTTTTTATCACGCTTGGAGTTGGTATCACGGACGGAGTTTTGGTCAAATGAAGAAGAATGCGCTGTACCCAAATGTGGCTATTGGACAGATTAGAAAATTGGATTCCATCAAAGGTATTGCCTCGGCAAGATTGGTAGCAATTGCAGAAACGGACTCTTCAGATGCCACGTGCCTTGTTTTCTTGCTCGGAAATGCTACAGATGCAGCCACGCCTCGAGACATAATCATTCCGAAAGAAATAACGAAACTGACTTATGACTTAGCGTTGATGAGTGATTACCTGTCTAGGGCGGATCAGGGACGTTTGGTGAATAACCCCGTTTTAAGCGAAGTAAGTAAAGAACTCATCGAGTCTGTTAGAAGTGCGGTAATTGAGTCTCCTTTTGGAGCTTTAAGTATTGATCAAGAAAAACTCGCGGTTTCAGTTGGTAGCTATCCTGCTCAAAAGTATGACGCTGTGTGGAATTTTAGAGATTCAGAGGCACAGAACTTCGCCCTACTTACATTTACTCGAAACAAGACTTCAATTGACTTTGCCTTTAAGTTATATCAAGCAAACTACGAGAATTTAGAAGCTTTTTGTGAACCAGATGTACCAATCGATGCAATCAGGTTCAGGGCTTTTTCCAAGGAGAAAATTGAGGTGGCTGCCTGATGAATACCGAAAATAACAGTGGATTTAAATGGGAAAGTCGCCTTACGAGCCTTCGTAAGTGGCGCCTTGATTCCTTTAAGAGTGTTGCACATCAAGTTGAAGTTGATTTAGCACCTCTTACAGTTGTAGTAGGAGCGAATTCATCGGGCAAAAGCACCTTGATTCAAAGCATTTTGCTCATGGCGCAGAACGCTATGCGAAGCGACGAGAGAAGTACTCCAAAATCACGAGGGATCTTCGAGTTGAATGGACCCTTAGTCCAGTTAGGTACCTTCAGAGAGACGGCTTGCGACCTTGCTCGAACAAATAATTCTTATTTGGAATTTGGAGGTCTTTGGTTTGCAAGTGATCGGATAGTAAGAAGTAACGAGTTCAATGATTCCGCTAGTTCTGGATTTACTCGCGTAGGAGAGCAGTCATTGGTTTGGGATTTAAAGTTACGTCCAATTGGAAAAGAATTGGACAGCGGTCTGGGCATAGTTGAATCTAGTCTCGTTGAGTCCTATCGAAAAGGTTCATTGGAGGAAAAGAGCGAAGTTAGCTTCAGATCTTCAAAACAAGATATTGAATTACTTAGATCTAAGTATGAACGTTTCAGTTTTGAGCATAATGCTAAGAAAGAAGATCATCGCAAAGGGCGCTCCTCGAAGGAAAACTCAACAAAATCTCGATTAGACGCAGTGACATTTCAAGCTGGACTTCCAACGTCAGGGCTAGTGAAAAAGAATGTTGTTGAGTATATGTTTGAATGTCAGGAGGAGCTTTTCTCTGAGGCGATAGTAATGGGGTATTCAAAAGATCCTGATTCTGAAAATTCGCAAGATGTTGCGAAACAGTATGACTCAATCGAAAGCGTAATTGAGGACTACGTTATTCAATTAGCTGACTTCGGGAAGAGAATTGTCCAGCAAGATCGTTCATCTGAAGATCGAGGAGTTGCATCTTTAAGTCGGATTATTGAGCAAAATTTACTCATTCCCATTGAACAATTTCCTGAAGATTCTTTGAAGTATTTTGGTACCGAAGTGTCTACTTTTGAAGAAAACTTGCAAAAGACAGCAAACACTCTTTTTCAAGTTAGATTTATGGAAGGCTTGAGGAGTCGTTTTGACGAACTCTTTGGCGATGCCGAATGGACTCAGGAAGAAACATACTGCCTTCCAAGTGGCAGAAGGTCTGCAAATCCAGAATTAGACTCACCTGGGTCATCATCAACATTGCCTAGGTTGATTAAGTATTGGAATCGATACCTCTCCGAGAATGTCCTTTACTTGGGACCACTGAGAGTTGGACCAAGGGCCACTTATGGAATTGGCTCCACCATTGAAAATTACAATCTCCCTCTAGGAGAAAGTGGAGAATTTCTCGCCAAAAAGATGTTCACGGATAAAACGCCCAAGGCTTATCCGATCGTTGATCGCGGACAACTTAGAGACTCCCGAATGACTTTGGAAGAAGCGGTTACTCTCTGGTACCAAGAGTTAAGTTCGACCCATGAAACTAATGAGATAAGTGTTGAAGCGCCGAATCGTCAAGGCTACCCACTCAAAATTGGAAAAAGGACTCTTGCAAACGTTGGTTTTGGAGCATCTCAAATTTTGCCCGTTCTTGGATTGTGCTTGAGTGCAAGTCCGGGCGATCTGATTCTTCTAGAGCAACCGGAACTTCACTTAAACCCTGGCATGCAACAAAAGTTGGCTGACTTTCTTCTTTTTATGTCCAGGACTGGACGTCAGATTATTGTCGAGACCCACTCTGAGTACCTGATAACCAGACTTCGCAGAAACGCAGCTTCAACTCCTGATGATCATAAGTACTTCACAGTCATCTATGTAGAGAGAGACCCGGAAGCCGGGACTTCTTACCGGACGGTCAGTGTTGATGACCAGGGCGACTTGAGTGAGTGGCCAAAGGGGTTCTTTGATCATGTAGCTGAAGACCTTCGAGTGCTTATGAGACGGGCGGCAGAACGGCAATCGGGAAAGACTTAGAAATAGCTTTACAAAAATCCGTTCAAGCCAGAGTGAAGATCATTGAAAGCAGATCTGGCCTCCTGAGGCGCCGAATCTAGACACCCCTTTACATAATCGGCGCCAAGGGTGAGTAAGACGAATAGAACAAATAGAGAAACGGAGATAAGTGAACAAACGAGCAGCACTGGCATCGCGCCAAACCGCTGACGTAGTGGAACTGAACATAACACCATTACTAGATTTTCAATCGGATAATGAATGTCCGATGCAGGTCGCAGTAACGAATTTGGGTAAGAATGAGAAAGAAACTTTCAAGGTAATACCTGCAACGAGAGATGAGTTAATTTCTCTTTCACTCTTCCTCGGCACTTGCCACTCATTTCCTGAGCCGGTAAAGCATGAAATTGTTCCGGGACAGAGCGTGATGGCAACAAGAATTTCAGATGAAGTCATTAATTTGAAATTCTCAACTGACGCAGATTTGCACGAACTACTTTTTGATCCCGAGATCAAAAGTTCTCTGTCAGTAAATGTCTCAATCAATTCAACTTTCGCTTTTGAAGATTTGATAAACCAGATCCTTTATCGCGACGTAACAATCAATGATGAAGTACATATGAATCAGCAGCTTGCGAGCGTGGCCTAAATAGGCCACGCAGCACAATCAAAAATAAGTCAGCAAAGGAATACATTGAACGAAGTTCTCATTAATGGAGATGTAATTCAAGTCAAAGAGTGGCAGCTTGAATCACGTCAGATCGCAGAATCATTGGCGCAGCTTATGGGTCTACCTAATGGCCTGACATTGACCAATGCTTTTGAAACCTTATTGCGACTTGGGAGTGAAGTCTTAAAGTTTAGTTCAAGTTCCGTTGAAATTGAACGCATGACCTCAATTACCCAATCTTTAACCAAGCATTTGGAAGAAAACTCAAGAGCAACCATATCTGTTATTGATGACGCCGTAAAGAAACTAGTTGATCCACGGGAAGGAATGATCATTAGAGCTGCTAATGAGACTATTGATAAGACACGTGAATCAATAAGCACTCTTTTTGTCGGTGACAATGCGCTAGTGCCAACAGAAGTTGTGAAGAAAATCGATGAAAAACTCGAGGCTTTTTCGAAGGAGATGCACCGAGTTATCTCTCAAGCCTCAATCAATATTGGCGGTTCACTCAGCTTAGATTCTGAGCACTCACCCCTTCGAGCATTGAAATCTGACATATTCCAAACGACTCAAGAAATGAACCGTTCTCTTGGGGAGAAAATGGAGCAACTTCGCCTCAAGATCGAATCTTTTGATGCTCGTAAGGCAATCATAGGAAAATCGACAAAGAAGGGTATTCCTTTTGAAGAGGCAGTATTCGAAGTCTGTGCGCAATTCTCAACCGCTTCGGGAGACGAAGCACTTCATACTGGAAGAAGTGTAGGAACGATCAAGAATTGTAAGAAAGGTGACTTTACGATTTTGATTAACAAGAGTCTCACCCGCGGTCATGAAGTGAAAGTTGTTGTCGAAACAAAATCCATGAATCTCTCTCGCGAAGAATGGCGACGCGAGTTAGATACGGCAATGTTGAATAGAGGTGCAGATATTTCAGTGGCGGTCGTCCAAAATATCGAGCAAATGCCAAACAAGAGCCGGATCAACCTTACGGACGCAAATCAATTATTTGTAGCTTTTGATCCAGAGACTGATGATCCTGCTGTTTTAATGTGCATTCTCAATTATGCCCGTGCGATGGCGGTATCAAAGAAGCTACACGGTCCTGAATTGGATCAAAAGATATTCACTGAAGTCTGTGAGCAACTTCAAGGGGCTATCAGCAACCTCGATGGAATTGAAGGTGCAGTTAGAAGCGCACGCAACTCTCTCGACAAGATTGAGTCAGCACGTGTCTCAATTAAAACCACGGTTGAGTATCAAGTTCATCGGCTAGCAAAAGTAGTCGAATTAGGGGACTCGCAAGTTGCGTAAAGATAAGAAAATACCAGATGCAGAAGGCGTTCTAAAGTATTTACTACAAACAGGCTTTGTCTTCGATGTACTAAATCAAAAACATTACCACTTCGGTATCCATCGCTCTATTGGGCCAAATGAGTCAGTTGACTTACTGCCCACACTTGCCAAGATCTATCGCGAGTGTGAGAAGTCGAAGAGTCAAAGAGCCATGGCTCTCACCTCTGAATTAGCGGGCCTGCTCGTAGCAGCCGAATTAGGAATTGGTAAAAAATTTCTGATTGAATTAGAAATTCAGAAAACACTGCCAAAGCTTTTAAACCTTCTTCGGCAAGATCTCAAGTCGGCAGCCGCACATTCCGAAGCGGGCACAAATAAACGTTGATCTCTTCGCCAAAAAATCAAAGTACGACTAGAGTTACGCTATTCGAAAGGGGCTCAAACTTGTTCGAGAACGTCTTCAAGCAGATCGATGACGTGCTACGTAAAGATGCTGGGTGCTCCAGTGAACTGGATTACATAGAGCAGACTTCATGGATATTGTTCCTTAAGTATTTGGATGACCTGGACCGTGCGAGAAAACTTGCGAAGGACTTAGCAGGCGAAATGCACTCGCCGCTACTCGAGCAAAAATACCGATGGGAGAGCTGGGCTTGCCCGAAAGATAAAAACGGGAAAATCGATTTTAATTCTGCTCTCACAGGCGATGACCTAAGAGAATTTGTCAATAATGAACTTTTCTCCTACTTGAGTAAATTTAAGTTCTCATCAAATAGTTTTGATACTTTGGAGTACAAGATTGGTGAAATTTTCTCTGAAATTACTAATAAGGTTCAGAGTGGATATAACTTACGAGAGATACTTGAACTGGTAGACACCCTAAAGTTCCAAACTTCAGCAGATAAACATGAGATGTCGCACTTGTATGAGGACAAGATCAAGAACATGGGCAACGCAGGAAGAAATGGTGGAGAGTATTACACGCCACGCCCGCTCATTAAGGCCATGATTAAAGTAGTCGACCCAAAAATTGGGGAAACAATTTATGACGGTGCAGTTGGCTCCGCTGGCTTTTTGTGTGAATCATTTTTGTATCTCATGCAATCAAAAAAGCTAACCCCAGCAGACATTGAGGTTTTACAGAAAAAAACATTCTTCGGAAAAGAAAAGAAATCACTCGCGTACATTATCGGAACGATGAATATGATTCTACATGGCATTGACGCGCCTAATATTATTCACACCAATTCGCTAAGTGAAAATACTTCAGACATTCAAGAAAAAGATCGTTTTGACATAGTCCTTGCCAATCCACCTTTTGGAGGTAAGGAAAGATCAGAATTGCAACAAAATTTTGTTATTAAGACTAGCGAAACTGCATACTTATTTTTACAGCACTTTATGAAAAGTCTTCGCGCAGGCGGAAAAGCTGGAATTGTTATAAAGAATACATTTTTAAGTAATACCGATAATGCATCAATTCAATTAAGAAAGGAGTTATTGGAAACTTGCAACCTGCATACAATTCTTGATTGTCCGAGTGGAACCTTTGTTGGTGCAGGCGTCAAAACAGTTGTTTTATTCTTTAAGAAAGGAGAGCCAACGAAGAATATTTGGTACTACCAATTGGACCCAGGTCGAAAGATGGGAAAGCTAAACCCTCTAAATGACGGAGATTTAGAAGAATTTTTAGAGTTCCAAAAGCGCTCTGAAGTATCGAAGCTCTCATGGATCATAGAAAGAAAAGATATTGATCCGGAAACCTGGGATCTGTCGGTAAGGAATCTAAACAGAAGGATAAATCAGGATAGTCGCATGCCTGCAGAAATTATTTCTGAAATTGAAGCATTGGAAGAGTCCAATATGAGAAGTTTTTCTAGATTGAGGACTTTACTGTGAATAAACTTCAGTTAGTGCAACTTGACCAGATAGCAGACGTCCGTCGAGGTACAGTCATTACCGGTCGGACAGCGGGCGAAGGCACCGTGCCAGTCATCGCAGGTGGTTTATCTCCGGCTTATTTTACGAACTTGCCCAATAGGCCAGCCGGAACAATCACCATAAGCGGTTCAGGCGCAAATGCGGGATTTGTGAATAGATGGAGCACCGAAATCTGGGCAAGTGACTGCACCACCGTAAATACCTTAGATCCGGAGAACTGGTTGCAAGAGTACATTTACTATTTCTTAAAAAGTCAACAGGGATATATTATGAGAGAGCTGCGACAAGGTGCAGCTCAACCACATGTTTATCCAAAAGATATTAAGTTGTTGCAGATACCTGATCTAGAAAAACTATCGCAACAAAAGTTAGTAAAGAAACTGAGTTTAGTTTTTAAGGAAATAGATGCGATCGAGTTGAATATTGAAAAAGAGGCTCAAAGTGTTGCCCAACTTCGCCAATCGGTTTTGCTGGACGCCTTTAGAGTTTAGAAAGTAGCAATCATATGTCGCTTAATGAAGCAGAAACACGTGCAGAACTTATTGATCCCGCGCTTGAGAAATCGGGTTGGGGAAAGGAAAACTCAAAGATTCGTCGCGCCTACTCGATAACTGCCGGCAGGATTCTTGGCGGTGGAAAAAGGGGGAAAATTGCGGAAGCTGATTACATTCTTGAATTCAACGGTATGCGCATTGCAGTTGTCGAGGCGAAGAAAGAGGATTTGCATTACACGGAAGGAATGGCCCAGGCCATTGAATATGCAAGAAAACTCGGGATTCCATTTGCTTTTACAACTAATGGCAGAAAAATCAGGCAAATTGATCTTCAATCGGGACAGCAGAAAGACCTAGAAGAATTTCCAAGACCTAAGGAATTACATGACCTTTTAAATGAGGATTCGAATTCATGGAGAGATGAATTCAGATCTGTGCCTTACGAAAACAAGGGTCAATCAATGCGATACTTTGCAGAAATGGCAGTTGAGCGGGCTCTAGATTCCATCGCTAATGGAGAAAATCGAATACTATTAAATCTGGCTACGGGCACCGGTAAAACCAGAATAGCTTTTCATATCGCCTGGAAGCTATTTCAGACTCGTTGGACAGTTAAAGGTGATAAGAAGAGAAGACCAAGAATACTTTTTTTAGCAGATAGAAACTTTCTTGCCAATCATGCCTACAATGAATTCTCTGTATTTTCAGATGACGAGAGGGCCAGAATCTCGCCGAAGAGTATCTCCAAACGCGGAACAGTTCCTACAAATGCAAGTATCTTCTTTACTATCTTCCAAACATTCCTCTCGGGAACAAGTGGAAATACTAATTTTGGTCAATACCCTTCAGATTTCTTTGACTTAATAATTGTAGATGAGTGCCATCGTGGAGGTGCTAACGATGAAAGCCAGTGGAGAACGATTCTCGAATATTTCAGTTCAGCTGTACAAATTGGGATGACGGCAACGCCTCGACGCACAGATAACATTGACACATATGCGTATTTTGGCGAACCAAAATTTACTTATAAACTTAAGGATGGAATTGAAGATGGTTTTTTAACCCCATACAAAGTCCGAAAGTATTCGACCAATATTGATCGCTATGTATATAGTCCTGATGATGATGTTATTGAAGGACAAATCGAAAAAGAAGAAGAATATTCGGGTTCAGACTGGAATACGAAAATCGAAATACGTCAGCGCGAAGAGTACTTAGTGGATTTGTTTTTGAAAAACATTTTGCCGAATGAAAAAACAATTATTTTTTGTGCAAACCAGACTCATGCAGCGGTCATAAGGGACATAATTAATCAAAAAGGATTGAGCACGAACCCAACATACTGTGTTCGTGTCACTGCAAATGATCTAGAAATCGGGGAAGACTACTTGAGACAGTTTCAAGATAATGAAAAATCAATCCCGACGATCCTAACTACTTCAAAAAAGCTGTCAACAGGTTTAGACGCAAGAAATGTAAGACACATTGTCATTTTAAGACCAGTCAACTCAATTGTGGAGTTCAAACAAATAATTGGAAGAGGAACCCGACTTTTTGAGGGCAAAGATTTCTTTACGATACACGACTTTTTCGATGCCACCAATAATTTTTATGATCCGGAGTGGGACGGAGATCCAATAGCTCCTATAGATCCAGGCCCACCTAATACACCTACAGGCGGAGGTGGCGTTGGTGGAGGAAGTCCTCGCCCAGAGAAAATAGTTGTTCGTTTGAGTTCCGGCAGAGAACTAACTTTCCAAAGTATGACAGAGAAACTCTTTTATTCTGTTGACGGAAAAGTTATGACGCTAGCTGAATTCATAGAATCGCTATTTGGACATCTTGAGATGCCAGATCTTTTTAGGGATGAAGAACAGCTGAGACAAATTTGGTCCACTCCAACAACACGCCGAGAATTATTGAAAAGACTAGAGGAGGGTGGCTTTGCAGCAAAGCAGCTTGTCGATATTCAAGAGATGATCGAAGCACGTGATAGTGACCTGTTTGATGTTTTGGAATACGTAAAATTTAACCTGAAACCAATTAGGCGAACTTCAAGAGCCAAAGTATCTCGCTCCTTTTTCGCGAAAGATTTGACTACGCAGCAATTAGAATTTGTCGACTTTTTAGCGCAGCAGTATGTTCTTGCCGGAGTTGAGATTCTAGAAGAATCTAAACTTGAAACGTTGCTCAAAATAAAATATAAGACTCCATTAGAAGGGGTTGAATTACTAGGGGGAGTAGAAATTGCGCGGCAATTATTTTTTGATTTTCAAAAAAATCTCTATAAACATCGGGATGAATATATATCTGCGTAAATGACTTTTATTAAGCAATTGCAATTCATGATTGTTTAAGTTCGCATGCAAGAACCGTTACCAAACCACAGCAATAATGATGTTTCCAATCGTTAGGGCACCGATAAAGGACCAGATGATGGAGGAGATGGTTTCTTTTTTGCGGTTGGTGAAGGCTAGAGCCAAGATGATGAGGACAAAGAGCAGCTTGATGGTGATCTTTGCGTTATCGGGCAACGGCCATTTCATGGGATCGGAGTTGTGCAGGGGGTAGCGGAGGCCGACAAGGGCGATTCCGGTAACGGTGGCGGTCAGGGCGGAATGGACAAGACCGGTTGCGATTTTGGTACGGGTCTTGATGAGGGAAATCAGGATTCCGGCCATGCCGGCGAGGTGTAATAAAAGAAGTACGTTGCGGACCAATTCCATATTTTTAGTTTAGCGATGCCATTTTGTTACTCGGGGATGCTGGCTTTAAGGGTGGGGCGGGCGTAGGTTTCGTGGGGTCTGGACCCCATCGGGGGGTTCAGAGAATAGGAAGTTCGATGTCGAACGAAGTCATGGAGAACGGCGTATCGCGACGCACAGTTCTCAAAGGCGCAGCGCTCGGC
>Ga0129336_10001786_pt1 | contig 13139 bp, 11 predicted proteins | sample CPB6_02_DNA_FD_96878 | JGI IMG/M metagenome (GOLD analysis project Ga0129336, IMG submission 96878) | Freshwater to marine salinity gradient microbial communities from Chesapeake Bay, USA - CPBay_Sum_0.6_0.2_DNA | ecosystem: Environmental > Aquatic > Marine > Coastal | place: USA: Chesapeake...
ATCTTGTAGCGGCCGCCGGTGCGCTTTTCCACCTCGCGGGCGAAGGTATCGATACCCACGCCCTGGTGCGAGTTTTGCGCCACTGAAATGTTGATGCGCATGGTCGTCTGCGCGGCGGCCGAAGCCACGAAGCCCACGGCCAGCGAAGCGGCCAGCAGCAGTTTGCTGAATTTCATCTCACGGTCTCCTGTTGTCGGGGTTGCAGGGAAAGCGCGGCGATTCTGCCACGCAGCACCATGCCCCTGCGACCCTCGCAGACACCTACGGGATAACCCGCACAGGCGCTGCCCGCCGCGGATTCACATGCCCACGTAGTTCGGGCCACCGCCGCCTTCGGGCGTGACCCAGACGATGTTTTGCGTCGGGTCCTTGATGTCGCAGGTCTTGCAGTGCACGCAGTTCTGCGCGTTGATCTGCAGCCGGTCGGCACCGTCGTCGGTCTTCACGTATTCGTACACACCCGCCGGGCAGTAGCGGCCCTCGGGGCCGGCGTACTTGGCCAGGTTGATCGACACCGGCACCGACGCATCCTTCAGCGTCAGGTGCGCGGGCTGGTTTTCTTCGTGGTTGGCGTTCGAGATGAACACCGACGACAGCCGGTCGAAGGTGAGCTTGCCATCGGGCTTGGGGTACACGATGGGCTGGCATTCGGCCGCCGGCTTCAGGTAGGCGTGGTCGGGCTTGTCGCGATGCAGCGTCCACGGGATGTGGCCACGCAGCACGAACTGCTCGATGCCGTTCATCAGCGTGGCGGTGGTCAGGCCCTTCTTGAACCAGGCCTTGAAGTTGCGCGACTTGTTCAGTTCGTCAAACAGCCAGCTCTTCTCGAAGGCCTCGGGGTAGGCGCTGAGTTCGTCGTGCTGGCGGCCGGCCACCAGCGCGTCGTACGCCGCTTCGGCGCACAGCATGCCGGTCTTGATCGCGGCGTGGCTGCCCTTGATGCGGCTGACGTTCAGGTAGCCCGCGTCGCAGCCCACCAGCGCACCGCCCGGGAACACCGTCTTGGGCAGGCTCAGCAGTCCACCGGCGGCAATCGCGCGCGCGCCGTAGCCCAGGCGCTTGCCCGGCTTGATGCCCTTGCTTGCGTCGCCTTCGAGGTACCAGCGGACGTTGGGATGCGTCTTCCAGCGCTGGAACTCTTCGAACGGGCTGAGATAGGGGTTGGCGTAGTCCAGGCCGGTGATGAAGCCCAGCGACACCTTGTTGTCTTCCATGTGGTACAGGAAGGCGCCGCCATAGGTGCTGTTGTCCATCGGCCAGCCGGCGGTGTGCATCACGAAGCCCGGCTGGTGGCGCTGCGGGTCGATCTCCCACACCTCCTTCACGCCGATGCCGTAGGTCTGCGGGTCGCGGCCCGCATCGAGCTGGAACTTCGCGATCAGCTGCTTGCCCAGGTGGCCGCGCGCGCCTTCGGCGAACACGGTGTATTTGCCCAGCAGCTCCATGCCGAGCTGGAAGTTCTCGGTAGGCTCTCCGTCCTTGCCCAGGCCCAGGTGACCGGTGGCCACGCCGCGCACCGCGCCGCTGTCGCTGTACAGCACCTCCGCAGCAGTGAAGCCGGGGAAGATTTCCACGCCCAGCGACTCGGCCTGCTGCGCCAGCCACTTCGTCACGTTGCCCAGGCTCACGATGTAGTTGCCGTGGTTCTGGAAGCATTCGGGCAGCAAAAAATTGGGCGTGCGAAAGCCCGACTTTTCGCCAAGGAAGATCATCGCGTCGTCGGTGACGGGCTGGTTCAGCGGGGCGCCGAGTTCCTTCCAGTTCGGGATGAGCTCGGTCAGTGCGCGCGGGTCCATGATGGCGCCCGAGAGGATGTGGGCGCCGGGCTCGGAGCCCTTCTCGATTACCACCACCGACACGTCGGTGCCGCGCTCGGCGGCCAATTGCTTCAGGCGGATGGCGGTGGTCAGGCCGGCGGGCCCGCCGCCGACGACGACCACGTCGTACTCCATCGATTCACGGGGGCCAAATTGCGCCAGAAGCTCGTCGTGCGTCATGAGGGTCTCGCTGATAATGAACCGCACCCCGTGGGGCGCAGACGCTGAAAAGAGGCCCGTGACCGCGTGCCGCTGTGGTGTCGCCGGGCGGACTGCATTGTAGGGCCGCACAGCAGGGCGCACTGCAAGAATAAGGCCCCGCAGAACGCGCATTTGCCGCGTGCATCCCACCAGGAGACTCAGTTGGCTTACAGCATGGATCTATCGGGCCGCGTGGCCCTCGTCACCGGCGCTTCCAGCGGGCTCGGCGCCCAGTTCGCCAGGACGCTGTCGCGCGCCGGTGCGGCGGTGGTGCTGGCCAGCCGCCGCGTGGAAAAGCTCAAGGAGCTGCGCGCGCAGATCGAGGCCGAGGGCGGCGACGCGCATGTAGTGGCGCTGGACGTGACCAGCATGGACAGCATCCGCGCGGCGGTGGCGCATGCCGAAACCGAGATGGGCGCGATCGACATCCTCATCAACAACTCGGGCGTGAGCACCACGCAGCGCCTGCAGGATGTGGCCGAGGCCGACTTCGACTTCATCTTCGACACCAACGTCAAGGGCGCCTTCTTCGTCGCGCAGGAAGTGGGCAAGCGCATGCTGGCGCGTGCCAAGGGCGCGGCACCGGGCACCTACACAGGCGGGCGCATCATCAACATCGCCAGCATGGCGGGGCTGAAGGTGCTGCCGCAGATCGGCGCGTACTGCATGAGCAAGGCCGCGGTCATCCAGATGACGCGTGCGATGGCACTCGAGTGGGGGCGTTTCGGCATCAACACCAACGCGATCTGCCCGGGCTACATCGACACCGAAATCAACCACCACCACTGGCAGACCGAGGCCGGGCAGAAGCTCATCAACATGCTGCCGCGCAAGCGGGTGGGCGAGCCGAAGGACCTCGATGCCCTGCTGGTGCTGCTGGCCAGCAACGAGAGCCACTTCGTCAACGGCTCGGTGATCGCGGCCGACGACGGCTTTGCGCTCTGAGGCGCCGGCGTTCAGGGCAGGGCGGGTGAAGCGATGAAGCTCGAGATTCCCGAGCACAAGAAGCTGGTCTACGAGATCGTGGTGCCCATCCGCTGGGGCGACATGGATGCGATGGGCCACCTGAACAACGCAAACTACTTCCGCTACATGGAGATCGCACGGGTGGACTGGTTCCGCCAGGTGGGTTGCCCGCTCAACCCTGAAGGCGAGGGCCCGGTGATCGTCAACGCCTTCTGCAACTTCTACAGGCAGCTGGAGTTTCCGGGCGACGTGCGGGTGAAGATGTACGCCAGCGACCCGGGGCGCAGCACCTTCGAAACCTGGGTGACGATGGAGCGCACCGACGCGCCCGGCGTCATTTGCGCCGCCGGCGGCGCCACCACCATCTGGGTGGATTTTCCGAAGCAGAAGTCGGCGCCGCTGCCCGACTGGATGCGTGCCCTGGTGAGCTGACCGGCTGCCTACTTCTGCTTGGGCACGCGGCCCATCAGGTAGAACTCGGGGTTGGGCATCATGCTGCTGAAGCTGGCGATGCGGTTGCTCATGCCGAAGAAGGCGGTGATCGCCGCGATGTCCCAGATGTCCTCGTCAGAAAAGCCGTGCGCATGCAGCGGCGCGAAGTCGTCCTCGCACACCTCGTCGGAATGCAGGCAGACCTTCATCGCAAAGTCGAGCATCGCGCGCTGGCGCGGCGGAATGTCGGCCTTGCGGTAGTTGATGGCCACCTGGTCGGCCACCATCGGCTTTTTCTCGTAGATGCGCAGGATGGCGCCATGCGCCACCACGCAGTACAGGCAGTTGTTGGCGGCGCTGGTGGCCGTCACGATCATCTCGCGCTCGCCCTTGGTCAGGCCGCTGTCTCGGCCCACCGTCTCGGGCGTCATCAGCGCATCGTGGTAGGCAAAGAAGGCGCGCCACTCGGCCGGCCGGCGGGCCAGCGCCAGGAACACGTTGGGCACGAAGCCTGCCTTCTCCTGCACCTCCAGCACGCGGGCCTGGATGTCGTCGGGCAGTTGGTTGATGTCGGGCATGGGGTAGCGGTTCACCGGGGACTCCTGAGCGCGGGGACAAGGGTGCGCAACCGTCAAATTATGCGTGCGTGCCCTTGCAGGCCCCGCAATGCGCCGGGTCACGCGAATCGCCGCTCGTAGAATCCGGGCGATCGTGTTTTTCGAGGACGGAGCACCCCAGTGAACAAAGTCTATCCATCGGCCGCCGCTGCGCTGCAGGGCGTGGTGCGCGACGGCCAGCTGATCGCCGTCGGCGGCTTCGGCCTGTGCGGCATCCCCGAGGCGCTGATCGACGCGCTGCGCGACAGCGGCGTGAAGAACCTCACTGCCATTTCCAACAACGCCGGCGTCGATGACTTCGGCCTCGGCAAGCTGCTGCAGACGCGCCAGATCAAGAAGATGATCTCGTCGTACGTGGGCGAGAACAAGGAGTTCGAGCGCCAGTACCTGGCCGGCGAGCTCGAGCTCGACTTCACCCCGCAGGGCACGCTGGCCGAGAAGCTGCGCGCAGGCGGCGCCGGCATTCCGGCCTTCTTCACCAAGACCGGTGTCGGCACCATGGTGGCCGAGGGCAAGGAACTGCGCGAATTTGACGGCGAGACCTACGTGATGGAGCGCGCGCTGGTGCCCGATGTGTCGCTGGTCAAGGCCGACATCGCCGACCGCTCGGGCAACCTGCGCTTCAACCTGACCGCGCGCAACTTCAACCCGGCGGCGGCCACCGCGGGCAAGATCTGCATCGTCGAGGTCGAGCGCATCGTGGCCACCGGCGAACTCGCGCCCGACGACATCCACCTGCCGGGCATCTATGTGCACCGCATCGTGCACAACCCCACGCCCGAGAAGCGCATCGAGAAGCGCACCACCCGCGACCGGAAATGAAAGACCCCGGGGACAGACCGGCAGCTCTGTCCCCGACTGATCAGGAGATCGACATGCCCTGGACCCAAGACCAGATGGCCGCGCGCGCGGCCAGCGAACTGCAAGACGGCTTCTACGTCAACCTCGGCATCGGCATTCCGACGCTGGTGGCCAACCATGTGCCCGACCACATCGAGGTCTGGCTGCAAAGCGAAAACGGCATGCTGGGCATCGGCCCCTTCCCGTACGAGGACGAGGTCGACCCCGACCTCATCAACGCGGGCAAGCAGACCGTCACCACCATCAAGGGCTCGTCGATCTTCGGCTCCGACCAGAGCTTCGCGATGATCCGCGGCGGCAAGATCAACCTGTCCATCCTGGGCGCGATGCAGGTCAGCGGCAGCGGCGACCTGGCCAACTGGATGATTCCGGGCAAGATGGTCAAGGGCATGGGCGGCGCGATGGACCTGGTGGCCGGCGTGCCGCGCGTGCTGGTGCTGATGGAGCATGTCGCCAAAAAGAAGGACGGCACCGAGGACCTGAAGATCCTGCCCCAGTGCACCCTGCCGCTGACCGGCGTGGGCGTGGTCGACCGCATCATCACCGACCTGGGCGTGATGGATGTGACGCCGCAGGGCCTGAAGCTGGTGGAACTGGCCGACGGCGTGACGCGCGAGCACATCCAGTCCAAGACCGGCGTGCCGCTGCTCTGACGCGCTAGTCTTTCTTCGGTACCCAGCGAACCCGGATCGGCCCGTGCCAGGGCCCGTCCGGGTTTTGCTTTTGGCCGCGCTGCAGCACCTCCACCGCACCGGCGCGCGCGAGTTCGCTGGCCGCCCTGCGCACGGCAGGCATCAGCGCACGCCAGTCATCGCCTGCGTGCGCGGCCACTTGGCGCGCCACCTCGGACGGACACAGGCTGGCCTGCGCGCCGCGCTCGCGCGCCATCTGCAGCAGCGTGTCGCGCAGTGCATCACGCAGCGTGTCTGGCATCGGTCCGTCAGGCGGCGTGTCTGGCATCGGTCCGTCAGGCGGCGTGCGGCGGGAAGGCGATGGGGCGGGTGCGCGCGGTGGCATGCGCACAGTCTAGGGACCGCCCGCCCTGAAATCACCGCCGACATCGCGGTGGGGTGGCAGGGCAGGGACATTTCTGGAATACTGTATAAAAAAACAGTATCAAGATCGCATTGAGGTCGTTTCACGGATCGTTCCAGATCATGTCTTCCCCCCCGTCTCTCCCCGATGAACTTCAGCACCTGGTGTGGCGTGCCGATGCGTCGGTGCGCCTGGCCGAAGCATCGGCATGCCCCAGCGGCCACGCGGCGCTGGATGCCGAACTGCCCGCAGGCGGCTGGCCCGCAGCCGGCGCGATCGAGCTGCTGCAGCCGCCGCGCGTGCATGCCGAGTGGGCGCTGCTGGCGCCTGCGCTGTCGCAGTGGCTGCAGCAGCGCGAGGGCCCGTGCGTGCTGGTGCGGCCCGAGCCGCCCGAGTGCGCGCCGGGCCGGATGCCGGGCCTGGTGCCAGGCCTCATGCCTTTTGCCCCTGGCCTGCAGGCGCTGGGCCTGCCGACGCAGCGCCTGCTGTGGGTGGGTGCAGCGCAGCCCGAGGCGCAGCTGTGGGCGTGCGAGCAGGCGCTGCAGTGCGCCGACACGGTGGCGGTGCTGGCCTGGCTGCAGCGTGTGCGCAGCGACGACCTGCGCCGCCTGCACCGCACCGCCAGCAGCCACGGCAAGCCGCTGTTCGTGATGCGCAGCGATGCGCAGGCGCTGCAGCCGTCGCCCGTGCCCCTGCGGGTGCAGCTGCTGCAGGCCTGGCCGCTGCGGCTGCGCGTGCTCAAGCGCCGTGGCGCGCCGTCGCATCAGGTGCTGGAGCTCCCGCGCACCGAAGCGCGGCTGGGCCTGCGCCGCCTGCCTGCGCCCGTCACGTCCCCCCTCGTCAGGCCGATGCCCCTTCGCCCCGGAGCGCGCCATGCACTGGATTGCCCTGTGGCTGCCTGAGGCGCAGCGCGCGCGCTGGGCACCGCTGTGGGTGGCGCAGGCGCTGCGCTGCACGCCGCGCGTGGCCTGGCTGGACGAGGCGCTGGTGCTGGAGGTATCCACCAGCCTGCGGCTGTGGGGAGGTGCGGCGCGCCTGCGTGCGCGGCTGCTGTCCGGCCTGCAAGCGCCTGCAGCCGATGTGGTGACTGGCATGGCGCAAGGTGTGGCGCACGGCGACGCACGGCCCCCGGTGCTGATCGACGCGCAGGCCCCCAGTGCGCAGACCGCGCTGGGCCTGCTGCGCTGGCGTGCGCAGCACCATCCGCAGGATGCGCCACGCCTGTCGCCGCTGCCCGATGCGCTGCCGCTGCACACGCTGGGCGCGGCGCGTGCGCATCTGCACACGCTCACGCGGCTGGGCCTGCGCAGCTGGGGCGATGTGCGTGCGCTGCCGCGCGGCGGCGTGTCGCGGCGCTTTGGTGCAGCGCTGTTGCAGGCGCTGGACGAGGCCTGGGGCACGCGGCCCGAATCGCTGCCCTGGCTGAGCCTGCCCGACACCTTCGATGAGCGCATCGAACTGGCCATGGCCACCAGCGACGCGCCGCAGATGCTGCCGGCCGCGCGCCATCTGCTGCAGGCCCTGCAGGCCTGGCTGCAGGCGCGGCAGCTGGGTGTGCTGGCCTTTGCACTGGAGTGGACGCTGGACTGGCGCCGCCTGCACGGCCAGGACCTGCCCGCGCAGCAAGAGCTGCTGCTGCGCACCGCCGAGCCGATCGCCGACTTCGCGGTGCTGATGCGTCTGGTGCACGAACGCTGGCAACGCGTGCGGCTGCCAGCGCCTGCGCGTGACCTGCGGCTGCGCAGCGTGCAGGTGGCTGCACGCGCCGGCGCCAGCACCACGCTGTGGACCGATCCGCAGCGCCGTGGCGAGCCGCTGCATCAGATGCTGGCGCGGCTGCAGGCGCGACTGGGGCCGCAGCAGGTGCGCCAGGTGCAGTTGCAGGCCGACCACTGGCCCGAGCAGATGCAGCGGTGGCAGGCCTGCGAACCTGCATCGGTCCATACCGCACAGCGTGCGGTGCCGGTGCCGCATGCGCCCACCTGGCTGCTGTCCGAGCCGCTGCCGCTGGCGGTGCATGCCGAGCGGCCGCACTACCTGGGCCCGCTGCAATTGCTCACCCGTGCCTGGCGCGTCGAGGCGGGCTGGTGGGACGCTGCGCCCCACAGCCCAGGCGCGGTGGCGCGCGACTACTTTGTGGCGCACAGCGAGCAGGCGGGATTGTTGTGGGTGTTCTGCGAACGCATGGGCACGCAGGCCAGCGGCCAGCCGGCAGGTGATCACGCTGGGCACAGCGCCCGCTGGTTCCTGCACGGGCTGTACGCATGAAGCCCCGGGACGTTCCAGGCCTGCCCGGCTATGCCGAGCTGCACTGCCTGAGCAACTTCAGCTTCGGCCGCGGGGCCTCGCAGCCCGAAGAACTGGTCGAACGTGCGCATGCGCTGGGCTACGCAGCGCTGGCCATCACCGACGAGTGCTCGGTGGCCGGGCTGGTGCGCGCGCACCTGCGTGCCAAGGCGCTGGGCCTGCCGTTCCTGTGCGGCGCCGAGTTCCTGCTGCACGACGGCCCGGATGCGCTGGCGTTGCGCTGGCGCCTGGTGCTGATCGCGCGCAGCCTGCAGGGCTGGGGCGACCTGTGCGCGCTGATCACCCACGCGCGCCGCGCCGCACCCAAGGGCGAGTACCGGCTGGGCTGGCGCGACCTGATGGCGCTGCCGCTGCGCGAGCTGGAGGCGATCGTGCTGCCCGAGCGCGACGCCGCCCAGCCATGTCCATCATCAACAGCGCCATCATCAACAGCGCCATGGCCCTCATCCCCCCCCGGCTTCGACCGCATCGCCTGGCGCACGCTGCTGACCGCTGCGCGCGCTGTGTGGGCCGATCACCTGTGGCTGGGTGTGGAGCTGCTGCACCAGCCGCTGGACGATGCCTGGCTGGCCGCTTTGCGCGAGCTGTCAGCTCAGGTGCGGGTGCCGCTGGTGGCCTGCGGCGGCGTGCAGATGCATGTGCGATCGCGCAAGCCGCTGCACGACGTGCTCGCCGCCATCCGCCTGGGCCGGCCGGTGGCCGAGTGCGGCTTTGCGCTGCAGCCCAACGCCGAGCGGCATTTGCGGCTGCGCTCGCGCCTGGCGCGCATCCACGCGCCCGAGCTGCTGGCCGCCACGCTGCAGGTTGCGCAGCGCTGCCGCTTCTCGCTGGACGAGCTGCGCTACCGCTACCCGCGCGAGGCGGTGCCGCCGGGCCTCACGCCCGCGCAGGCGCTGCGCCGCTTTGCGATCGAGGGCGCGCACGACCGCTATCCGCAGGGCATCCCGATGAAGGTCAAGCGCAGCCTGGTCAAGGAGCTGCGCCTGATCGCACAGTGCGAGTACGAGATGTTCTTCCTGACGGTGCTGGATGTGGTGCGCTTTGCGCGCGGACGCGGCATCCTGTGCCAGGGGCGCGGCTCGGCGGCGAACTCAGTGGTGTGCTACTGCCTGGGCATCACCGCGGTGGACCCGATGCATTCGAGCCTGCTGCTCGAGCGCTTCATCAGCCACGAACGCCGCCACGAGCCGCCCGACATCGATGTGGACTTCGAGCACCAGCGTCGCGAAGAGGTGATCCAGTACCTCTACGCCAAGTACGGGCGCGAGCGTGCCGCGCTCACTGCCACGGTGATCGGCTGGCGCACCCGCAGCGCGGTGCGCGGCGTGGGTATGGCGCTGGGTCTGCCGCAGCCGCTGGTGGACCGCTTCGCGAAAGAACACCAGTGGTTCGACGACGGCCTGCGCAAAGACCGCCTGGGCGAGGGCACACTGGCGCAGGCGCTGCAGCAGGCAGGCCTGCAGAGCGATGACCGGCGCATCGCGCAGTGGCTGGCGCTGGTGCAACAGCTATATGGTTTTCCGCGCCACCTGAGCCAGCATGTGGGCGGCTTTGTGCTGAGCGATGGGCCGCTGTCGCGGCTGGTGCCGATCGAGAACGCGGCCATGCCCGAGCGCACTGTCATCCAGTGGGAGAAGGACGACATCGAGGCGCTGGGCTTCATGAAGGTCGATGTGCTGGCGCTCGGCATGCTGAGCGCGCTGCGCCGCTGCCTTGATTTGCGCAATGCGATCCGCTGTGTGCCTGGCGACGCACCCTGGGGCCTGCACAGCATCCCGCAGGAAGACGCCGCCACCTACGCCATGATCTGCCGCGCCGACACGGTGGGCACCTTCCAGATCGAAAGCCGCGCGCAGCAATCCATGCTGCCGCGCCTGAAGCCGCGCACCTTCTACGACCTGGTGATCGAGGTCGCCATCGTGCGGCCCGGGCCGATCCAGGGCGGTATGGTGCATCCGTACCTGAAGGCGCGCGCACGGCGCGATGCGGGCCTGCCGATTGCGTTCGAAAACCCTGCGCTCGAACCGGCACTCGGCCGCACGCTGGGCGTGCCGATCTTCCAGGAGCAGGTGATGCAGATCGCGATGATCGCTGCCGGCTTCAGTGCCGCGCAGGCCGACGCGCTGCGCCGCTCCATGGCTGCATGGAAGCGCAAGGGCGGGGTGCATCGCTTCTACCAGCCCATCATCGACGGCATGCTGGCGCGCGGCTACCGGCGTGAATTCGCCGAAGGCATCTTCCGGCAGATCCTCGGCTTTGGCGAATACGGCTTCCCCGAAAGCCACGCCTACAGCTTTGCTCTGCTGGCCTATGCCAGTTGCTGGCTCAAATGCCACGAGCCCGCCTGCTTTCTGGCGGCCATGCTCAACTCACAGCCCATGGGTTTTTACAGCCCCTCGCAGCTGATGCAGGACGCGCGGCGCCATGGCGTGGAGGTGCGGCCGGTGGATGTGATGTGCAGCGGCATCGATTGCACGCTGGAGCCTTGCCCACCGCAGCCCTGCCCACCGCAGCCCTGCCCACCCGGGGCACACACCGGCGCGCCGCAGCCCGCGGTGCGGCTAGGCCTGCGCATGGTGGCCAACCTCAGCGATGCAGGCGCGCAGCGGCTGGTCGATGCGCGTTCGCAGCAGCCCTTTGAAAGCGTGGATGACCTGGCGCGTCGCGCCGCGCTGGACGCGCGCGACCTCGACGCGCTGGCCGCCGCCGATGCGCTGCAATCCCTGGCCGGGCATCGCCGCCAGCAGGTGTGGCAGGCCGCGGCACTGCAGCGCCCACCGCAACTGCTGCGCGACGCGCCGGTGCACGAGGCTGCACTGGTGCTGCCCGAAGCCGGCGAGGGCGAGTCCATCCTGTTCGACTATGCGGCCACCGGCCTGACGTTGCGGCGCCATCCGCTGGCGCTGCTGCGTGCGCGGCTGGCGCGCGAGCGGCTGATGAGCGCCGAGCAACTGCAGCGCTGCACGCCCGGCCGCCTGGTGCGCACCTGCGGCATCGTCACCTTGCGCCAGCAGCCAGCCACCGCGCGCGGCACGGTGTTTGTGTCGCTCGAAGACGAGACCGGCACCGTCAACGTGGTGGTGTGGAAGAGCGTGCGCGAGGCCCAGCGCGATGCGCTGCTGCACGCGCGGCTGCTGCAGGTCGAGGGCGTGTGGGAGGCCGACCGCAACGCAGCCGGGGGCCAACCCGGGCAGGTGCGATATTTGATTGCGCGGCAATTGACCGATCGCACCGAATTACTCGGGCGATTGGGCGTATTGGGCAATCCGAGCCGGGACTTTCATTGAATGAAAGGGCGGCCTGATTCAAAAGGATCACTGTTAAAAGCACGCTTTCGCAAAGCGTGATTTCGGATTAACAGGATTTCCTGATATATTGCGGCCGCTTTCATTGCAATAACCTGCCAAGGAGATTCAAATCATGGCCAGCCTGCAGCAACTGCTCGAACAAAAAGCCGCGATCGAAAAGCAGATCGCCGATGCCCGCCAGAATGAAATCAAGGACGCGGTGGCCCGTGCCCGCGCCATCATCGACCAATACGGCCTGACCGCAGCCGACGTGTTTGGCGGCGCCAAGCGCGGCCGCAAGGCCGGCGGCGGTGGCGGCAAGGTGGCCCCCAAGTACCGCGACCCAGCCACTGGCGCCACCTGGACCGGCCGCGGCCGCACGCCGAAATGGATGGAAGGCAAGAACAAGGACGCCTTCCTGATCAAGTGATGCGTCGACCGGCTTGAATGGAATGACCGATTCCCGCCGATTCGCATGAAGAAAAGCCCGCTGCTGCGGGCTTTTTCATTTCCAGGGCGTAACCCATGATCCAGCGACTGGCGCAGCGGCTGCCGTTTTTCTATGGCTGGCTGATCGTGGCCGTGGTATTTGTCACCATGGCCTTTGGGGTGAATGCGCGCACCGCGTTCTCACTGCTGTTCCCGCCGATCCTCGATGAATTCAAGTGGGATCGCGGGGCCACCGCCGGCGCCTTTTCATTCGGCTTCATGGTGTCGGCGGTGATTACCCCGATTCTGGGCCGCATCATGGACAAGAGCGGCCCGCTGCTGGTGATGCAGGCGGGCGTGTTCATGGCCGCCGGCGGCATGCTGCTCGCGCCGCTGGCCACCGAGCCCTGGCACCTGTACCTGACGCTCGGCGTGCTGGTGGGCGCGGGCAGCGTGTGCACCGGCTACACCGGGCAGTCGCTGTTTTTGCCCAACTGGTTTGCGCGCCGGCGTGGCCTGGCGGTCAGCATCGCGTTTGCCGGCGTGGGCGTGGGCTCGATCGTGCTGATGCCGCTGATGCAGCACATGATCGAGACCGGCGGCTGGCGCTCGGCCTGCTTCGCGCTCGGACTGGTGATGCTGGTGCTGCTGGCGCCGTTGAACCTGCTGGTGCGCCGTCGCCCGCAGGACCTGGGCCTGCTGCCCGATGGCGATGCGCCTGAGGGCTCGGCCAGCGCGTCGGGCACCGGTGGTGCCCCGCGGCGCAAGGTCACCATCGTTGATGCGCAATGGGCCGCAGTCGACTGGACGCTGGCACGCGCTGCGCGCACGGCGCGCTTCTGGTGGCTGGGCGTCGCGTTCTTCGCCGGGCTGTGGACCTGGTACGCGGTGCAGGTGCACCAGACGAAGTACCTGGTCGAGATCGGCTTTGATGCGACGCAGGCCGCATGGGCACTGGGCTGGGTCAGCCTCGCGGGCGTGCCAGGGCAGATTGCATTGGGCGCGCTGTCCGACCGCGTGGGCCGCGAACTCGTCTGGTCGCTCGGCTGCCTGGGCTTTTGCATCACCTATGCGCTGCTGCTGGTGATGGACACCACGCCCAGCATGGCGCTGCTGGTGGCGATGGTGCTGGTGCAGGGCGCTTTAGGCTACGGCCTGACCTCGGTGATGGGCGCGATCCCGCTCGA